>Ga0247807_10000329_pt1 | contig 30268 bp, 23 predicted proteins | sample UWRJL074202C1_FD_179931 | JGI IMG/M metagenome (GOLD analysis project Ga0247807, IMG submission 179931) | Plant litter microbial communities from Arlington Agricultural Research Station in Wisconsin, United States - UWRJ-L074-202C-1 | ecosystem: Environmental > Terrestrial > Plant litter >...
GATGATGGCAGAACTGATCCCGACATACTCCCGCACGGTGGGCGGCTCTTCGGTCTCGTAACGGATGCTCTTGAGCACCTCACCGCCGAGGCCAACAACGCCAACGGTGATGGCATCCACTTCCGGGTTTGCCGCGAAGGCGACGACCCTCGGGTCGGGTTGCACGATGGGGCTCGGCCTGCCGACCTGCCGGGTCGGGTCGGGCTCGGACTCAAAAGCGAGCCCGAGCTCCGTGAGTTCCTGCACGAGAGCGCCGATCGTCGATCGGTTGAGTCCCGTCTTCGATGTGAGCAACGAACGCGGCTGAGCCCCCTCGTGATGAAGCAACGTGAGCACCGTCGACAGATTGTGCCTGCGTGTTACTTCGTTCCTGGCGCCCTGACCTCGCGGCACCAAGGGGGTAGCGTTCATGGGCTGGCACGTCTATTCGGGTCGCGGCTGAAGGTCAGGTACAGGCTAGCGCCCTCCCGAGCGCCTCTTGCTGAGCACGTCGAAGGCGACAGCCAAAAGGAGTACGAGACCCTTGATCGCCTGCTGCCACGCGGCATCCACCGAGAGGATGGAGAGCCCCATGTTGAGCACACCCATAATGAGGGCGCCGATGACCGCGCCGATCACGGTTCCGACTCCACCGGTCACGGCAGCCCCGCCGATGAACACCGCCGCGATCGCGTCGAGCTCGAAGCTCTGACCAGCGGATGCGACGGCACCACCTGCTCGCGCGGTCGTGACGACTCCGGCGAGGCCCGCGAGGGTTCCCATGTTCACAAAGATGAAGAAGTTCACCCAGTTGGTCTTCACACCACTCATCTGCGCGGCGAACAGGTTGCCACCAATTGCGTAAACGTGGCGACCGAACACCGTGCGGGTGAGCACAAAGCTGAACGTGAGAATAAGGAACGCGAGGATGAGCAGGATGATCGGCGTTCCGCGGTAGGCGGAGAGCTGCCAGCTGAGTGCGAGAATCGCGACGGCCGCGATGGCGATCTTGAGCCAGAACGACATCGAGCCCTCGAGCGGAAGTTCAAGCTTGCGCTGCTTGGCCCGACCGCGCAGCTGAGTCGCGAGAAGCATGGCAACGACGAGCACACCGAGCACCATGGTCAGGATGTCGCGGCTACCGCGACCCTCACCAATCTCGCCGAGAATCGGGGGCAGCCAGCCACCGCCGATCGCGTTGAACTCGGCGGGAAGCGCGTTGATGGTTCCCCCGGTGAGGAACACGAGGGTCAGACCGCGGAATAGCAACATGCCAGCCAGCGTCACGATGAACGCCGGTATGCCGACGAAGGCGACCCAGAATCCCTGCCACGCACCGACCAGAGCACCGACGACGAGAGCGAGGATGACGGCCGCCCACCAGGGCAGCCCCCACTGCGTCATCGCGATCGCCGAGATCGCGCCGACCATCGCCACGACCGACCCGACCGACAGGTCGATGTGGCCCGCGATGATCACGATGACCATACCGACCGCGAGGATCAGCACGTAGGCGTTCTGCTGGATGAGGTTGTTGATGTTTCCGGGGAGCAGCAGTTTTCCACCGGTAAGGATTTGGAACAGGATGACGATGACCGCGAGCGCGGCCAGGATGCCGTACTGCCTGAGGTCGACCGACAGCCTGGGCAGCTTACGGGGGGTCGTGTTGGTGCTCATCGGGTTAGTCCTTTCCCGCGGTCATGTACTGCATGAGTCGTTCTTGAGAAGCGTCGGCGCGGTCGACCTCGCCGGTGATCCTGCCTTCGGAGATCGCGTAGATGCGATCTGCGAGTCCGAGAAGCTCGGGAAGCTCGGAGGAGATCACGATGACGGCCTTGCCTTGGGCCGCGAGGTCGTTGATGATCCCGTAGATCTCGTACTTGGCGCCGACGTCAATACCTCGAGTCGGCTCGTCGAGAATGAGGATGTCGGGGCCGGAGAACATCCATTTGCTCAGCACGACCTTCTGCTGGTTTCCGCCGGACAGCTTGCCCGCGAGCACACCGACGTTGGGTGTCTTGATGTTCATCGCCGTGCGGTACCCCTCGGCGGTCTTGTTTTCCTTGAACCGGTCGATGATGCCGAACCTCGACAGCTTGGTGATAGCGGCGGCCGAGATATTCACGGCGATGCTGCCGATGAGGTTGAGCCCGAAGTGCTTGCGATCCTCGGTCGCATAAGCGAGCCCGTGGCGGATCGCCTCGCTGACCGTGCGCACCGAGATCTCCCGACCACCCTTGAAAACGCGCCCCGAGATCTGGGTTCCGTATGAACGCCCGAAAATACTCATCGCGAGCTCGGTGCGGCCCGCGCCCATGAGTCCCGCGAAGCCGACGATCTCGCCCGCGCGCACATGGAACGACGCGTCGTCGACGACGACTCGTGAGGTGTCGACGGGATGATGCACCGTCCAGTTTTCGACCCGGAAGAGTTCGTCGCCGATGTTCGGCTCGCGCGGCGGGAAGAGGTGGTTGAGGTCGCGACCGACCATCGATTTGATGATTCGGCCCTCCGTCGCATCCGGCTCAGACATCGAAAACGTCTCGATGGTCTTGCCGTCCCGAATGATCGTGACGGTGTCGGCGATGCGGCGGATCTCCTTGAGCTTGTGCGAAATGATGATGCACGTGATGCCCTGGCCACGCAGGCTGTTGATCAGGTCGAGCAGGTGGCTCGAGTCCTCGTCGTTGAGGGCCGCCGTGGGCTCGTCGAGGATGAGCAGCTTCACTCGCTTCGAGAGTGCCTTCGCGATCTCGACGAGCTGCTGTTTGCCGACGCCGAGCTCAAGAATCTTCGTCGCGGGATTCTCGTTGAGCCCGACTCGGGCGAGAAGCAGGGCCGCTTCCCGGTTGGTCTTGTCCCAGTCGATCACACCGCCCTTGGAGATCTCATTGCCGAGAAAGATGTTCTCCGCGATTGAGAGGTACGGGCTCAGTGCCAGCTCCTGGTGGATGATGACGATGCCATCCCGCTCAGAATCATTGATGGTGCGATAAGCCGTCTCGTGGCTCTCGAATTCGATCGAGCCACCGTAGGTTCCGTGGGGGTAGACACCACTCAGAACCTTCATCAGCGTGGACTTTCCCGCGCCGTTCTCGCCACATATGGCGTGCACTTGGCCGCGCTCGACCTCGAGGCTCACGCCATCGAGTGCTCGCACGCCACTGAAATCTTTGGTGATCTCGCGCATCGTCAAGATCGACGTCATCGTCTGCTCCGCTCTAGAGGCTGCGGGAGGAGATCCGTGAAGTGGATCGCCCTCCCGCAGCCGTTGCTACTAGTGAAACTAAGCCTCAGAGAGGTTTAGAGGCCAACATCCGATGCCTTGAGGAAGCCGGAGTCAATGAGCTTCGTCTGAACGTCGTCCTTGACGACAACCTCGGGCGTGATGAGGAAGGCCGGAACGACCTTCTTGCCGTTGTCGTACGTCTTGGTGTCGTTGATCTCGGGCTCGTCGCCGGCCGCGATCGCCTCGACGAAGCCGAAGACGACCTTGCCGAGCTCGCGCGTGTCCTTCCAGACGGTCATGGACTGCTCGCCAGCGAGGATGTTCACCACGCTCGCCTTGTCGCCATCCTGGCCCGTGAGGATCGGCCAGTCCTGGCCGACAACATAGCCGGCGGAGCGCAGCGATGCCGCGATGCCCTGAGCGAGGCTGTCGTTCGGGGAGAGCACTACGTCGATCTTCTCGCCACCGGTGTAGAAGGAGGCGATGCGGGTGTCGAGCTCGGCCTGGGCCGAGTCTGACTTCCAGCCGAGGATTCCGATGCTGGCCCAGTCGTCGTCAGACTTCGGGGACTTTCCGGAGGGAACAACGAGCTGTCCGCTCTCCACGTAGGGGAGCAGCACATCCCAGGCACCGGAGAAGAAGAACTTCGCGTTGTTGTCGTCGGGGCTGCCGGCGAAGGGCTCGAGGTTGAAGGGGCCAGCGCCATCCTTCAGTCCGAGCTGCTCCTCGATGAACTGGCCCTGAAGCTGCCCAACCTTGTAGTTGTCGAACGTGGCGTAGTAGTCGACGTTCTCGCTGCCGTTGATCAGGCGGTCGTAGGCGATGACCGTGATGTCCTGGGCCTTGGCCTCTTCGAGTACGGGGGCAAGCAGCTCGCCGTCGATTGCGGCGATGACCAAAGTGTCGACACCAGCGGCGATCTGGTTCTGGATCTGGCTGATCTGGGTGTCTGCCTTGTCGTCGGCGTACTGGAGGTCGGCGGTGTAGCCGGCATCCTCGAGCAGCTTCTTGAGGCCTTCGCCGTCGTTGATCCAACGCTCGAGGCTACGCGTTGGCATCGAGATGCCCACGCTGCCCGTAGCGCCGCCGTCGCCTCCGCCGCCACCATCTGGTGTGCTGCACGCTGCGAGGCCGAGTGCCATGGCCGCTGTTGCGGCGACGGCGATGAATTTCTTCATTGACATGGGGTTTTCCCTGTCCCTTTCGACTGTGATTACCGGACTTCATTGTCCAGACGCCAGACGGCGGCCGGAGGAGGACGCCTCGCCGTGGGACCGCTCCCACACGAACGGCGGAACGGTCCGAGAATTCACTCGAGTCGATGTACGCCGTTGTAGTGCAAGGGCGGGTCCGCCGCAAAGCTACCCGTTTTGTAAGCAGCTAGAACATATCTAATAAGTTGCGCAACCGCAACGAATTCCCCGAGGAGATCTCTAAACCGTGATATTTCCGAGATATCCAGCGCTCGAGGCATCGATTGACAGTCCGGTCGACCGGTTATATGTTGTGAGCAGTAACTATTCACCATCGACGCTGAACCGGAGTGTATCCATGCCCACCATCCCCACCCGCGAAGACAAGTTCTCCTTCGGACTGTGGACGTTCGGCTGGACCGCCGCCGACCCGTTCGGCGGACCGACTCGCTCCCCCGTCGACACCGTTTTCGCCGTCAACAAGCTCAGCGAGCTTGGTGCTTATGGAATGACCTTCCATGATGACGATCTCTTCCCGTTCGAAGCAACGGATGCCGAGCGCCAGCACGAGATCGACCGCCTCAAGAAGGCCCTCGCCGACACCGGTCTCGTCATCCCCATGGTCACCACCAACCTCTTCAGCCACCCCGTCTTCAAAGACGGCGGCTTCACGTCAAACGACCGTGGCGTGCGCCGCTTCGCGCTGCGTAAGGTACTTCGCAACCTCGACCTCGCCGCCGAGCTCGGCGCTAAGACGTTCGTCATGTGGGGCGGTCGCGAGGGCAGCGAGTACGACTCCGCCAAGGACATCCGTGGCGCCCTCGAGCGCTACCGCGAAGCCGTCAACCTGCTCGGCGACTACGTCACCGACAAGGGTTACGACATCCGCTTCGCGATCGAGCCCAAGCCCAACGAGCCCCGTGGCGACATCCTGCTGCCTACCCTCGGCCACGCGCTCGCCTTCATCTCGACCCTCGAGCGCCCCGAGCTTGTTGGGCTCAACCCCGAGACCGGCCACGAGCAGATGGCGGGCCTGAACTTCACCCACGGCATCGCGCAGGCGCTCTACCAGGGCAAGCTCTTCCACATCGACCTCAACGGCCAGCGCGGCATCAAGTACGACCAGGACCTCGTCTTCGGTCACGGTGACCTGCAGAACGCGTTCTCGCTCGTTGACCTGCTCGAGAATGGTGGCCCCGGCGGCGTTCCCGCCTACGACGGCCCCCGCCACTTCGACTACAAGCCGTCGCGCACCGAAGACGGCGTCGGCGTCTGGGAGTCGGTCTCGGCCAACATGCGCATGTACCTGCTGCTCAAGGAGCGCGCTGCGGCATTCCGTGCGGACCCCGAGGTGCAGGAAGCACTGGCAGCAGCCAAGGTCGAGGAGATCAACGTGCCGACGCTGAACTCGGGCGAAAGCTACGACGACCTGCTCGCCGACCGCGCATCGTACGAAGACTTCGACTCTGCCTCGTACTTTGACGGCAAGGGCTTCGGCTTCGTGCGCCTGCAGCAGCTCGCCATGGAGCACCTGATGGGTGCCCGCTAGTCCCTACTGAGCCGCACTACCGTTGGCTTCGCCGCCCGGATGACTGCTCAGCGGGGGCCCAGCCCTCAAACGCACTACTCTCCGGGGGTGTCGTGGTTCGCCGCGGCACCCCCGATTTGCCTGTCACCACCACACGAAGGAAATCACCATGATCGTCGCCGGAGTCGACTCGTCCACCCAGAGCTGCAAGGTCGTCATCGTGGATGCCGACACGGGCGGCATCCTTCGCGAGGGTCGTGCCAGCCACCCGACCGGCACCTCGGTCGATCCCGAGGCCTGGTGGGTCGCACTGCAGACCGCTATCGCGGCAGCGGGCGGCCTGGATGATGTCGACGCGATCTCAGTCGGCGGCCAGCAGCACGGTCTCGTCGCCCTCGACTCCGGTGGTCGTGTCATCCGCGATGCCCTGCTCTGGAACGACACCCGCTCAGCGGATGCCGCGGCGCAGCTCGCCGCAGAGGTGCCAGACATCGTTGAGCGCACGGGCTCGCTGCCCGTCGCGAGCTTCACCTCGACGAAGTTGCGCTGGCTCGTCGACGCCGAACCCGAGAATGCCGCCCGCCTCGCCGCGGTCGCTCTCCCCCATGACTGGCTGACGTGGCGCCTGCGCGGCTTCGGCCCGGAGAACCCGCGGCTGGATGCGCTCACGACCGACCGCTCCGACGCGTCGGGGACCGGCTACTGGAACCCCGAAACGGGTGAGTACGACCTCGAGCTGCTCGCCATCATCCTGCGTCGCACGTCGATCTCCGGCCTGCCCATTCTTCCCCGCATCGTCGCGCCCGGCGGCAACGCTGGGCGCATCCCGTTCGACTCCTCCGTGCGCTCATCTGGCGTGCTCGTGGGTCCGGGAGCCGGTGATAACGCGGGCGCAGCTCTCGGTCTCGGTGCCTCGGTCGGCGACGTCGTCGTGTCTATCGGTACGAGCGGCACGGTCTTCGCCGTGACGGATAGCGCGGCTCACGACACGACAGTCGCGGGTTTTGCGGATGCCTCGGGCAACTTCCTGCCACTCGTCGCCACCCTCAATGCCGCTCGTGTTCTCGACTCGATCGCGGGTCTGCTCGGCGTCGACCACAACACTCTCGGCGCCCTCGCACTCGAGGCCGAACCGGGAGCCGCTGGCCTCGTGCTGCAGCCCTACTTCGAGGGCGAGCGCACACCCAACCTGCCGGACGCGACCGCATCCCTCTTCGGCATGACCCTCGCATCGACAACCCGAGAGGGCCTCGCTCGTGCCGCGATCGAAGGTCTTCTGTGCGGACTCGCGGCAGGTCTCGACGCCCTTCGCGACACCGGAGTCTCGGCGCAGCGCATCTTGCTCATCGGTGGTGCCGCCCAGAACGCCGCGGTGCAGCAGATCGCGGCTCAGGTTTTCGATGTCCCCGTCGTTGTCCCCGAGCCCGGCGAATACGTGGCGCTGGGCGCAGCAGCTCAGGCCGCCTGGTCTCTCACGGATACCCGTCCGGACTGGCCGCTAGCCCTGTCCGCATCCCCCACGCCCGACTACCGCCCCATCATCCGCGCGCAGTACACCGCCCGCTAATCTGAGGCACAAACACGCCGAGGTAGCCACTTGTGTGGGTGTTTGGCGACAAACATCCACACAAATGGCTACCTCGCGGTGCCTGTTCGGCTACTTTCTTCGGCGGTCGCTTACTGCGCGCTGGAGGAGCACGAAGACCAGCAGGATGCCGCCGGTGATGATTGTTGTCGCCTCGGGGCGGATGCCGCCATCTCGTGTGATCAGGACGTTCATCAGGCCCAGCACCAGCGCGCCCACGACCGAACCGAGCACGTAGCCGACGCCACCGGTGAGGAGCGTTCCACCGATCACGGTTGCGGCGATCGCGTCGAGCTCCCATCCGATTCCCGTGATGTTCTGGGCGCTTCCGAGCCTCGCGGTGTACACAACCGAGGCGAGTCCCGCGAGCGTTCCGCTGATCACGTAGATCCAAATCTTGGTGCTTTTGACGGGAAGTCCCATGAGCGCCGCCGACTGCTCCGAGCCACCGATCGCGTAGACCGTGCGGCCCAGGCGCGTGCGGTGCAGCACGAAGAACGCGACCGCCACAACAATTACGGCAATGATGACGCCGGGTGTAATGACGAGGTCGTTCACCTTCGGTCCGTCAATGATCTTGAGCTGCGCACCGAGAAGACGGAACTGCGACTCATCCGCGAGGCGTTCCGGCACGGTGCTCAGCATGGATGCGAGTCCGCGCGCCAGAAACATCATCGCGAGTGTCGCAATGAACGGCTGCACATCGAAGAACTGGATGAGGATGCCCGAGATGAGTCCGAAGATCGCTCCGATGCCAATCATGAGCACCGCGGCGAGCCACGGATTCACTCCCGCGTTGATGAGCATCACGCCGGACACGCTTGTGAAGGCGATCACGGCACCGACCGAGAGGTCGATACCTCCCGTGAGGATCACGAAGGTGAGCCCGACGGCAATGATCACGAGGTGCGCGTTGTTGATGAGCAGGTTCGAGAAGGTGTTGAACTGCAGGATGCGGCCATACGCGATCTCGCCGTACGCGATCATCGCAACGAAGATCACGAGGGCCGCAATCGTCGGCAGCGACTCGAGACGAAGGCGGAAGCGTCGACGCGGGGCGCCTAGCTTTTGCTGGAGCGGAGTGGGGTGGAGGTCGGTGGTGCTCATGCGGGCAGGGTCTCCTTCTTCGGAGTAGACGATCCGATGGAGCGACGCTGGTTGAACAGGGCTCGCACGCGTTGGGATTGAAGCAGGCACAGCACGACGATGACGATCGCCTTGAATGCGGGGGTGGCGGAGGAGGACACTCCGAGGAAGACGACGGTCTTGTCGAGGGTCGCGATCAGGATTGCTCCGACAACCGACCCGACGATGTTGAACTTGCCGCCGGCCAGGGATGTTCCGCCGATGACGACCGCGAGGATCGCGTCGAGTTCGAGCTGGTATCCGGTGCGCGAGACATCCACTGTCATCACGCTCGCGGTGGCGAAGATTCCGGCGACACCAGCGAGAAGTCCGCTCGCGACGTAGGCGGTAATGAGCAGGCCGCGCCGGTTGATTCCCGCGAGGCGCGCGGCCTTGGGGTCCATTCCGATCGCTTCGATCATGAGGCCCAAGGCGCTTCGACGCACGAGCAGACCGACCGCTATCACGATGAGCACCGCGAGCAGGAACACGACGGGCAGCCCAACAACGTACCCGTTCGCGATCCAGCGGAACGAGTCATTGGATGCCGAGGTGTTCTGTCCGGAGGTAATCACCTTGGCTAGGCCTCGGCCGGCGAGCATGATCACGAGTGTGCTGATGAACGGTTGCAGACCGACGACCGAGACGAGCAAGCCGTTGACGGCCCCGAGTATCGCGGCGATGAGCAAGGCGAGTCCGACGGCGCCGAGCGCGGCACCGACCGAGGTGGAGTCATCCATGTTCTTGAGGAACTCCATCGACACGGCGCCAGCGACAACCATGATCGAGCCGACCGAGAGGTCGATTCCTCCCGTCGCGACGACGAGGCACATGCCTACCGCCACCATCATGATCGGGGCGGCAGCGCGCAGGATGTCGATGAGGTTACCGACGACGTTGCCCGTTGCTGGACTCACCGAGAGGGAGAGGTAGCTCGGATCCTTGACGACGTTGACGGCGAGCAGCAGGAGGATGGCGATGATCCCCCAGAAGTATGGTCGGCGAATCACATCCATCAGGATGCCGAGCGTTGGCTTCTTTTCGGTCATGATGTCGCGGCCTCCTCAGCCGCGGCGCCGACGTGCACATCGGCGTGCGCGTCGGAGATACCTTCTTCGGCAATGGTGTTGACGATAGCCTCTGCAGTCACTCCTGGACCATTCACAATCTCCGCGATCTTGCGGTGGTCTTTCAATACGATGATGCGGTCGCTCAGGCGAACGACCTCTTCGAGCTCCGAGGAGATGAAGACGACGGATACGCCCTCACCCGCGAGGGCGACGACCTGCTCCTGAATTTCGGCCTTGGCTCCGACGTCGATTCCGCGAGTGGGCTCATCGAGAATCAAGAGATCGGGCTTGGTGGCAAGCCACCGACCGAGCAGCACCTTCTGCTGGTTTCCGCCCGAAAGGTTCTTGATGGGGCGGTCGGGGTCGGCGGGGCGCACGTTGAGTTCGACAAGGTACTTCGAGACGATCTCGTCCTTTTCCTTGCGGGAGAGCGGGCGAGCCCATCCCCGCTTGGCCTGAACGGCAAGCACGAGGTTCTCGCGCACGCTGAGGTCGCGGATGATTCCCTCGTCACGACGGTTCTCGCTCGAGAAGGCGATCTTCTTCGCGAGCCCAGAAGCGGGGCTAGAGACATCCGTCTTGCTCCCCCGAAGCCAGATTTCGCCCGAGTCGGGCTTATCCACGCCGTAGATGAGGCGGGCAAGCTCGGTGCGGCCGGAACCCAGCAGGCCAGCGAGTCCGACAACCTCGCCGCGGTGCAGCGAGATGTCCATAGGCTCGACGGAGCCCTTTCGACCGATGCCTACCGCCTTATAGAGGGGCTCTTCCGTGTAGACGTGGTCTTGGGCCTCGCGCTCGGAGTCCAACGACTTGAGGGCGGCAATGTCCTTGCCGATCATCTTCGAGATGAGGCTCGCGCGCTCGATGTCGCGCGTGAGGTACTCGCCAACGTAGCCGCCGTTGCGCAGCACCGTGAGACGATCGCTGATCGCGTAGACCTGGTCGAGGAAGTGAGAGACGAAGAGGATGGCGACACCCTGGTCGCGAAGACGGCGCATGACGACGAAGAGGCCTTCGACCTCGTTCGCGTCCAGGCTGGAGGTGGGTTCATCGAGGATGAGCACCTTGGACTTGGCGACCATGGCCCGGCTGATGGCGACGAGCTGCTGCATCGCGAGAGAAAGAGTGGAGAGGGTCTGCCGAGGATCGAGGTGTCCGAGCCCGAGCTTCTCGAGGGCTTCGGTCGCCGCGGCGAATGTGGCCGACCAATTGATGCCGAACGGGCCGCGAATCTCGTGGCCGAGCATGACGTTCTCGCCGATGGAGAGGTTGGAGCAGAGGTTGACTTCCTGATACACCGTCGAGATGCCCGCGGCCTGCGCCTCGGCGGTTCCGCCGAGCTTGCGGGGAGCACCGGCGATGAGTATCTCGCCCTCGTCGATCTTGTACACGCCAGTAAGTGCCTTGATGAGCGTGGACTTGCCTGCACCGTTCTCGCCCATGAGGGTGTGGACCTCGCCGGGGAACAGCCGGAAGTCGACGCCGTCAAGCGCCTTCACCCCGGGGAAGGAGATCGAGATGTTCTTCATCTCGACGATGGGGATCGATTGAGTCATGTCACTGAGCCTTCGCTGCCTCACGATGCGCTTCGCGTCACCGGTCATAGCTGGGTGGGACCGCCCTCAGGCGACCCCACCCAGCGTGATTGATGCTAGGCCCTGTTAGGGCCGCGCGTGTTCTAGAACTTGCGGTCCGGCAGCGCCTCGGCAGCAGCCTCGGGCGAGTCGAACGTGAGGCTCGGAACGATGATGTAGGACTCGACGGTGTCGCCGGCCAGCACCTTGTTGACAACATCAAGCGCGATCTCACCGAACAGCGGGTTGTACTCGGCTACGAAGCTGAGCTTGCCGTCTGCTAGTGCCTGGATGGCGTTCTTGGTGCCGTCGATCGTGGCGATCTTGACGTCGACTCCGGGAACCAAACCGGCTTCCTCAACAGCCTGGATTGCTCCAAGGCCCATCTCGTCGTTCTGAGCGAAGACGAACTGAACGTTGTTGTTGTTCGACTTGAGCACGGTCTCAAAGACGCTCTTGGCCTCTTCCGTCGACCAGTTGGCCGTCTGAGCGCCGAGCGAGACGAACTTGGAGTCAGCGCCAACGACTTCGCCGAAGCCCTCGTTGCGCTCGTTGACTACGGAAACACCAGCGGGGCCTTCGATGGTGAAGTAGTTGGCCCCATCAGGGAATGCACTGACGGCCCACTCGGCTACCGAGGTGCTGACCTCGATGTTGTCGGGAGCAATGCGGGTGACATAGAGGTCGGTGTCGTTCGGCTCGATGCCGCGGTCAATGAGGATGACCGGGATCTCAGCTTCCTGAGCACGCTTGAGGGAATCTTCCCATCCCGAGCCCTCCGTGGCGGAGAGCAGGATGACGTCGACACCCTCGTCAACGAACGACGTGAATGCGTCGATCTGTGACTTCTGGTCGAGGTTGGTGGCCGGTGCGTACTTGAGCTCGAAGCCGGCATCCGTGGTGAACGTGTCCTGGATGTTGGCCTCGTTGGCCTGGCGCCAGGCACCCTCGGGGCCGACCGCGACGAAACCGACGGTGACGAGGTCGTCTCCGCCTCCTCCGCCGCCAGCAGGTGCGTCACCACCGGTCGAGCAGGCCGCAAGACCGAGAGCCATGGCCCCCGCTGCAGCCAGTCCGAGTACCTGACCGAATCGCTTCTTTACAGACATGGATCTCCTCCTTGAGATACCGGGCGCGCCTCTGCGACCCGGGGTGATGTGGTCTGCCAAGGCAGACATCTGTGTGTGCAGCAACACGCGTGGTGCGTGCTGTTCGAAATGTTAGCGTGAACATTCTGACAGCGCAACCATCTGGCGAAGAGTGACATGCCCGCTCATCACCGCGCAGGTTTGTGGTGAGCGCTGGGGGTTAATCTGGCGCGCTGACCACAAGCCCCAGCGCTGTTGCGGAAGGGGATGTCAGTCGTCGTCCGCGGCGGCGTCGCCCGCGATCATCTCAACGATCGTGTCGACGTTGAGGTGGGGGCCGTTGCTGACCTCTCCGATTTTGCGGCGGTCCTTCATCACCACAATTCGGTCGCTCAGACGCACGACCTCCTCCAGCTCAGAGGAGACGAAGACGACAGCCACACCCTCCATTGCAAGCTGCGCGACGCGGGCCTGGATCTCGACCTTCGTGCCCACGTCAATTCCGCGTGTGGGTTCATCGAGCAAGAGCACGCGCGGACGCGTCGCCAACCAACGCGCGAGAAGCACCTTCTGCTGATTGCCGCCGGACAGGTAGCGCACGGGAGTGTCGGGATCCGCGGGCATAATCCCGAGCGTCTCCATGTAGTCGTCCACAAGTTCGTCGGCCTCGGCTTTCGACACGGGACGAGCCCACCCCCGCATCGCCTGGAGCGCCAGCACGATGTTCTTGCGGATGCTGAGATCCTCGATGATGCCGTCATCGCGTCGATTCTCACTCGAGTACGCGATCCGATGCCCCAAGGCGGCCGACGGCGATCCGAAACTGACCTGCTCGCCGCGCAACGTGACGGTGCCGGAATCGGCCTTCTCGACTCCCGCGAGCAAACGTGCAAGCTCGGTACGCCCCGAACCGCGCAAGCCCGCGAAGCCCACAACCTCTCCCCGGTGGATGTCTAGGTCGGTCGGGGCGAGCACCCCGCGGCGGCCCAGACCATCGGCGCGGTACAGCGCAGGCCCGACGGGATCCTTGCGGTGGGAGCGGCGCTGGGATCCGATCGCCCGCAGGCTCGCGATGTCTTTGCCGATCATGGTCGAGATGAGTTCGGCTCGGTCGAGCTCGCGCGTGAAATACTCGCCGACCTTTCGACCGTTACGCAGCACCGTCATCCGGTCGCTAATCGCGTAGACCTGCTCAAGGAAATGCGAGACAAACAGGATCGCGACACCCTGACCCCGAAGCCGCTTGAGCACGGCGAAGAGCTTCGCGACCTCCGCCTCGTCGAGGCTCGATGTCGGTTCGTCGAGCACGAGCACGCGAGGACGCGTGACCATGGCGCGGCAAATCGAGACGAGTTGCTGAACGGCGATGGGCAGCGAGGACAACCGCTGACGCGGGTCGAGATCGTCGAGCGACAGCTCGGTGAGGGCTTCCGATGCGCGTCGGTGCGTCGCCTTCCAATCGATGCCGAACCGCCCCCGAACCTCGTGGCCGAGCATGATGTTCTCACCCACCGTGAGGTTCGAGCAGAGAAAGGTCTCCTGGTAAACGACCGCGATGCCCGCAGCTTCGGCATCCGCGGTTCCCGTCATCCGTCGAGCAACACCCTCGATCAGGATTTCGCCGTTATCGACCTTGTGCACACCGGTGAGCGCCTTGATGAGTGTGGACTTGCCCGCGCCGTTCTCCCCCATGAGCGCGTGAATCTCGCCTGGGAACAGCCGAAGGCCTGCGCCATCGAGCACAACCGTGCCCGTGAAGCTCACACTGATGCCCGACATCTCGATCACGGGGCTCGAGGCAAGGAGCGCGCCGGGCGTCATGGGATGCTCCTCGGCGGAGCGGTCGATTGCCGCACGATGAGTTCGGTAGCGATCTTGGACCGCTGCGGAATCTCGCGTTTCTCGAGAGCTGCTCGCAGCACATCCATCGCCTTCGTCCCGAGAGCCTGGAAGTCTTGCCGCACAGTAGTCAACGGTGGCAGAAAGTGGCGCGCCGTGGGAAGGTCGTCGAAGCCCACGATGCTGAGATCGCCGGGGATATCGATCCCGTTGTCGTGAAGTCCGTGGATGACGCCGAGCGCCATCTCATCGTTCGCCGCGAAGATCGCGGTGTACGCGGGCGGCGACGTGATCGTGCGTGCAAAGTCGTAGCCAAAGTCGGCAGTCCAGTCGCCGATCACAATGGGCCGCTCGCGCATGCCCCATGACTTGATTCGCGCGTGGAACGCCCGCTCCCGTCCACGGGCATCAAGCCAGTCGAGAGGACCGGCGATGTGCAGGATGTCGCGGTGCCCGAGCCCCGCGAGATGGTCGACCGCGAGAGTCGTGCCGTGCTGCTGATCGACAGAGACGGTCAGAAACGTCGGGTCCTTGTCGCTCTTAACGACAAGAACCGGGATGGAGATGGAGATCTTGCGCAGAGCCGCGACCGATGACGAGCGCGGAGCCACAATGCACAGGGCGTCGACGCCCTGTGACGTGAGGTGCCCGACCGCATCCTGAGGAGTGAGGTTGTCGTCGCGGATCGCGACCGAAGTGACGGAGTAACCCGCTTCGCGCGCTGCCGCCTCGATCGCGCGCACCGTGCTGCTCGGGCCGAACTCCACGGCACTCTCGACGAGAACACCGATGCGATTGGTGCGCTGGGTGACGAGAGCGCGCGCCGCGAGGTTGGGGCGGTAGCCGAGTTCCGCGACGACGTCGAGCACCTTCTGGCGGGTGGCCGGCTTGATGCCCGGGTAGTTGTTGAGCACGCGGGACACCGTCATGTGTGAGACGCCGGCCACCGAAGCAACTTGCTTGATGCTCGGTTCCGGGCCTGCGCTTGGACTCACGTCTTCTCCGCCCGCGGTAAGTGTGCTCAAGCATAACGGGGCCCGAGAACACGGATGCCCGGTCGCGACTCGCGACCGGGCATCCGTTGTGCTGCTAGTTAGCGACCGCCAGCGCGACGCTTGTTGAACACGTCGAAGGCGACGGCGAGAAGCAGAACCATGCCCTTGACGGCCTGCTGCCACTCGATACCAATACCGAGAATCGACATACCGTTGTTGAGAACACCGATGATGAGACCACCGATGATGGCGCCACCGATGGTTCCGATACCACCCTGAACCGCGGCACCACCGATGAAGGCGGCCGAGATCGCCTCAAGCTCGAAGCCGTCACCGGCCTTCGGCCCCGCGAGGTTGAGTCGCGCGGTGAAGACGATACCGGCAAGGGCGGCGAGGAAGCCCATGTTGACGAAGATCCAGAAGTCGACCTTGCGAGTCTTGACGCCCGAGAGCTCCGCCGCGTGACGGTTGCCACCGATCGCGTAGATGTGGCGACCGAAGACGCTGCGGTTGGTGACGATGCCGTAGATCATGACGAGCACGGCGAGCACGATGAGGGTGACCGGGATGCCCTTGAACGTGGCGAGAGCGTACGCGAACGCGAGCACACCGACGGATACGAGCACGAGCTTGCCGACGAACCAGCCGAGCGGCTCGACATCCTGGCCGTAGCCCTGGCGCCCGTTACGGGTACGGATCTGCTGCACGATGATGCCCACGATGGCGAGCACGCCGATACCCATGGTGAGCGGGTCAATCTCAAACTCGCCAAAGACATCGGAGAGGAAGCCGTTACCGAGGGCTCGGTATTCGGCGGGGAACGAGCCGATGTTGGATCCGCCGAGCACGACAAGGGTCAGGCCACGGAAGATCAACATGCCCGCGAGCGTCACGATGAACGCCGGGATGCCCACATAGGCGATCCAGAATCCCTGCCAGGCTCCCACCAGGGCTCCGACCAGAAGGGAAAGCGCGACCGCGAGCCACCACGGCAACGCCATCTGCACGGCAAACACACCGGAGACTGCGCCAACGAAGGCCGCGACAGATCCGACGGACAGGTCGATGTGACCCGCGACGATGACCATCACCATTCCGATCGCGAGAATCAGGATGTACCCGTTCTGCACGATCAGGTTGGAGATGTTCTGTGGGTACAGCAGAATGCCCTGGGTCAGGATGGTGAACAGCACGACCACCGCGACGAGCGCGAGAAAGATGCCGTTCTTGCCCAGGTCGGTGATGATGTGGCTGATCGAGCTCGTGATCCGCGACGGCGCGGGCCCGACCTTCTCGACGATTTCGGTGTTGGGGTCAGTCATTGGATGCTCCTTGTGGGGTTGCTGCGGCCCGCTAGCGGGGCGATTCCATGGTCATAAGTTTGAGGAGAGACTCGGGATTGGCTTCCTCGATGGGCAGTTCGCCCGTGATGCGGCCCTCGGACAGGGCGTAGATGCGGTCGCAGATGCCGAGAAGTTCCGGCAGCTCCGAGGAGATCACGATGATGCCCTTGCCCTCGGCGGCTAGTCGGTTGATGATCGTGTAGATCTCGTACTTGGCGCCGACGTCGATACCGCGAGTGGGCTCATCCAGAATGAGCACGTCCGGGTCCGAGAAAATCCACTTCGAGAGCACGACCTTCTGCTGGTTACCACCGGACAGCTTGCCGGTCTTGGCGAGCACAGACGGCGCCTTGATGTTCATGCTCTTACGGAACTCGTTGGCGATCTTGTATTCCTCGTTGTCATCGACGAGACCAAGCTTCGTGAGCTTGCCGAGTGCGGCAGCCGAGACGTTGCGCTTGATGTCTTCGATGAGGTTGAGGCCGTACTGCTTGCGGTCCTCGGTCGCGTACGCGAGACCGTTATCGATGGCCTCGGAGACGCTACGGGTGCTGATCTCCTGGCCGTTCTTGAAGACCTTGCCGGAGATGCGCGAGCCGTAAGTACGACCGAAGAGGCTCATCGCGAACTCGGTGCGGCCGGCACCCATGAGGCCTGCGATTCCGACGATCTCGCCGCGCCGCACGTTGAGGTTGACGTTGTCGACCATGACGCGAGTCGGGTCTTGCGGGTGATGCGCGGTCCAGTTCTCCACGCGCAGGATCTCTTCGCCGATGTGCGGCGTGTGATCCGGATAGCGGTGCTCGAGGTCGCGACCGACCATGTCCTTGATGATGCGCTCTTCCGTGACATCAGTCTTGGCGATCGTCTCGATCGTCTTGCCGTCGCGGATGATCGTGACCGAGTCGGCGATCTTCTTGATCTCGTTGAGCTTGTGGCTGATGATGATCGACGTGATGCCCTGCTCCTTGAGGTGCAGGATCAGATCGAGCAGGTGGTCGGAATCTTCGTCGTTGAGCGAAGCAGTCGGCTCGTCGAGGATCAGAAGCTTCACGCGCTTCGACAGCGCCTTGGCGATCTCGACGAGCTGCTGCTTGCCGACACCGATATCCATGATCTTGGTGGTGGGACTCTCGCGAAGACCGACGCGCGCGAGCAGCTTGGCCGCCTCGCTGTTGGTCTTGTTCCAGTCGATGAGCCCGAAGGCTCCCTTGACCTCGTTGTTGAGGAAGATGTTCTCCGCGATGGAGAGGTAGGGGCTCAGAGCGAGCTCCTGGTGAATGATGACAATGCCTTTGGCTTCCGAATCGCGGATGTCGCGGAACGCAACGACCTCGTCTTCGAAGACGATGTCACCGTCGTAGGTGCCGTGCGGGTACACCCCGGACAGAACCTTCATGAGGGTGGATTTTCCTGCGCCATTCTCTCCGCAGATCGCGTGAATCTCGCCACGCTCCACCTCGAGGGTGACATCCTGCAGTGCCTTGACGCCCGGGAAAGTCTTAGTGATGGAACGCATCTCAAGGATGTTCGTTGTCACGATGGCGCCAACTTCCGTGTAAGGGCTTAGAGGGAGGGTAGTAGTGGGGTGCCGGTGGCGGGAAGAGTGATCTTCCCGCCACCGGCGAGGTAATGCTGTTGTGCTACGAGAAAGCTTCTAGGAAGACCTAGAGGCCGAGCTCTGCAGCCGTCCAGTAGCCCGTGTCAACGAGGGCTTCCTTGACGTTGTCCTTGACAACCGGCACCGGGCCGAGCAGGAACGAAGGAACAACCTTCACGCCGTTGTCGTAGGTCTCGGTGTCGTTGATCTCGGGCTCGCCGCCCTCGAGAAGAGCAACAGCCATTCCGGCTGCGACCTTCGCGAGTTCGCGGGTGTCCTTGAAGATCGTGGCGTACTGCTCGCCGGAGAGGATTGCCTTCACGGAGTCAACTTCGGCATCCTGGCCCGAGATGATGGGCCATTCTGCGCCAACGCTGTAGCCGGCGTCGGTGAGGGCGCCGATGATTCCGCGGGAGATGCCGTCGTACGGGGAGAGAACAGCGTTAACCTTGCTGCCGTCCGAGTAGTTGGCGGTGAGGAGGTTCTCCATGCGGCTCTGAGCCTCTTCGCCATCCCAGCGCAGCGTTGCCGCCTGCTCGATGTCGGTCTGGCCGGACTTCACGACGAGCGTCTTGGCATCGATCAGCGGCTGGAGAACATCCATTGCGCCGTTGAAGAAGAAGTACGCGTTGTTGTCGTCAAGCGAACCAGCGAACAGCTCGATGTTGAACGGGCCAGCAGGAGCGTCCGGGAGAGCGTTGCCCTCGAGGTCGGTGAGGCCGAGACCGTTAAGAACGGTCCATGCCTGCTGCTGTCCGACCAGGAAGTTGTCGAACGTGGCGTAGTAGTCGACGTTCTCGGAGTCCTTGATGAGGCGGTCGTAGGCGATGACGGGGATGTCAGCGTCTGCGGCGGTCTCGAGAACGCTCGTGAGGGTCGTTCCGTCGATCGAAGCGATGATCAGGGCCTTGGCGCCCTTGGTGATCATGTTCTCGATCTGGCTGACCTGGGTGGGGATCTTGTCTTCTGCGTACTGAAGGTCAACGGAGAAGCCCTGCTCCTCGAGGGTTGCCTTGAGCGCGTCGCCATCGGCGATCCAACGCTCGGACGACTTCGTGGGCATGGCAACTCCGATGAGGCCGCCTTCGCCGCCTCCGCTGCCGGTGTCGCCGCCGCCAGCCGCGGGTGCGCAGGCCGCGAGGCCTACAACCATGGCTCCTGCAGCAACGAGGGAGAGAATGGAACTCTTCTTCACTGTGTTTCCTTTCGATGGATGGACGTCATTGTCGTTTTTGGTGCAATGCGTTCGGCCTCGTCCATGAAGACCGAACCTCTGACCGGGACGAGTCCCGGGGAGCTGGGGAGAACGCTCACGTCATGGCCCCCTGGGCGGCCTGTCCGTAGACGTTCTGGTAGCGATCGAAGAGTGCATCGATCGCATCTTGTGGGAGTGGGATCGTGGGTCCGCCCGCGCGAGCGAGCTGAACGGTGCGCGCGACATCCTCGACCATGACGGCGGCCTTGACCGCGTCGCGCGGGTTACGGCCAATCGTGAACGGGCCGTGGTTTTGCATGAGCACGGCGCGTGAGCGGTGACCGGAGAGGGTCTCGACGATGCCACGCCCGATCGAGTCGTCGCCGATAATCGCGAATGGGCCAACCGGGATGTCGCCGCCAAACTCGTCGGCCATGGCGGTGATGACGCACGGGATGGCTTCGCCGCGCGCGGCCCAAGCGGTCGCATAGGCCGAGTGCGTGTGCACGACTCCCCCGACATGAGCCATGTGACGGTACACATAGGCGTGGGCGGCCGTGTCGCTCGAGGGTTCACGGTCGCTGCCGGGAGTGTTGGGCAGGATGTTGCCGTCGAGATCGCAGACGATCATGTTCTCGGGGGTCAGCTCTTCGTAGCGCACGCCACTCGGCTTGATCACGAAGAGGTCGGCACCGGGGACGCGACCGGAGACGTTGCCGCCGGTCCAGACAACGAGAGAGTTGCGCACGAGTTCGGCGTGAAGCGCGGATACCTCGTCACGAGTGCGCGCAATCGCGACTTCGATTTCGGGACTCAATACACTCATGCCGCGAAACCTGCTCGCTGGCGTGTGCTGTGCATGAGACTCCGGTGTCGTGAAGCGTTGTGGTGGTTGAGGCTTGTCATGGAGCGAATGTGACCGTTTCACATGACCGAGTTCACAATACACGCGAAACGGTCACATCTGTCAAGCGCGGTAGATCACCAATCGGTCACGATCGTGACGCGAGTTAGTGGGAGGGCGCAGCCGTGGATCGGCGGATGACGAGTTCCGGAACGATCTGGTTGTGATCGACTGGGTCACCCTGGAGGTCGGCGAGCAGGAGCGAGACCGCGCGACGGCCAATCTCGGAGAAGTTCTGTCGCACAGTAGTGAGCGGTGGATAGAAATGTGCCGCTTCGGGAATATCATCAAAACCCACCACGCTGATGTCGCCGGGCACGCTCAGTCCGGAGTCCCAACAGGCGTGAATGAAGCCCAGCGCCATCTGGTCGTTGCTGGCAAACATCGCGGTGAAATCCCGGAACCTCAGCAGCTCTAGTCCTGCGTAGTAGCCGAAGTGGGCGCTCCAGTCGCCCAGGATGGGTGCCCTCGTGCGCAGGTCGGCGCCATTGATTGCTTCGAGGTAGCCCTGCATCCTGGCCTCGGCCTCGATCCAGTCCTGAGGACCTGACAGGTGCATGATCTCCGTGTGACCGAGGCTGATGAGATGCTGGGTCGCCATGCGACCGCCAGCGACCTGGTCGATTGACATGCTGTGTCGACTATCCAAGTCCGCGTTCTGAAGTGTCACATACGGCACGGTGATGTCGAGCTCTTTGATCGCCTCGAGCACACGAACCTGGGGAGCGATCACGACGATCGCTTCGACCGCCTGCATCTGCAGCTGGTCGAGGGCCGCCTTAATGGACTGATACGCGCTCGACGCGATGCTCGTAATCGTGATGCGGTAGCCCGCCTCACGGGCGGCGTGCTCGATCGCCGTCACACTCTTCGTCGGACCGTAGTCAGCGTTCTGGGCGGTCAGTACACCGATCGTGCGAGAACGGCTCGTAACGAGAGCTCGCGCGGCCTGGTTAGGGCGGTAGCCGATCTCGCTAATGACATCGAGCACACGTTGCTTTGTGGACTCACGGATGCTCGGGTGTTCGTTGAGCACACGAGACACCGTCTGATAGGAGACCCCGGCCAACCGAGCAACGTCGCGGATATTCGGCGCGCGAACCTTCTCTGGCTCCATGGGGTTCGACCGTGCTCCGTTGCTTGTGTACGTTCACATTCTGATCCACCTATTATGCACGGCGGCCGGAACGGAGCCGCTGTGCAGCACTATCGCCGAACACTCAACGACCGTTGCGGAGGATGACGCGCCGCGGTGGCAGCGAGCCGGCGCCCACGACCGGCGCGTCATCCTCCGTACGTGCGCGGGCTAGATGCCCTGCGCGAGGCGGTAGTACGCCGCGTTCCAGCGAACTTCCTTCTGGAACTCGCGCAGCGTGGTGTCCTCGTCGATGACGAGCAGCTCGGTGCCGGCCATGTCTGCCCAGTCGCGGAACACGTCGATGCCCACGGCCGTCGACATAACCGTGTGGTGTGCGGCACCAGCGGTGAGCCAGGCGGCAGCGGATGTCGCGAAGTCCGGAGCGGGCTTCCACACGGCGCGGCCCACGGGCAGCTTGGGCATGGGCGCGTCGAGCGGAACATTCTCGACGACGTTGGCAACGAGGCGGAAGCGGTCCCGCATGTCGCTCAGCGCGACGACAACGGCGGGGCCGGAGTCGGCGGTGAAGACGAGACGCACCGGGTCATCCTTGCCGCCGATGCCGAGCGGGTGGATCTCGAGGCTCGCCTTCTCGCTCGAGAGCGTCGGGCTGACCTCGAGCATGTGGGCGCCCAGGATCTTCTCTTCGCCCGGGGTGAGGTGGTAGGTGTAGTCCTCCATGAGGCTCGCACCGCCCGGCAGCCCTGCGCCCATGACGTTCGCAACACGAACGAGGATCGCGGTCTTCCAGTCGCCCTCCGCACCGAAGCCGTAACCGTCGGCCATGAGGCGCTGCACGGCAAGGCCAGGCAGCTGCTTGAGCTCGCCGAGGTCCTCGAAACTCGTGGTGAAAGCGGAGAATCCGCCAGCTTCGAGGAACGACCGCAAGCCCAACTCGATCGCCGCACCGTCGCGGAGCGACTGGTGGCGCTCCCCGCCCTTGCGCAGCTCGGGAACGACGTCGTAGCTCTCTTCGTACACGGCGACGAGAGCATCGATGTCGGTGTCGGATGCCGCGGCAACGGCCTCGGCGAGCTCGTTGACGCCCCAGGTGTTGACCTGCACGCCGAACTTGAGCTCGGCCTCGGTCTTGTCTCCCTCGGTGACGGCGACGAAACGCATGTTGTCACCGAAGCGGGCGAGCTTCATGTTCTGAGCGGCATCCCAGCCCGCGGCGGCGCGGCTCCAGACCGCGATGCTGGCGATCACGGCTGGGTTCGACACGTGACCGACAACGGTCTTGCGCGCGACGCCGAGGCGAGTCTGGATGTACCCAAACTCGCGGTCGCCGTGCGCGGCCTGGTTGAGGTTCATGAAGTCGAAGTCAATCTCGTCCCACGGCAGGGCAACGTTCGCCTGGGTGTGGAGGTGGAGCAGCGGCTTGCGCAGCGCATCCAGCCCCCCGATCCACATCTTCGCGGGGCTGAACGTGTGCATCCACGCGATAACGCCGATGACCGACTCGTTGCCGTTGACCTCGAGCGCCATGCGCTTGATCGAGGTCGAGTCCTTGAGCACGGGCTTCCAGACGACAGTGACCGGGATGTCGCTTGCGGCCTCGAGCTCGCGGGCGATCGCCTGGCTCTGCTCGGCGACCTGAGCGAGAGTTTCGGGGCCGTAGAGGTCTTGGCTGCCGGTGAGGAACCAGACTTCGCGAGTGGAGAGGTCGGGGATGATGCTTGTCATGATGGTGTCCTTGAGGTCGTGAGTCAGATGGAGGTCGCTGCGGTACGCTCTATGGCGAGGCCCGCGCGGTAACGATCGAGGTAGGTGGTGAATCCCGCGACGTCGGCGGGATCGGGTTCGGCCACCGCGAAGGTCGCGTCACGGAAGACGCTGCCCTGAAGGTAGTCGGCGAGGGACTGCTCGGCTCCGGACGCGGCAGCAGTGTTTGCCGCATAGGCAGCAAGCACGGCGATGCCCCACGGGCCGCCCTCCGACGCGGTTGCCGCAATAGAAACCGGAGTGCGCAGAGCTGCGGCGAGGAAGCGCTGGGCGACCCCGGCGGTGCGGAACACGCCACCGTGCGCAAACATCTGGTCGAGTTGAACACCCTCGTCATCCAGAACCGCCATGCCGAGGCTGAGTGTCGCGAACACGCCATAGAGTTGCGCGCGCATGAGGTTCGCGAGGCTGAACTGGCTGTCGTCGGTGCGCACCACGAGCGGGCGACCCTCGGTGAGGCCAGCGATCGGCTCCCCCGACAGCTGGTTGTATGCGAGAACGCCACCGGCGTCGGCATCACCCTCGAGGGCTTCGAGGAAGAGCGCCGAGTATGCGGCATCCGCCTCGATGGGCTTGCCCGCGGCCTCGGCGAAGCGACGGAAGATCGCGACCCACGCGGCGAGCTCGCTCGCACCGTTATTGCAGTGAACCATCGCGACGGGATCACCGGCGGGCGTCGTGACAACGTCGAGCTCGTCGTGAACCTCACGCAGCGCGTGCTCGAGCACAACCATCGCGAAGATGCTTGTGCCGGCGCTCACGTTACCCGCGCGGGGAGCGACGGAGTTGGTCGCGACCATGCCCGTTCCCGCGTCGCCTTCGGGCGGGCAGAACAGGATCCCGGGCTGCAGCACGCCGCTCGGATCGAGAAGCGCGGCACCGACCTCAGTCAGGGTTCCCGCGCTCGCTCCCGCGACGAGAATCTCGGGGAGCAGGTCGACGAGCGGGGCTTGTAGTGCAGTGCCCGCGGCGAGCTCGTCGAAACGAGCAAGCATGGTGGTGTCGTATCCACGAGTCTCGTCGTTGATGGGGAACATGCCTGAGGCATCCCCGATCCCGAGAACTCGCGAGCCCGTGAGCTTGTGGTGCACGAGACCCGCGAGCGTGTTGATCGAGCGGATGCTGCCCACGTGTTCTTCGTTGTCGAGCACCGCCTGGTAGAGGTGCGCGATCGACCAGCGGAGCGGGATGTTCACGCCGAACGCTTCGGTCAGCGCGGAAGACGCTGCGCCTGTCGAGGTGTTGCGCCAGGTGCGGAATGGAACGAGCAGCTCGTCGTTGCCGTCGAAAGCGAGGTAGCCGTGCATCATCGCCGAGACGCCGATCGCGCGGAAACTGGAGGGCAGCTCGCCGTAGCGCGCCTGAACATCCTGAGCCAGCGCCGCGTATGCCGCCTGCACGCCAGCCCAGACGTTCTCGATCGAGTAGCTCCAGCGCCCGTCGACGAGTTCGTTCTCCCACTCGTGGTCGCCAACGGCGAGAACGACCGAGGGGTCATCGCCGACGAGGCAGGCCTTGATGCGGGTCGAGCCGAGCTCGATCCCGAGCGAGGCGTGCCCCGCGCGAATAGCTTCTGCGGTCATCGGCGTTCGTCCTGACTCTGTCCGTAGACGTTTTGGTAGCGGTCGAAGAGGCGGTCGATGGCCTCTTGCGGGATCGGGATGACGGGGCCGGCCTGGCGTGCGAGGTGCACGGTGCGGGCGACATCCTCAACCATTACGGCGGCCTTGACGGCGTCCTTCGCCGAGGTGCCGATCGTGAACGGGCCGTGGTTCTGCATGAGCACAGCGCGCGAGCGGTGACCGCTGAGAGTCTCGACGATGCCGCGACCGATCGAGTCGTCACCGATGATCGCGAAGGGGCCGATCGGGATCGGGCCACCGAACTCGTCGGCCATGGCCGTAATGACGCACGGGATCTCTTCGCCGCGCGCTGCCCACGCCGTGGCGTAGGTCGAGTGGGTGTGAACAACGCCGCCGACGTCGGGCATGTTGCGGTAGACGTAGGCGTGAGCCGCAGTGTCGCTCGAGGGAGATCGCTCGGAGCCCGACGTTCCCGGAACGACGTTGCCGTCGAGGTCGCACAGAATCATGTTCTCGGGAGTCAGGTCGTCGTAGGACACACCCGACGGTTTAATGACGAACAAGTCGGCACCGGGGACGCGGCCGGAGACGTTTCCGCCGGTCCAGACGATGAGTCCGTAGCGGACAAGTTCGGAGTGGAGTTGGGCGACGTCGTTACGCACGGCGGCGATTGACGCCTCGACATCGAGGCTGGAGCTATTCACGGAGGCGATGTTACCGTTCACATGACTCAGTCGCAACAGTATCCCGCGCTCGCGCGCACCTGAGGTTGGGGTAGTGAGCCGGTTTGTTGAAGATGAGCCGGCTTAAGCGGCGTCATGATCAACAAACCGGCTCATCGGTCTCCCGGCGACGTGAATCGCTGGGTGCGCGGCGGAGCCGTGGACCACTCGTCGGCGCACGGCGATGTAGACAAAGGGAGTGCCGGTCGTCAGGCTGAAGTAGATGACCGCCACGAGTGACCCCTCCCAGATTCGCCAGGCGACGCCGAGCGACATCCCGCAATTGACCGCGTGGACAAGTGACGAACCGGTGGAATGGGTCGGCGCAACCCGCCTCAGCACGGAGCTGGCCAGCGGTAATTATCGCGCAGAGTGGTCGTGGATCGCTGAGCAGAATGGCCGCGCCGTGGCGCGCGCTCTCTGGTGGGGACCAGCCGACTTCTCGAGGCCCGTCTCTCTCGACTGCCTCACCGTTGCCACCGGCGTGCCCGAACGCGCGGCAATCGGCGCGGCCTTGATTCGCGCCGGACTGGATGCCTTCGGTGCAGGATCATCGCTGGAGTTTAACGTCGACGTCTCTCCGGGATGGGCGGAGGATGCCGCGACCGTTGCCGCCGTGCAGTGGCGGGCCAAGGCCGCACGTGCTGGTGGGTTCTCGCGAACGACCGAACGCGTGAGCTTCGCGAGATCGAGCACCGATCCGCTGCCCTCTCGGTCGACGCGCTTGCTTTTTGCCCCCGGGTCAGACGAGACCTTCCATGCGTTGTTCGCTGGAGTAGCAGCAGGTTCTCTCGATGCTCACACTCTCGATATGGTCGCTCGCGAGGGAATCGACGCGCTCGCGGATGATGACCTCGAGTTCTACCTCTCACTCCCGGGTGAAAGGAATGCCTGGCGCGTGGCACAGCTCCACGACGGGACAGTTGTCGGATTCATCATCCCCACGAGAACCGCGTACGACGCGAGCATCAGCTACCTCGGAGTGCTTCCCGAGCACCGGGGCCACGGGTACGTTCACGATCTGCTCGCGGAGATGGTGCACATCCACCACGATGACGGACAACCCCGAATAGTCGGGACGACCGACGCCGCGAACCTGCCGATGCGAAGCGCGTTCGAGCGAGCATCGTTCACGGTGACGCGCACGCGCATCGTGCACGCGCAATAAGCCGAGGTTCTACTGCATCCCGCTCAGCCTCACGCGCTCGCGATGTTCATAACTCCTGCAGCTATAGCCCTCGAGACGCCGCCGATGTGCGGAAATACGGCGATCAACCGCGCCCGGCGGCTCTTCGTGCAGGAGTTATGAACACGTGGAGGTCAGCACGGCTATAGACGGCAGAAGAGAGAACGCGGGTCTCCCTCTCTGTCTCGTCACGTGCGACAAGGCCCCGGATGATTGACTTAGCAGGTGAATCTTGAGCCCTGCCGGGGAGATGATGTCGAGGCGCTCACGGCATTCTTGCGTGACGTCGATCTGACTCTGAGTGGCCTGGATGCGCCGAGCGTGAGGCTGTGGATGGAGCGAGACGAGAGCGGCACCATCGTGGGCAGCACCGGATACGAGATGAGCAGCGATGGTTATCATGCGCTGATCCGGAGCGTCGCAGTGGGCCCGTCGCAGCGCTCTCGCGGCCGGGGCAGCGCCCTGGCACGCTTCGCGCTTGAGCGAGCCGCCAAGGAGGGAGCGACCACGGCGTGGCTGTTCAGTCGCCGTTCGGGCCCGTTCTGGCAGAGCTTGGGATTCGAGCCCGCCGATCGCGACGAACTCGCTCGGGCGCTGGCCGACACGCATCAGGTGCGCCTGTTCCAGCAGACCGGCCAGCTGGCCCGAGAGGTTGCGTGGTCGCGACCTCTGGTTCCTAGTTAAGATCCCGCGGCGGAGCAGTGGACGCGCGCACCACGAGTTCGGGCTCGAGCAGAGTGCGCCTCGGCACTTCGATGCCCTCGAGCTCGGAAAGCAGCGTCGTGACGCTGAGGGTTCCGAGGGCACGGAAGTCCTGACGCACCGTGGTCAGCGGCGGTAAAAAATGCTGGGCGTCGGGTACATCATCGAAGCCGACGACACTCACGTCTTCCGGCACCCGGATGCCTCGCTCGTGGAACGCGTGCATGAGGCCAAGAGCCATTCGGTCGTTTGCCGCAAACACCGCGGTGAAGTCGATCTCGACATCCCGGCCAAACGCGTAGCCCGAGTTCGAGGTCCAGTCGCCCACGGCCGACGGCCTGGCGGGGAGTCCTGCGCGCTCGAGATGCGCGTGCCACTCGCGCTCGCGACCTCGGGCATCCAGCCAATCGAGCGGACCCGCGAAGTGAAGAATGTGGCGGTGGCCCAGATCGATGAGGTGCTGGGCGGCGAGCGCTGCGCCGGCCCGCTGATCTACCGAGACCGTGAAGAAGTCGTCTTCGGGCTCGGCCTTCACAACGAGAGTAGGGATGCCGCTCGACACCTCTCGAAGCAGATCGATGGATGACGTGCGCGGCGTAATGAGGCACAGCGCGTCGATGCCGATGGCGAGCAAACTCACGAGCGCATCGTGCGCGGTGATCGATCGGTCGGCCGACACCGCGACAGACGACACGGTGTACCCGCGGTCGTGCGCGGCATCCTCGATTGCGCGAAGAGTGCTGCTCGGACCGAACTCGATAACACTGTCGACGACCACGCCAATGCGACTTGTTTTGCGCGTCGCGAGGGCGCGCGCGGCGCTGTTTGGCGTGTAGTTGAGCTGCCGCATGGCGCCGAGCACGCGCTCTCGCGTCGCGGGCGCGATGCTCGGGTGATCGTTGATCACCCTCGACACGGTCATGTGCGATACCCCGGCGAGCAGCGCGACTTCTCGCATGTTGGGCCGATGCCCCCGGGTCATGGCGCTCATGACCTGAATACTAGAGGGCAGCGGCCGCGAACCGTTCGGCGAGCCACTCGTACTTGCGTGCCTGGTGGTGCTCGTCGCCGCCCTCGTGGCCGTTGAAGGGGTAGACCTCGATGCGCTTGTCGGCGCTGTCCCACCGGTTGAATGCCGCATAGACCGTAGACGGCGGGCACACCTGATCCATCAAGGCGACGGAGAACAGGGTCGGGGCGGTCGCGCGCGCGGCGAGCACCGCTCCATCGAAGTACGACAGCGTGCGCATGGCGGCCGCAATGTCACCGCGGTTGCGGGCGAGGTAGCGACCAATCTCCTTGTACGGGTCACTGTCTGTGAGGATGACGGCGCGCTCGAAGTGGCACAGGAACGGCACATCGACCAAGGCACCGGCGAGTCCGGGGGTGAGGGATGCGGTGGCGATCGCGATACCGCCACCCTGGCTGCCGCCCGCGACAACCGTCCGATCAGGGTCGAAGAAACCGCTTGCGCCCGCCGCCTCGACCGCGCGCACCGCATCGGTGAAAACGCGACGGTAGTAGTAGGACTGCGGGTCGAGGATGCCGCGGGTCATGTGACCGGGACCCGCGATGAGGCCGGTGTCGGCGGAGAGGTCCGGCGTGGAGCCTGTGCGTCCACCCCAGCCCTGGCCGCGGGTGTCCATCGTGAGGTGGGCGTAGCCGGCGAGCGCCCACGCGACGTGCTGGTGAGGCAAGCCCCGCCCGCCGCTGTAGCCGACGTACTCAACCACTCCAGGAATCGGCCCCGTCGTGCCTGTCGGAACATGGAGCCACGCGTTGATGCGCTCGCCCCCGAAGCCCGAGAACGACACGTCGTAGGTGGTCACGAGCGCGAGGTGATTGGGCACCTCTTCGATGCGCAGGTCGAGCGGGAAGTCCCGAGCCTCGGCGAGCGTCGCATCCCAAAACTCCGTGAGGTCGTCGGGCACCGTCAGCGCGGGCGAATAGTGCTCGAGCTCGGTGAGGGGCAGATCAAAAAAGCTCACGGGGTGATTCCTCGATTCGATGGGGCCGTCGACAGGCGCTGGTTCAACACACGTTCCTTACATTCTCGCCGCTTCGCGCTTGCTGCTTCGTGCTTGCTCTTCATAGCAAAGGCCGGGCACCGAACGGTACCCGGCCTTCACACTGTGACGCTTAGCCCAGCGCGGACGTGAGTTCGCTCACGAACTGCTTGGCGGCATCTGAGGCACTGAGGCGCCCGAAGAGCACCTCGGTTCCCATACGAGCAACGATCTCCTGAGTCGCGCCACCGCCAACGGGCGTCTGCACGTTCGGAGCACCCTCCTGGGCGATGATCTTGTCGAGGAAGTCGCTCTGGATCTGCTCAACCTCGGTGAAGTCGGGCGAGATCTTCGCGAGAACATCGGGGTTAGCGGAGATACCCAGGGTGAGCTTGTTGAGCGGAGCGGCCTCGGTGCTGTTGAGCAGCCAGTCGATCAGCATGGCCGATTCCTTGGGGTGCTTGCTCTGAGCGGACGCCGAATAGAGCACGGTCGGCTGCGGCCAGAGGCCGGGGTCTCCCCCGTCGTTGGGTACGTCGAGGAGCGCGAGGTCGGCTCCCGACGAGTCCTTGTAGATAGGAAGGAAGTTGATCGGCTCGAACGACATGGCGACGTTGCCCGTGCCCATGAGCCGCTGCTCAAGTGCGAGCGAGTCCTGCTCGGACGAGAAGGAGGCATCCGGTGCTCCCCCGCTCGAGATCAATTCTGAGTTGAGGTCGAACATGAACTCGGCGTGCTTCTCGATGTCGCCGACGCCGCCGTCTTCCGTGTACACGTTGTCGCCAGACTGGCGTGCAATCGTGTTCAGGAGCTGCTCGGTGCTGTTGATCGTTGCGCCGAAGCTGCCATCGGGCAGTGCGGCCGAGAGCTTGGCTGCCGTGTCGACGTAGTCGGACCAGGTCCAGGTGGTGTCGTCCGGCACCTCAATACCTGCGGCCTTGAAGAGGTCGAGGTTGACG
>Ga0247807_10000331_pt1 | contig 30229 bp, 28 predicted proteins | sample UWRJL074202C1_FD_179931 | JGI IMG/M metagenome (GOLD analysis project Ga0247807, IMG submission 179931) | Plant litter microbial communities from Arlington Agricultural Research Station in Wisconsin, United States - UWRJ-L074-202C-1 | ecosystem: Environmental > Terrestrial > Plant litter >...
ATTAACAACAATTTCTGCATACCAGCCTGCACGGGAGGATCATGCCACCCAGGATTTGCTCTTCGAGTTGGTGCTGGATAAGCAGGTTGACTCGGTGCCAATATTGACAGCGCAGCTTTCAAATGTGCCGGCGAAACACTTGGGAAAGTAAGAAGTACAAGCGGGCCTGCTAGCAGCGGTGATAGAGCATGCTTCTTTGCAGTCGCAGCTTCGTGTGCTGCTCTTGACAGAACATGTGTGAAGCCATCATCTTCAGAAAAAGAGTTCTTCTTCCGGCTCGACTTATCTTGTGGTGATCCTGGTTTGTAAAACTCCACTACGTTCAAAGCTGCGGCGAAGATACCCGTCTGCATGATTTGTAGTTTTATTCCATCTGCCATATTTTCTGAGGAAGAGTGACCAGCTGTCACTCGCGCATCGTCAACCTTCTGTAGTGCCTTATTCAATTCCCGCCGTACGGCAACCCACTCCATTGATTTGAGGTTGTTATGTTGAAAGATGAGCATGAGAGGTGTAGACTGTAGAAGAGACGCATATTGCCTGAGTAATTGGGTTTTGCGAAATTCAGGCGGTTTGAATGAAGGAGGTTGAGTGGAAGGAAATTTTATTGTAGGTCGGGCTGGTTTCAATATATGCTCGTGAGAAAGTGCTGAGCTATATGCTACTGCTGCTGTGGCATATTGTTGATTGTGAAGTGGTCTCCGAGTTCGAAGTATGGATCTTATTAGCTTTGATGGTTGTATTCGTGGTGGCATTCTAAGTATGGTATCAGTATACGAGTGTTCTAGCTCTTGATTCAATTTCAATTGGGCTGTACATACTCGAATGTTCCGAAATTTCATTCCAACTTGTAGTAGGGCTGTTCACATCGGTTTCGTCTGAACCTGGACAAATTTAACTGGCTAACATAGTGCACGTGACCTAGCTCCCATTTACCCTTGAAGTTTCCTGATCTTCAATGGCATCAACTAAATTTATACACTATAGATTTGGTCAAGGGACGACCTTATGATAGAGAATTGAGTCGGACTGTCAATCAAATCTCAGTTTTGAACTCTGAATAGAGAATCAACGGTTATATTTTTTAATTTGGCCTAGTGGCTGCAAAATATACACCAACAGAACAGTCATTCCTTGACAACTATTTGAACCCTTTTAAGAATCCAAATTCAGGATCTCAGCATCCAAACATCTTATCATCATGTCTTCCGAGATAATCCTGATCAATCCTCTCCTTCAGAGTTTTTTCAGTACAGAAGACTCACCTGATGAGAATCAAGTTACGTCGGACGAGATAGCTCGAGCGATCTCATACATGTTCACAAACCAATTGTCCCAGGGACAGACTGCGTCGTTACTAACATGCATGCATTACACGGGTTGGGACCGGAAAGCAGATGTTATTGCAAAGTGTGCTGCAGCTATGAGAGCTGCAGCTTCTCAAATAGATAGAACAGAACTTGATAAGGTGGTAAAACTTCGCGGAAGAAGTGAAGGTGCTTACCACGGAGGTCTTGTGAGTTCAATTATTCACCTTAAATGAAATTGCTAATTCAGTTAGTGTGATATTGTTGGTACGGGAGGTGATTCTCATCACACTTTCAACATATCGACTACATCATCAATCCTAGCATCGTCATTACTTCTTTTAAGTAAACATGGAAACCGAGCGTCTACTTCCAAATCAGGCTCAGCAGATTTGCTCAGCTCTACGCTACCAACTCCACCTAACCTATCGGCTATTTCCCCCGACACGATTGCCAAAGTCTATGAGAAATCCAACTATGCTTTCCTATTCGCACCAGTTTTTCATCCGGGCATGAAGTTTGTTGCTCAGGTTCGGAAGGACCTTGGCCACAGGACTATCTTCAACCTACTGGGGCCTCTCGCCAATCCGGTGGAAGGAAGCATTGAGGCACGTCTCCTTGGTGTAGCTCGACGAGATATTGGTCCCGTCTTTGCTGAAGCTCTAAAGATGAGCGGTGCTCGAAAAGCAATGGTTGTCTGTGGGGAAGAGGATTTAGATGAAATAAGCTGTGCTGGACGAACCTACTGTTGGCGACTGGTCGATAATTCAACACATCACGGTACGCATTCATCAGCCAATGATCTTGGCATTGAAAGTTTCGTTATCCAACCTTCCGATTTTGGATTACCAGCTCATCCTTTGGTCGATGTTTCTCCTGGTAAGGAGCCCGATGAAAATGCTGCTATACTGATGAGACTTCTTCAAAACAAACTTCCAAAGGATGACCCAATTTTACATTTTGTTCTCATGAATACGTCGGCCTTGTTCGTGGTATCTGGCATATGTGAAGCTGATGTTAGTAACATGGGTCACGGTGATGACGGAAAGGTTATCACGGAGAGAGGACCTGGAGGAGGCCGATGGAAGGAAGGTGTGAGACGGGCGAGATGGGCCATCGAAAGCGGCGAGGCCTGGAGGCAGTGGAGGCAGTTTGTGGAAGTAAGCAATAGCTTCCAAAGCTGAAGGGACGGGTTTGAGAAAACAAGAGCTTTTTGAGCTCTTGCACATATTTACAATCCCAATAGTAATATCTATCATCTAGCGGTAGTATTAAAATTCGAAAGTAGTAATGGAATTCTCTGCTAAATTAGTAATAAAGGTAATAGGCCTCGAATGTCTTTGTAGTATTCTGTATTTAATCAGGGACACATTTAAGTCAAACTACAAAATACCGGCACAGCAAAGTTCAAAATGTCCACTTTAGCTTAATCACTGACCGAATTGGAACCTCTTTATACTGAATATCTATTACTCTGCTGGTAGCAAATACGGAAGTAGGTATGAACTTGTGAAGTGATAAAGTTAAGATCCCGTCCTATTTCTGGTTAGTTCTGATGTCATCTACCCAGCTCACAAACCCAGCACGATGCATAACATAGAGTACACGTACACGTGCCGTTTATCTCTCCCCAGGATCATATCTTTCCCTTTACTTTCTGTCCACTCTGGACTTATACTTAGTGTTCTGGACCATCCCCTGTTTTTGAGAACTATACGTATCGCGGGGTCAAGCTGCTGTATCATTTACCCCACCATTGTCCCACATCGTCCCTGATATCTTCCACTTTACACCGTCCGGATTATTGCTCATACTGGTGCGTTGCATAAATACTTTTGCCATGACCAAGCCTAAGCTTCTCCTCCTAGGAGAGATCGAACAGTAAGCTCTCACCCGACCTTCTCCCGATTGGCATCGTCTTGGGCTGCTTCTGATCTTCTCCAGTGCCCACAAAGATTGGCAATCCTTAAGTGAGCTCGCGGAGATAATTGAGCCCAAAGCTCGCTCCCGTGAAGAATTCATTGCAGAAAGCAAGGCAGGGTCATTCGATGAAGCCATAGTCGCCTACCGTACCTTTCAGAGCGTAGCAATTACCGGATTGATTGATGAGGAGCTGGTTTCTGTCTTGCCAGATAGCTTGAAGTTTATTGCACACAATGGTAAGAATCTATGCTGGAAAATACAGGAGTTGGCCATCAAGCAGTGGGCAAGCTTGGGAGAGAATCTGACACAATGAAAGGTGCTGGGTACGATCAAATTGATGTGCAAGCTTGCACGGCAAAAGATATTCGAGTCTCGAATGTCCCAACGGCTGTGGATGATGCTACAGCAGATGTCAATATGTTCCTGATTCTGGGAGCGTTGAGGAGGTTCAACTCTTGTTAGTCTACACTCTACGTGCTTTAGTACTCTCCTAACAAAATTGACCTAGCAATGTTTGCTCTACGCAAGAATCACTGGAAAGGCTCACCTCCACCACCTCTTGGTCACGATGTAAGTAACGTATCGTTGTTTTCCGCACGCAGAGAGTAGCTCCCATCAGAGGACGTCTTATATGAGCCTTTGGCGACGGATTTCATCTCTCCAGACTATTTCGATATAACAGTTGGCTAAGTCTTATAGCCACAAGGAAAAGTCCTCGGCATACTTGGAATGGGAGGTATCGGACGAAATCTAAAGAAAAAGGCTGAAGCCTTCGATATGGAAGTTCAGTATCACAACCGTACGCAGCTATCGGAAGAACTAAGCGGGGGAGCAAGGTACGTTTCGTTCGAAGAGCTTCTCAAAACCAGTGATGTCCTCTCTCTGAACCTTCCTTTAAACGCAAGTCCCCCATCTCACCTACATTGAGAACCGGCACTAATGCAACGTAGAAACAAACTCGCCACATAATCAGCACCCCGGAATTCGCCCTCATGAAGAAGGGGGTTGTGATCGTGAACACAGCGCGCGGCGCCGTAATCGACGAGGCCGCTCTGGTCACCGCGTTGGAAGAAGGCCAGGTGTCTTCTGTGGGTCTCGATGTGTTTGAAGAGGAGCCCAAGGTTCACCCAGGGCTCATCGCCAATCCACATGTCATCTTGTTGCCCCATATGGGTACGTGGACGGTGGAGACGATGATGAAGATGGAAGTTTGGTGTATTGAGAATGCGAAGATGGCGTTGAAGGAAGGAAAGCTGAAGAGTCCGGTTCCGGAGCAGAAGAATATGTGATATGAGACAAGGAAGTTAATTACTGGCTAAGACGGCAGAGTAAGAATAGGCAATGGGTAGTTATACCATAAGACATAGAGTTATGACAATGCGCTACAGCTTGCAATCAATGAAGCTTTACAGTCCCATTCGAGAGTCTCAGTCATCTCTCTAACATTCGTGTAAAAGTCGTTACCCTCTTTGTCTGGCACAATCGCAGACTTTGTTCTAACATATTAAAGAATCCAATGATTGAATGAAAGGTCTCACTGCTGCTTCACGAGCTTTGGCATTGATATGAACATAAGTTCATTTACGTCGTTATATCACACGTTTGACTCGAAGAGTGCTTTGAGTTCTTTTGAAAAATCGTATCAGATTGAATTCATTATATTGAATTTTGGAAGAGCCTAGAGTACAGAGTACAGAGCAAAAGACCGCTAGCTGATGATCTAAAATCAGCTTTCCAGTCCACCTGTCTAACCATTAAATCTGCTCCCAACTTTGCACTGAAATAAAACCGAAAAACAGGTCGCACGCTAAGCTACTTATCATCGTGTCGATGTCAGCAAAGGCACATTAACCTGCTTAGCTCCATGATCCTTCGGAGCAGAGATGTTTAGATCATAAGAAACGTGAGAAAGCCCGCCCGTGATCACACTCTGTTGTCACTCTAAGGTTACATGTATATTTTGCTTTTTACCAGCACGCGAGAGAAAGTCTTGCCATCCCAAATCCCATGCAAAATAGCTGTCCACCGTCCAAAAAAAAAAATAAGATACCATATACCTAGGTACCTCGGAAACTGAGGGGGAAAAGACGATAAACACCCATATAAGATGCCCTTTTCATGCCAACTCGAAAACAAAAAGCACCTTGAAATGCTACGCCAAAAGGGAACCATCGTTAAGCCTCGTCTAATCTATGCCTCCTGCTTGGGAGCAATAGGATTTGTAGGCGGTGCAGCCCAAGAACGCGTTGCAAGTTCACACAGTCTTCGAATAACGTTGGTCGTTCCAGCGCCCTCACCCTCGTCTCCCACAAACTTCTTCGCGATGCTAAGCTTGCTCTTGTTATCGTTTTCATCGAAGTGAAGGGGGGTATCGGTATCATTGTACTCTGAGACACGGTGGCTGAGGGCACGAACAACTGCAATGGAGTAGAGAACATCCCTGTTTTCACGACCATCAAGGAGATTACGCAAAGCGGCGAGAGTGTCATCAATAGCCTTGACGGAAGTGGAGTCTTCGTAAGGGAAGCAGACAAAGTTACCGAGGGTGAACCAGAACTCCAATTCACGGAGCCTGTGATGATCGGTGCTACCTGGAACAGGTTGTGTAAGAGCGTTGGTAGATGCAACGGCACCGGTTAGTAGGATCTCGAATACGGCCAATCGCTGGGTTGCCTCCGTGGGATCGTCGGGTGTGGGAACGAGGCCGGACTGCTTATTTCCAATATCGGCCGCGCCAGCAATAACCATCTTGGCAAGTGACCATACAATTCTAGCCTCAACGCCTGCAGTATACTCCATTTCCTTAGGATTACCTGCGTCGGTCGCGGCGAAGCGCTTGAGGAGAACAGCAAATTGAATCAACATTTCCTTGCTGGTGACAAGTTTATTTCCACCTTTAGCTGTGAACCACTTCGTTTCGAGGAAGTTCTCTAGGCCGGGAGCATAGATACTGTAGTAGAGGTGCTTGGCTTCCTCAATATCTGCAGGCGATTGTGAAGGATCAGTAGTAGGTGCGGCGGGGGGGTCACCATGTCGAGCAAACAGATCATCGATCGCTCGTTTTGCTAAATAGATTGGGTTAGCTTGGTGGCCGTACAAGTCCACTACAGTGAGTTCACAATAGCTCGAGTAGCGACTTCGACTACGTGGAGCTTTGGAAATTGAGTGGGATGCGCTTGCATTCGCAGTCAACAGCTTCTTTCTCAGGCCCTGCATTTCTTGGGAGTGGTGCGCCATACCTGGTACAGAGTAGATTGGAGCAGGAATTGGGGCGGCAGAGACAGCTTCCAATGCTGGATCGATAGCGGAGGCATAGTCGTAAGGTTGGGCCGAATTAGGCGAACTTGCAGCAGCAGAGAGGGCAGGATCGTAACTCATATTTCCTTGTCCACCGTAGCCTTGCATCATTTGAGGTTGAAGACCGTAAGAGTGAGCTGTAGCTGGGACCGGCCCTTGCGAGGGACCAGAGCTGGGTGCTGGCTGAATAGCTGCCGGACCTGGTTGTTGTTTGAAGATAGGATCGTAGCCTTGACAGTCGCGCTTTGACTTTTGACAGTTTCTGCAGGCAGGTTGACCTTCGTCGCACTGAGAAGACAAGTTAGCGGATGTGTTGTTGTATTAGTGAAGATATACGCGACTTTTAACGAGAACTCGCGAGTTCTGGTCAAACTAGTCGATTCGCTTGATAGACGAGAAGACTGACTGCATCCCCGGACACCACAATTGAACATTTGAAAACATCGACTTCACAACATTATGGGATTTTCCTGGCTTACCTTAATGCGCCTCTTGCGGCATGTCAAACAACCTGTCTTGGTTCTACGCTTGATCTCCTATACGAATTGTTGTTAGCGTAATGGCCCACGCTGGTCGGACTCGACGCTTACCTTCTTGTGCCTACCGCCGCTCATAATTCGCTGATCGCCAGCAGGAAGAGCATATCGCATATTCTGTCCTTGCGGATCGGATGTGACATTGGGATAACCAGGGTGAGGAAGGGACTGGACTTGGTTGTGGTAGTAAGGGCTGCCACCCATAGGAGCTGGAGGAGCCATGTGTTGCTGCTGCTGCTGTTGTTGTTGTTGCTGCTGAAGAGAATCCAGCGTTCGCAATGATGGCAGATTTAATGAACCATTGCTTCCGGTCGGGCTCGCACGATATGGCTCAGCGCCTTGGTTAGGTGGTGGGTATGCATATTGTGACTGTGAAGGGAAGTCGTTCGGATTAGGGTAACTTTGACGCGAATCGCCTTGCTGTTGCTGGCCGTTCGACATTGTTGGAGCCGCAGAGGCAGGCAAACCGGTATCTGATAAATGGGGAGAGTTGTTATTGTTCTGCGCCATGGATGATGAGGTCGCGTCAAGATGGTAAGATGGGGGTCGATGGTTGATGGCAGAAGGAGCAGAGCCTGCTTTGTGTCTTGGTTTTGGTATGGTCTACACGCTACAATGGCCGTAGGTGAACGCGGCCCTCACCTTTGTGAACTAACCAACCCTCCGCGGCCTACTGCAGCGACGTGATGTGTGTATATTCGCGATCTTGCGATAATGTCTTGATGGGCTTCTAACCTCTGAACCTCTAGCGAGATGATTAAACGAGATCGGACTTTGCGGGTGTGGTGGGTTGCGACGATGGGGAGGGAAGAGAGGAGGCGGCGGATTTTCAGGCAGCGCCGCCTGGTAATTGAGGCGGCCTGGGTAAGCGTTTCGGTCACCGTACAGCGTACAGCAGCAACAACAGCAGCAGCAGCAAGTCTGGTTGTACTAGCACTGCACCGAACAATTTAATTGTACCTGTTGCTGGGGATTCACTCCAACGCATGCGCCCAACATGGAAAAGGAATGTGCAGGTGCAAGTTGCTTCAGCAAAGCGTCGTAGTATTCTCTTCCAGATGACACATGGGATAGTGCATGCTCAGTCACCACCACCAGCAAAATCTTTCACCTGGACACTGGACGACCACATTGCTTGCCATTACGTTACGCTACTGGGTCATTACGTTAGTATGATCGTGAAGGCACAATGCGTGCCTTGATGCCAATGCGACCTTCAGCTTTCTCTCTCTCGCTCTGTCTCTCTCTCTCTATCATGGACACTGGGTACAAAATCCTCCCATCCGAATCTCAAGCACTCATTGACCCCTGGGTCCCATTGTTTGCAGGCGTACGGAGTAAGCCTACCCAGCTGAGACCCCGGGAGCCTGGCATCTCCAGCTCCTTTACGGGGAACGAAGCCATGGAAGCTTTTTTTTTTCATGCAGCTCGAGAGATACAGGCGAGTCTTCCGAGCTGTTTCAGAGGGTCTCTGTGCCAGATCCCGCATACACAGGATCAGGGATATGACTGAGGATCTGCTTCACCCACTGTGAGGAGAATAGAAACGCCTCGATTGACTATGCCCCATTGAACTCATCATCATCATCAGCTTCATGGATAATCAGCAGGAATATCACTAAGCTGTTCTTACAATTTACCATCATCGGCTACCACAACGTTCCAATCACCCCCTGCTTATCGTCTAGCCAAAAACAGGTAGGAATCATATTTCTATTTCAGGTGTGCCAGTGATTTCACCGACGACCTGCCTTCAACGTCAGCCTCTGAGCCGTCGTAACCTACCTCAGCTACGAGCACATTGATGACCTAGCTACCGTAAACCAAGACCTGCCATCGAATAAATTGCTGATTCCAAAAACAATGCTTTCGCAACCGGTTCAAGTCCATTCACCGATGCAAGCAACTCGTTCCGGCCGTTGGTTATAATTTACAAGGGGACGTGATGGTCACAGTAATATGACGCCTCTCCAATGCAGCATGTTACTACCCAGAGTAGGTCATACTGGTGGTGTATGTAAATCAAACCCTACGCAGTGTCAGACCGTCAGGCCTATCATTCCATGCCTGCTAGTGATCCAAAGCAAGGATCCGTGGTAACACAAAGATTTGACATTCTTGAACTGCGCTTGCTGTCCTCTTCGGTCGACGCTCGACAAACCTTTTACAACAGACAACTCCCGGTCTAGGCCCGCTGGTTACTTATACTCGTTCTGCACCGACTCCGAAGCTCCTTGGTCCATCTGGGAAATGAAGAGAAATCGATGTTCAAGCTGAGCACAAGGAAATGGCATATTCCATTGGTATTAGAATGTTCATTTAAAAAGAGTGTAAAGCTAGGTATCACTTGTATATGGAACCCGTTAGAGGTTTGCAGCGGCATCTGATATTTCTGTTGAGGAACAAAGTCTTTCTAACGATCAATCGGCAAACATACTCTAGCTCTAGAAACATCGAAGCCAGTCCGCAGTTAGCAACCTGAAAGAGCTTGATGAACTGCACTGTAATGCGGCTGAAAAGTAACGACTTAGAGCTACAAACCGTTCACGGAGACCTGCAGGTCGCGGTTAGTCGTGGTTAGTTGATAACTAAGGAGCTCACGAAGCTTGGAGCCAAGACGACCATATAGAGTGTTTGTAATGTATGCACTTTATAATACTCATCAAACCAAATAGCCATTACTCCTCGTGATATTTTGGCAAATTTCTGTAATGGCTTCGTACATTCGTATTTCTACCCATATTCAAACTTTAAGCTGGTCTCAGCAAGGGAGAAAGTGTATAACTGCAGCTAATTCCACTTTTACAATTATACTAATTTTCGCTGCCGGAAAATATCTTGTCCCGGTAAACGGGCCGTAAAACCACAACCAAGCTTCCGAGTACCGAGAGGGATCCTGGGAAAAGCTGGTAGACGAACCGCATGCATAGACGATCGTCAATTTTTTTAAGCTCAGCTTTCGCTTGCTTCAGTTAGCACCTTGGTCCAATCGAATTTTCTCCAACGCTTCCTGAAAGGTTCTAGTCGTTTATCCTGTCGGGTCCAACGTCCTTGTCGCTTGATGACATCAGGCTCAATATCAAGCATGCCACCAATGATTTCCCTGGCGAAAAGATCTCCTTTGGGCCAGCGAAATGAATCTTCGACAATATGCCCTAAACCGCCATCTAGATCAAACCAGGCATGGAAGTATGGCATTTCCTTAGCAATTGATCGGCGAAAAGCAAGTTTGCCCATTCCGTTCCTGGATTTGGCTCCGGTGTCAATCAATTTTTTATGTTGTGACCACTCCTCGTCAGACGACAAAATAGCTTCCCTGAAGAAAGCTGGTGCCGTTTCTCCAAGGCTGTACGGCAATGGAATGACCTGCATGGCTGCATGCATTTTCCTATGTGGTGCTGCCGCATTTTCATAAAACACGACGTCTCGTCCTTGGTCGTGATACATGCGTGTCAAGCACTTCATGAAATTTCTGATCTCTTCCCACTCATCATCGTCGCATTCCAACAGGTTTGTCCTGTGTTGAATCGGTACGATGACAGCACCGCCTTCACCAAGTTCCGGTTCCGTTGGTAAAGTTAAGTAGACTCGTGTAGCCAAAGATATCATAGGTGCAATGGGGGGCTGATTTGTATCGTCATGAGTACATAATTGGCAATTGTCCAAAATTTTATTCATCTTCTGAAATTCGCTCACAGCCGTATTCTTCAGGTTAGTCTCGGACTTCTGAACACGCTTTGCAAGCTTCTCGGCGTTGTCGTCCATATAGTCCAAATCGTTGTCAAACTTGCCGTCATTCGCAATACGTTCTGCAGCTCGCATACCTTCTCCGCCTCCTTGGCCTCTCGTCCTTCTTTCTTCACGTACCATGTCTTCGATGCTCATGTCTTCGTTATACACTACAGTTCCCCGCTCGCGACCTCTTTTGTTGTCAACCGTATTGACTTCTCCCCGTATACCTGCCAGCATTCGATTGTCCATTACGCCTAGCACATGGTCACCAGAGACTGGAGCCTTGACAAATTTGGCCATGGCTGCGTTGTACTCGCTTTCAAGCTTGGCCACGTCGGTAGAGTTTTTCAATTTGGCCTTCAGAAGCTGAGCTTTCATACGGTTGAGGGTGGTCGTGTCTATACTTTGAACAGGGGTTGAGTCGGCCTCCACGATCTCTCCTTGCGGTAGTTCTGTATATATTGCGCTTTGTGAGGATTTCTCTCTCAGCTCAAAGTCCGACTCTCTCTCCTTGAATAGGTCGCCAGTAGGTTTCTCTTTCCCTATGTAACCTTGGCCATACAGTCTTCGCCTTTCCAACTCGGTTTCCTCTTCCCTGGCAGCATCAAGTTCTCGTAAACCACCAAGCCGCTGCATTGCAACCTCTTCCACGCCCTTCCCAGTGCGCTTCGCTTCATCGTAAACAGCCTTCAGCTTAGTCATGCGCCATTGAGCTCCTTCGTCCCCAAAAGTATATGACACTTCGTGATCTGAATCATCCTCTTCCTGGAGGTCATCCAATGTCTTGCCATCTGCTAGATCTTGCAGCTTATCATTAAGCTCGTTTTTATGAATTTTTAAGTTATAATCTGGTTTTTGAGGCGGCAATTCAACAATGTGTTTTTCGCCATTTTGGGTGTATTCGATATCTAAAGCATTAGGTGCTGTCATCCAAGAGTCGCGCTGGATTTTAGGTTGATTATCTTGCGGTACTTCATCATTTGGGATGGGCAAATCCTCGTGCGGATCGGATGACTTGGTATGCTTTTTGCTTCGGCTGCTATCATCTTCTTCGGGATCTTTAGAGTGTCTTGAACGTTTGTGACGGTGTCCATCTCGCTCCTTATCCTCTTCATCTCTTGATCTATGGTGCCTCCTGTGACGATGCTTATGCTTCCGATCTTTGTCCACAAGCGTTTCGATTTCCTCTCTAGCTTTCTTCTCCTCTGCCAACGCCTTCTCAAAATTGCTCAAATCGTCGTACTTGGAGGCGTCCATTGCTGGTTGTCTTGAAGCTAGAGAAGCGCAGGCTGTTGATTAAAATATGGGGAAAGAAGCGAGGCTGACGCAAAATTAATTAACACTTCCAACATCCCGCCTGACCCCGCGTCAAGAATACACAACGAACAACTCAACATCATCATCATTAAGAACTATCCAACAATATGGCGACTTCACAAACGGCTGCAGGTCCTACGGCCATCGTTGTCGTTGGAATGGCAGGTAAGGTCCCTACGTATTTGTATAAGTATCCGTCTAATAACACAGGTTCTGGGAAAACTACTTTCATGCAACGAATAAATTCGCATCTGCATTCCAAGAAGGACCCCCCGTACGTTATGAACCTGGATCCAGCAGTCCTAAATGTTCCGTTTACACCAAATATCGATATCCGTGACTCTGTCAATTATAAAGAAGTCATGAAAGCATATAACCTTGGTCCTAACGGCGGGATTCTAACATCCCTCAATTTATTTGCAACAAAGATAGATCAGATCCTTAATCTCCTTGAAAAACGCACAACTCCAGACCCCTCGAAACCAGAAGTGCCAGTCATCAAAAACATTCTGGTGGATACCCCCGGACAAATAGAAGTCTTCGTGTGGAGTGCATCAGGAAGCATTTTACTGGATTCTCTTGCGTCTACATTTCCCACAGTCATCGCATATGTTATCGACACCCCAAGGACGGCCTCCACGAGCACATTCATGAGCAACATGTTGTATGCGTGCAGTATTCTCTACAAGACCAAGCTTCCTATGATCCTAGTATTCAATAAGACGGATGTCAAGGATGCGGAGTTTGCAAAAGAGTGGATGACGGACTTTGAATCTTTTCAGGCAGCCTTGAAACAGGAAGAAGAGTTAGGAAGTTTCGGGGGTACGGAGGGAGGCTCGAGTGGGCTGGGTGGTGGAAGCGGTTACATGGGATCCTTGCTTAATAGCATGAGTTTGATGTTAGAAGAGTTTTACAGCCATTTGAGTGTTGTTGGGGTCAGTTCCATGACTGGAGCTGGGATTGATGATTTTTTTGCGGCTGTTGCAGAGAAGACAGATGAGTTTAACAAGGACTACAAACCCGAGTTAGAGCGAAAGAGAAAGGAAAGGGATGATGAAAAGAAAGCAAACAGAGAGAAAGAGCTTGGAAAGCTCATGAAGGATATGGCAGTATCCGGGGAACCCTCCTCCACGAATACAGAGGAGAAACCTAACATGGATACCTTGAGTGATATTGAGGATGATTCATCAGATGATGAAGCAGGTGTGGAAGACGACGATGCCGATGGATTAAACTCAAGGTACCAAAAAGCACTAGCTGATTCTGATGGAGGTCGAGCGGCAACAGACGATGATCATAGCTTCACAAGATATCTCAAAACAAACCAGATGAATATGTAAAAGGACAAATAGAGAAAGGGGCGTTTTTGGATGGTGGCATTGCAAGGCGTATGTTGATACCATATGGGATGTGTCTTATTTATAGACTCAAAAGCCGTACCTGCAGAATGGATTTTCTCATGGGAATTCCTAGAACCGCTCCTCAATCTATTTATGATGTGACCGCAACGCCTGGTTTCCCGCAATAACCCCAGTCCGTTACATATTATCGTCCTTCGCGGATCCGGAAATGCCTTTTTCTCGGTTTTTCTATCATCTTGCCTCGAATTGCACCATCCTGTCCCAAACCTGTCAGCTCACCAGCTCACGATACAGCCTACCTGATAAACTTACCTCTTAGTCCGCTCCTTGTATAAGACACGATGTCCACATTCCTTGCATCGGATAGGGTCGCCTCTCTTGATGGGAACCTTAGAATTACAATCGCCGCAAAGGTAGTTGGTGGCGGGGCCATCGATACCCATAGTACCTTGATCTCCACGGCCCACGGGAGGAGCTTGGGTTGGAACTTGGTATGCTTCACGAGACATATTTGGATTTGGTGGAGGATGTGTGGTGGCTTGCGAATAAGTGATGACTTGTTGCTGGAATTCAACTTTGAAGTTCTTTAAACCTATAATAATCCAGCCTTGTCTTGGCCTTGGCGAGTTTCTTCTCACTCTAAAAACGGCACGTGATAATTTACTGTTTGCATAGAAAGCTCTAAAGCTGTATGTCGTGTAGTATTTTGTTGCATAGGGTCAGAGTCATTGTTGTATGTTCATAGTATAAAGAAAAGCTCTCCAAGAGAGTCGAGACCCTCCCCCCCAACCATATTTATACCTGCATTCACCACTTTACTGGGCCTTCAATCGTAAAGCTTGCCAAGGCTACGACTCCATCCCGTAGAAGAGTATTAAAAATGAAAGCCACTCAGAACTGATGCTCTCAAGTTCTTCTGTCACTATTCAGAGTATGTGTGTTGCTTTCAGACAGTTCCTGATATTAGTCTTTTAAATCTACAACGATATTTAGTGGTAGATTTCTGCAGATCTCCACAAAAGCCAACAGGCACTGGCTTCGCTGTGTACAGCATAAGGTTCGGGGCAGTTGTACGACTATTGAACTTCACAACCAGTGACCTTGCACTTCACGAGACGTGCTGTTCTGTGGGGATATTGAGGCTCCATGAGTCCGGAGAATAATGTAAGATTCAAAATCAGCCTTATCAAAAGTGTTATACATGAGACTATCCTAGAAAAATGGGGCATCCAGTTAAGCTTTTGCACGGGCCAGCTTTTATGGAACAGTTGCATGAACTGTTATTGTACATCTAGTGGAGATTCTTTCGCATCATCTCCTGTCGCATCTACCACTCCTTCGACCGAGTCCTGCCTTCCTCTTCTTTTGACTGTGCTCTGGCAACTTCTAAAGAACAGTAAATATGCTTGAGCTCTTATCGACCTCTTTCCATCATCGTCGTCAATACTAATGCACGCCCATACCGGTCAATAATATAATTTTGGAATACTGTTATTTTAAGTCGCAGATCGAACTACTCCTAGCTTGCGGCTGTTTCCATCCAGGATAAAATATCCAAAATTCGCGTACACAGCTCTCTGTATCAATACAATGGTGCGCTATCCACTCTCTCAAGCCTTATAGCCATGATTTGCTAACCATAACCAGGGGAATTGTTTCTCACAGCAATCTCATGCTTCCCCAGGCAACCAGAACAATGCCAACCTTGAAGGAGGGCCTCCACAAGCAAAGAGTAGTAATGGTCATGCAGCTGATCCGCAAGCTTCGTTAGCAAGAGGATTAAGCGGGAGTACACAAATACAACCCCAGCAGCTTGCACGAAGCAATCCATCTGACGGGAAGTCTCCTACGTTCACGCTTACCACAAAGCCCCTGAAAGTTATACCGTGGACGAGCAAGGATCAAACATGGACCAGGAAGAAACTAGACAAAGAACGAATTGATTTCTTTGATACGCGACTTGGTGGCAAAGAACACATATGGCAAGCTATCAGGTCAGCGCTGGAAGTTTTATGGGAAGGGGGTGATGCGATGGACCAGGACGGTGGACTAGCGACCGCAGACACGCTTCTGAGGTCTGCTGGAGTCATTCTACCTAAGGGAGATATGTGCCGAGGTGTTTACGATGAATCGGGGTATAAGTATGTAATACCTAGGGAAGTGATATCCGATCCGGAAAATCTAGGGACCGAAGCTGAGGCTATTGTGCCAACTGCACAAGGGGTTCAAGTTGGTGGTGAGGAGCGCAACGGTATTGAGGAAGGGTTGAGCAGTGCCGGAGGCGACACTCCCCAGGAAGGTGACAATCCAAGTGCAGAGGAAATCTTAAGACGCAAGGAAGAGAAGGGAAAGGGTCGGGCGATCGATATGGTTCAAGTCAGAGCACGCCGTAATGATTCCCAGCATGATATCGTGGTACAAAGCGACAGGACGGAGAATGTTGCGATACTGAAACAGCGATTTACACAAGCAGCTGGACTCCAATCTCCCAATTACATTAGATTGTTCTTCAATGGCTCCGAGCTAGATGATGGAAAACCACTCCACGAGCAAGGAAGACTTGTTCCTTGGGAGCAGGGAGTGATAATCACAGCCATGGTTGTCGTTCCAATGGAGCCATGATCGAAGCTCAATACCCAATAATTGATATTGTATCTCGGGATCCTAGTACACGAGATTTGCAATGCTAAAGCTTGAAGCTTTCACCAGGATTCTCGGTAGCCGACATACTAATACTTATCATCCAACATTTTATCAAAGGTTGGGGCTCGCCTGTTCTTACTTTCGTGTTTTTCTGCGCGGTTCATAGCACTGGGTCATTATACCCCTGGAGTTTTACGGTTCACAAGAGCGACTTCCTTCAAGACGCATTTTAGCATACTGGGTGATACTCGGTTTAATGAAAATATTGAACAGCCGCTTCGTTGTGATCTCCACGGTATTAGATGTATTGTGATCCGAAAGTTCCAAGCTCATGATACACCCATCCGACACGTAATTACCTAGTACGCATCAATGAACTTCCCAAATATTTTTCCAGTGCTTCACAAACAAAGTGACGACACATCTTCAACTGAAAACTGATAGCTTTACTCTTCTGGGGGCATCCTTTGCACGGAAACGTAAAAGTCACTTCGTACCGATCGTTGCTTTCAGTACCCTCTGTCCCCTCATAACCATCGCTTCATTTTGTAGAGTCTCTTCTGCGCTCCCATGCGCTGCCACATCTACCAAACCTAAAGCCAACTCATTAATCCGAATGGCCTTCTTTGACCCTGCTGCATATCCAATCATGTCGCGCATCTCATGTCCTTCTTTGCTCATTACGAAGCCTGACTTGACAATGACAGTCTCCCAGAACTCCTGGTTTTTAGCAAACTCGAGCATGTTTACCTCTGCCTGTCCCTATAGATGTATTTAGCAGGTCTTGAATGCTCAGATGTTCTCTTGCAGGCGCGGGGTTTCCTCTATAACTCAAAGCCTAAAACGGAAAGGAGAGGAAAGAATACCTCCCGCTTCGCGAGTACTGACAGTTGAATCAACCAGTCAAGTACAAAACACAGGAAATGAACAAGCAAAACGGGGTACAAATCCCTTTGATAGTACTAGAAACTCGTCGAGGAGATTATCGCAGCTGGTTTGTAGACGAGTAGCTTCAATTTATTGGTAGTGATGTAGCCTTCCCATCTGGCTCGTCAAACACACATTGCAATCTGAGTTCATTCCAATACCCAGCCCTGTGTTGTACTCAACACTACTGAGCCTATAAATTCATTTACACGTGTGCCTTGGTCGGAAGGGAATCCTCGCTACCAATAAGGTTTTGAGCACTAGGGATTATGTATAGAATAATATCAAGCTTATGTAAGAAAGTTGAACGTATGTACCTTCATTTTTCTCATATCACTTTTGACCCATAGTGACTTGGTTTGATCGCGCTCTGTTGTGATTCCGCTCAAGTGGATATAGCGGAATTGTTTTTGGCGTGTTTGTAAAGTTTTTGACATTGCGTTTGCGAATGCTAGTGGATAGTCGATTTCTAGAACTCGATCACCAGATGTGGTTCCCATACACCTGTCTAATATAAGCTACCCTTTGTATGCTATGCAGAAGGACATCCTATTACCAGATACAAGCATCTGCCCCTTCGAGTTCACTAGTGATGGAATGTGGATAGGAAGTGAAGTCTTTCATGAGAATGACTTTGAGTTTTGGATTGGATGAAACAGATAGCGGTCTTCGCGACAACGCTATTATGGACGTGATGGATGGGTTCAGTAGACATTGCGAGAGGACTTCGGAGCCAATGAAGCCGGTGCAGCCAGTCAGGATTACCTTCATCCTTTGTGTAGGACACACGTATGAGAACAGAGATTAGATGAGAAATGGGCGAGCTTGTATGTTGATGTTATCATCAAAAACTTTCAAAAGAAAGCCTGATACGTTGCTAAAAGATGTAAGCGAATTTGTCTTATGCAGTGAGCCAACTAACCGTATCTGTGATCGGTATAACTTACAAGACTCGGGACCGAATCTTAACTGTAACCGAGCCTCCCCAGAAACATAGCTGAGCCTAGCCTGTAGTGTAATTTAGAGATTATGGTGATGCCATGTCGCGATTTCTAGACGCCTTTTTGCTCAGATTCCGTTCAACATCAGAGTGAGGGAAATGTTGCGGATAATGTCTACAGAGTCTTGGCAACAGCAACGTCAAGAAAGGGGCGTCAACCCCGGATTTCGCGTAAACTTTTGCTACCCTTCAGAGCACATCTGACGTCGTACAAATATCATCCAACGCCTCGATTACACGAGCTTCGGTCATGAAACTATAAGTAAACATCTTCGATTGTCATCAAAGATCGGGAGAGATGTCGGCCCAACAAGATCTTCAGAGTTTGCTGCGCCTGCTTACTACCGGAAGGAATAAGCTCACAATGATAGCCGCAATGGGACGCGTTAAGGCTCTACAGGGTGCTGATTTACGGAGGTAGAGCTTTCTTCACACAGTGCATGTAACACTACTAAATTATCTACACAGTATAGCATCGATAGCTAGTGCGGATTTGGAAACGGTTAGCACAGCAATTAATGATCCAAAAGCTGCAAAGTCTCTCCAAACAGCCTGTAAAGCAATAGTCAAAGATCCAGAGAAGAAACGTCCCGCGGAGTCCTCCCTCGCTTCTGCTTCCAAGCGCACCAAGTCCGCTTATGAACTTGCTCCTGAACCTCTGACTCCTCAAGCTATGGAAGCAGCTCTGGTTTTGCCCCAACCATCGGAAGATGAGGAAGTGATATCCAAGAGCTCCGTTTTTACCAACCGAGCACCCTTAGTCCTGGCGTTTGCTGTGCAATTACTGAAATATACAATGCCTGAACAGCCTTTAAGTAGTAGGCTGAGCTTAGGCCAGGCAGTTGTGAGTCTCAATTCCAGGAGTAAAGCTGTAAGTTTAGGACTTGAAAAGGAGAGCAGTGCCGAGAAAGAGGGATGGGGGACTGGACAGCCCAAAGTCAGAGTTCTAGGTAGAGAAATTCATGTGCTTAAGAGAGGTGACTACAATTGGAGGAATGAGCAGGATATTGCAGAAAATGGAGAAGGTAGCAAGAAGGAGCCTGTAAAGACTTTCTCCATGTTCAATACCACAAAGAAAGAGCCTAGTCAGTGGACTGTTTCGGCCGCAGTGACTTCTAAGAAATCGACTTTCGTTGCACGATCTATCGAGGTCAGCTCTCCAGCCGAGGCCAGGTCAGAATTACAAAAACTTTTAGCAAGCAATGAGGAACTTCGAGAAGCAAGTCACAATATCACTGCATGGCGTGTACCTCGAGATCAAGGTGGTGTGATTGAAGATTTCAGTGACGATGGAGAATCTGGTGGAGGCCGACACATCTTAGGTGTGATGAAATCCAGTGATATCGTTGGAGTTTTGCTCGTCGTTACTCGCTGGTATGGCGGGATTATGCTTGGCCCAGACCGGTGGAGACTTATGACTCAAGTTTCTCAAGATGCACTATCACAACGTCTTCGAGTTACTGGAATTGTTGGCGCAGAACCATTATGGGGCTTAGATCTGGAGGGAATGCAGAGTAGAAACGCACCTGTTACTGGTGGAACTGCTGCAGGAATGCCAGTTTATAAACCGGAACCGGCGAGGGCATATCTGCTCAAATCATTTCTTAGTCCTCCTCCCACGGGAGAGACTACGAAGAAGAAAAAGACTGGCGTTGCGCTTGAAAGGGAGATAGAGCAGAACCTAGGATTACTCCTGGGTGCACTAGATATACTATTTGGGTCTTGGGTAGAACATCTGAGTCGGGAGGAACTGGATCGTAGAGCTTGGGGATGGTACGTTAAAGTCAGACCAGAAGTAGAGAGTGGCGTGGCAGGCTGGGGTGGTAAAGCCGAAGTCAAACTTTCTAGCATTTTGGAGCTTAAAAGGATTATCTAAGTAATATGACGGTGCTCTTAGGCTTTGAGTTTTTGTCAGAGTATGACAAGATTGAGAGTATCACCAATGTATAAGTTGCTACATTTATGGTTAAGGTAACGCAATAGCTCGGTGTTAGCTAAGAGCAGAAATATCATAAGTGAATTGTTATCTTAGCGAGCTAGCATATACATACCTACTGATCTATTCAAAGCCTACTTCGAACTACTAAAAACCCATGCTAGCTAGTTCTCAAAGCCTAACTGTAATTGCTTCTTTTCGCAAGTGTCATCTTTTGGATGCCTACTGTAGCTACTAGCAGGTTTAAAAGCAGTATGGTACCAGAACAGCCTTATCAATCTGATTATACAGTATAGATGCAGTAATATAAAATAGATGAGGTAAATATGGGGGACATACTGGGATGATGGTAATTATAGAGGAAGGTGGAAGCAGCCAGTCCCTTCTGAAGCTCTGCGTTCTCTTTTCTAGTCCTCTGATATATTCCATTGCCTCCGAACTATTAGCTACTCCACAAAACACCTGCAACCTGTAAGAAAGCAGAAATCAGAATTTTATCATTCAGTAAGTATTTAATTATGTATTCACAGAAGAGATGGCAGACGAGCACCCATAGTCTGAATATACAAACCCCAATAGTGTACAACGTCGAAGACAGAGGCTCGAGGCTCATTACGCTCCGCTAATTTATCCACTTACTAAAATGCAAACAAGAACCAAGGGGATTATGAGCTTTTTGGTAACGATTACTGAGCACAGAAACGTGGGAGGCAATGAATAGAAGCACTTCATACTGGATACATGCTTATCTGGTCGAAACCACTATAACATTCGACGATTATGCTCATCATTGTTTACTGATGTTAGGAAAATCTAGCAGTAAATGGATCCTCATGAAGATCAGCGTCACGAGCCCGTATTGATAGGCTAGCAAAGAGTGTAATTGTTCAATCACTTATTCACAAGGTACAGACGACAAGCTTGCCTAAGTGTTGTCTGCACATATTTAAGGATCAAGTTATTTGATAAAAGAGCCAGACACCAACTTTCGCATATCTATTGGGAGTTGCTGGTTGATTATGGGTATATATCCCTTATCCCTTACAAAATCCATGACTACTCGCTAATATGATGAAAAGCAATAATTTCATCGCTTAACAAAACAGTGCAGCCTCCATTCCAATTTTTTATGGACAGTGAGACTCATCTGGAATGCGGAATCAATAGATCGAGTTCATTCACAATTCTTCGTCTTCATCGTTGTTTAGAGCGGGTGCTGGAAGAGGAGTATGAGCTGCCTCAGCAGCTGCTACAACGTCTCCCAATCCACTGCCGAAGTCCTTCAATCGTTTTTGTATCGTATCGTTATCCGTGTCATATAAACTTGCTCGATGTTTCTTAAGGGGGCTTCCAACAATAGACTCATCAGGCAATCCAAATACAGTGCTTTGAAGAGTACCAACCGTGGTTGAGCTAGGTTCAGCATCAGTTGGTGGTGTCTCTCCAACACTACCAGTCGAGGCAGGTGACTTCCGGGAAGTAGCATTTAGTGGTTCAGCAGAGTGTTGTCGCTTGAGCTACTCATATATTTAGTAAACTTCGTGAGATTAGGACACAGATAGAACGTACCTTAATACGGCCAACACCGTCTGCAAGTTCTCCACTAAACTTTGCATCTTCAGGACTGAGCAGCGCCTTAACATCTTTGTCATCAACATCAACCATATCAGTGACAATCGCGGAGTCATCATCCTCTTCGTCACTATCTTCCACGATCGCGACTCCGGAGCTTCCATTAGCTTTCTTCTTAGACTTCTTTGAAGTGGAAGGGTCATTATCTCTGAAAGCCGAAAACCCAACAGTACCGCCTGACTTCAATGGTGCAAGATTGGAAAAGTCTAATTGGGTTGACCGTCGCCTGGTGGAAGATGCCACCTTCTGCTTAGATTCCAAAATACCCATCTTCTGCAGTTGACCTGAAGTGTCGTTAGCATATCTATACCAAGGAAGTTCTCTTCAATACTTACGTTCACCTCGGTAGAAAAACGTAAACACAGCAAACGGCTTATCTGGTCCATCTATGCCTGTAACTGTCTGAGTGCTGATCGATTTGGGATCCAATGTCTTTGGTTTCGCGAAACTGGTTGTGTGATCAACATCTGGACCATTACCATCAGTCATTTTATCCTTAGAGCCCTCCTCATCATCATCGTGTGCGTCAAACTGTGGCGAGTATTCTCCTCTCTTGATTTCCCCAGAAGCCAAGACTCTGAACATAGCGACCTTGATCTGACCGGTTGCTTCGGGAGGTGCATCATCATCCGAAGAACTAAAATCGTCCTCGTCGGACATCTTCTCGATTGGAGAGCTAGCATCTGCACCATATCTCACAACCCGGGGTCCACTTGTGTGAGACGATAGGATATCAGCAAGTTCATCATCGCTACCCTCTTGCTTCCGACGTCTACGTCGTTTCTCGAATTTTTGTCTACGCTTCTCGATCTTAGCGGCTGCATCTTGCCCATCTAGATCAAGCCCGTTCAGCCAGCGTTCTAGGCCAACTTCCCTAAATAAAAATTCCCTCTCTGCCAGACCACCACCTTCACTTGTTGGAATCTGAACCCATCGAGAATTGACCCAAGTCTCCTCGCCAGGCCGTAGTAGGGTTGCCACCTCTTCTTTTGGCCGGCCATCAAAGTAAATATAAGCAGCGATCGTCTCGTTCTCAGACTTCGTAATGGGAATATATGGACCAACACTACCAGCCTGAGAGTTGTGGCTGCCAGGGAAAGCTGTGACAATCTGGGGCTTGGGATTGGGTTGCTCCGGGCTGGGTTTGGGGGTTGAATATGGAACTGGCAGTCCTGGTGTAAGGAGGGTAATCGAGATAGCAAACTTTGAAGGCTCGGGTTTGAGTGCGGTCGCGTCCTTTGGCTTGGGTACCGGAATGTAAGTGTTGACTCGCGAGACTCTAGACTGCTTCTGTATAGAATACTCGGGAAGTGGACTACCTTGAGCATGAACACTCACCTACACGGGTCAGTTAGTAGGAAGTGGCGGCGGCGGTGGAGGGGGACTTTACAGCAATACCTTTGAAGCAAGGCATGGTTGCTTCAGCTGTGTGCTGCAGCACCGGGGCTGCACAGCGCAGGAATCTAAATTGGCAGAAGTTCTACTCCCAAGATGAAAGAATCTTCTTGGTTGATGTGGAAATCTAAAGGGGCGCAACCAGGTGTAGCCAGTGGTGCCAGATGGACCTGGTTATATGTGATACGTAGGACGCAATATCTCTGCTAGAAAGTACTATCGAGCCGCTTCATCAATGCACTATGTGCTCAGAGCTCTGCCTATAAGTTTACAAAGCAATAGATTTGGAATAGGTTGTTTTGTTGAGTTTTAGGTTAAGTTTGGTACATTTTGAGGTTCAAAGGGAGCTTGGACTTTCGAGGCCCGGTCACCTGTCAGGTGCCTTCGCGAGGCCACCGCCACTCAACACCAGAAATTCATGTCCACCATGCATATTCAACCACTAATCTCACACAACAAGATCGAGAAAAGCAGGTCAGGGAATATTATCTCATTGTGAATTGATCAAAAGAACAGATTTGTGGGCTGGAAGCACAATCATCTTTCCATTGTTATGGTATAGGTATTTGTTTATGCCACATCAAGAAATTGGGTTGAAATGGAACCACTGTTGAACAATGAAACGTTCTGATTCTTGGGGAGCAGCAATTCTGTTATTTTTTCTATTATGTATAAATTAAATTCACAGACGTCTCCCATCCATTTCAGCGCCTAGTTGTTCAGCTTCTTTGCGAATTGAATTTGAAAATATAAATAGGTGGGCGAAAATGGAGCTGCGAATAAGTGAACTAGATATTAGTGAAGTAAACGTTGGCTTTTGTTCCCTGGGCAAATAAAATGCATATTATTGGGTCAAATCCGGAAGAAAAGGTGAGGTCGTTAAAGGATATGAATCTGCAAAAACGTAACAATCTGTTAGCAATTATCGCAAATTTTTCTCTCAAGACGCGAAGTATGGTAGAAAGCATTGTCATATTGTTGAGCTTGATCTTTGGTTGTTTCAGCATGATTTCCTCTGCTGGCCGTTCTTAATGGAAGGTTGTATAATCATTCAATGTGCTATATATCGAGGTGGAAAGTAACTATGAAAGTTGAAAAACATACCAAATGCCCCGAGGGATGAATGCAGTATATGAGTAATAAAGACGTCGCGAGGGTAAAACAAGCGGAAGTGCAATCAAATCTGATCGGACGTTATTAAAAATGTGAAGTTGAGTTCGAGGAAAAGAAAACTCGAAGCTCCCAGCGAAAGTTTTAAGGTAAACTGTCGAACTGGCGCTAGTCTGAAAGCGAGGTAGCGCCAATTTGGAGGGGTACTCGCATCAACAAATACAATAGCCTCAGCTGGTAACCAAAGCCAATTCTTATCCCACCAACATCTGCACCACCCATCACAACCCTTTGCGAAATTCCCTGCAAGACCTCAAGATGGCAGGTATGTCAAGTGTTCCGTCCCTTGCTCTACCTATTCCTTTCCTGAGTGTTTTGACACACGCTAATGATGTGTCCAGACTTTGCAAACATCGCCAGTTAGTGCTCTAGCTTCCCAACTACAATAATCGCTACGTAGCTGTTAGCGATTTCTAATATAATATAGCTAACTAGTCCCTCTAGAGCAGTTTACTGAGTTCTATTATAACCAGTTCGATCAAGATAGAAAACAGTTGGCTCCTCTTTACGTTAGCACTGCCCCTTTGCCAGTCTTGCCCGTATACTTACGCATATAGCGCGAGCAATCCATGTTGACATTTGAGTCCGATTCTATCGCTGGCGCAACCGCTATCGTTGAAAAGCTTGGTGTGAGTTCCTCTAGCGATCTATATATACAAAAAGTTGCTGACCTCATACTTTTCCTGTAGGCCCTCCCATTTCAACAAGTCAAGCATGTCGTGTCAACTTTGGATGCCCAGCCAGCTGGATTGGATGGTAGTGCTATTTTGATCCTGGTTACTGGACAACTTTTGGTAGGTGGTCAATACAGTGTGGCGGACATAAGTACTAATAGATTTGATTACAGGTTGATGAGGAGCAGAGACCCATGTCTTATAGTCAGGCATTCCAACTTCTTCCTGATGGAGCAGGCAGCTATTTCATTTTCAATGATATCTTCAAGTTGGTCTATGGATGAGGAGCTGGGAATTAGTTGGAGGAAACAATAAGGGACGAAAATGCAAAATGCGTGCATTGGCAAATGTATCTGTTCTTTACATGCCTTATACCAATCACTCCGAGGAGCGGAATAGATGAGCAAATCATATGATTCTTCTACATATCTCTGACGTCTTTAATGATAAGAAAGTATGAGGAATATGGGAGGTTTGTGTTCGCCTTCGCTATTCCGTGTTTGATCACAAAGTCAAACAGGTAACCTTATGTGAGCAACTCATTTATTCGTTATTAACGCAAGGCCCATCAAGATTTTTTTTATCCGTGACAAATAGTGCCATAGTTGCCTGCCGTAAATATAAATTTGTGATCCCAAGGGAAGGAGTCCACGCCATCACTCTGAGCCTCGTTATAAACTAGTGGCTTGGCAACAAGCTCCATTGAAGTACGTGGTGAGACAAGGTAGAAGCCGAAACAACATACCAGATCGCAAACACATAACAATTTAAAGGACAGACACAAGCAAATCGCTATCAGAAAACAACGTGCAAATTGCCTTAGTTCGTCTGCTTCACCACTACCTGAGTTTGTAGAGGAACTAGAATAGAGAGAGTTCCAGCGAGCGCCATCCTGCTACTACCCATCCGGCTCATCAACAACTATCTACCTAGTCACTAACAACCGCCAATATGACTTTGAAGGAAGAGTTCGCAACAAGAAACTTTAGTAAGCTCTTTTGATCTATGACTTGAAGGCTAGTGCTGATACCAGTTCGCAGGTATCTATGGCCAATGGTGAGCATATTTGCTTTGATGCCATCCGCAGACATCCGCGACAGTGGCACCTGTAACAGCATTGTTTCCCCCTACACAGCAATTCATATCCGTACGCATGTAGAACCGAGCAAATGCCATGCATAGCCGGAATAATCTAGGACGGGATGGATCTCTGTGTAGGTCGAATGAACTTCAAGTATGGGGCTAATATTGAGGTATTAGGACCGGAGTAATCTGCATATTCCTCTGCTTTGCTGTTGGAATCTCGAATCTATTCCATGTCTCACTCACGATTCTGTTTGGAGCACTCTGCGTGTAAGTTCAATAGAAAAACCAAAAAGTCCAATGGCTTACAACCAATAGCGCAAGCTCATTCATCATCGTTTTCATCGAGGTCCCTCTTCTCCTTCGCATCTGCCCAACCTCCTCTAAGTTCGATACCTTTATGCGCAGGTTTACTACGAATTACACGCGCGCCGGAATATATGGAGTTATGTCCCTCGTCCAATGGATCAGCTGCATACCTATTCTCGGTGGCCCATCAAGTTTGATTGCAGCTGCAGTTCTACTGCTAATTGCTGGTCTCTTCTATCTGTTGGCGGCAATCAAGGGCCAAGGATTTGTAGGAAGTAAGACGCTTGGGGGCCAGGGTGTTGCACAGATGATAATCTAGGGAGTTGGATGAGCCTACAAGAGGAAAAGAGGAGCGTGTATTACTTAGAACAATATCCGAATGATCCTTGGAATTCAAATTGTTCGATGTCCCAAGGGAATGAAGGAACCGGGACGTGGGTGTGGCAAAATGATCAATGGCGTTGGGAGGAAATCGTTCTTGTTGAACGTGGAGGTATTATGGTCCTTTTCATGGGAGTTTATGCATGGAACTGGTTGTACTTCGCGCAGACTACGAAGGAGAGATATGTCTTTGGTAGAGGTGTTGACTAGCAACGCCTGAATCAGATAGTTTATGGAATATCACGTCCTATTAGACTTTTCGATCTTGTCAGGATTTAGATGTTCTAGGTCGAACCCCCAAGTCTTCGTTGAAGCGGAGGATGATCTCTTGGACCGATAGTTCCTGGTTCTAGCCAGTATTTGCAGTGTTATCTGACCCAGTGATGCTGAGTACCTTGGGACGTGGGACTTTATTATTGTTTCTTTTACACTTCGGTACTATGCACTGGTTGGTACTAATCAACCTGGGACTGCTGTGAGGCCGGCCTGAGAAGCACACCGCTATCCTATACCACAGGTTCACATTTCTTTCTCGTGAAGCAAATGTATGGCGTCTACGTACAGGCCAATGTGCATAGTGACCCATGACCTATGTATGACCTATGTATGACCTTTGCGGGGAAATTGCTGCTACTGCAAGCTGTCGCCATCTAAGCACCACGTGAAAGGTTGACTTTTGCTATTCGGCTACGTAGGGTCAGCCGTGCGGAAGGTTTTACCACTTTGGCGTTGTCAGGCGGATGGATGTTCAGGTACACACACGCTGCATTATTCCCTCAACCACAACCCAATTGCGCTGGTAGACTCTGGCGTGTCCTTCCTATCACGCAGATGTGGTTGTTTCCAAATTAAATTGAACCGACAGACAATTATGGCAAGACGGTGCAGAAGAGGGTTTCTCGCTATAGTGCATGGCGCAGTCCCCCAACAGACTACTTGTACGCCGAACTGTGAGCCGGTCCTAACCTTCTTTGCTCCTTGATGCTTCTAGAACGTGTGGAAGAACTGACTGCAGCCAGCAGCCAGCAGCCCTGGTGGTGGTGGTGGGGAGGAGGGGCGAGCAATGGGCGAGCAATCGACGCTCCAGGGCCTCATAGAGAGTTCGAGCACCGCATTGGAGCAGGGGCGAGGCGCTGCCAGGGCGAACTCGAAGGTTTTGCAGGGTGCGCGCCCCAACGAATCACCGACCGGTGGTTTGCAGCCCGTCACCAATTCCCAATTGCATTCGTCATTTACACTGGGCCGGGTCGAGTTTGGTATCGCTGCTGTTGCTGGTATAGTACGGTGCGGTTTGCGAGGCGGAGAGACCGCCATTCTTAGGAGCTGGACACGAGCTGCGATAGGCATAGAAATACGGATTTGTTGGCTTTAGCTGGCCTTAGCACATCAGCAACAGGTAATTGGTAATTGGCAATTGGCAGCAATCGCAAAGTGCTGTTGGACACCAGCTGCTAGTAGGTGCTGGCTGTACGACCCATTACCATGCGCTTCTAAAGTCTCTGCACTAAGTTATGACGCTATACGCCGGGTTGGGATTAGTGACATGACCGAGATGTTTATGAACCTGCCCCAGTCACCTCCTCTGGATCCCAAGTAAAGCCAGACTTCATTGCTCCTTGCTGCCTCTCTCTCTCGCTGCTTTCTGCTCTTTGCTCCCTGCATACGTTTCCCGCCTTTGATATTGCATTCGTTGCTGTAATGATCGAACTTTAAGAAGCACTTCTTTTACCAGTAACACGTAAGTCTGATTACCTACGCACTGTTGTTTCTTTATCTTCGACGCTGCACTAGCAACTTGATGCATTCGTTGCGTGGAAGCGTGTTAGGCGGTTTCAAATGCAATTGGCAGAACTGGTTGTTGGGAACAATCGCGACAATGGATCGCAATGGCCATTCCTTGTTCTAGCAGCTGGGGCACTTGATCAAACGTCCTGGAAGCGAGCTATCTGCAAATCATTAACCTGCAGTTACCTCCCTTCTGGTACCTTTCTTATCGATATCCTCCACACCGCAACTCTCAGCCTGACTTCGTTACTCAGCTGCATCCATCAAAGTCTTCTTTTATCTGCTGAACTTTGAATGGCCTGCTATCTGATGCTAAGGATACTAGCTTGCTAGCTCCCAGTTACTGATAAGGAAACAGTCACAATATACACGCTTCCCTCTCGAAGGTCTGAGCTCCATCGAAACCTCCCATCCTCCCTCGAACTCGTCTCTCTTCAGTACTCTACATCATGCCGATGCCTCAGGTGCCACCTCGTCCTGCTCGAAACCAGGAACCTACTAGCAGTAGTAATTCCTTGGGCAGTGACCTACCTAGAATTCCTCCACGGCCGGCTAATCGGCGTATCGATCGCTCAGTCTCCCCGAGCAGGGAGAGCTTCGCTCGATCGCCTCTCAATGAAATGCCTCATGCCAACCAGGGCAGCCAAAGCAAGCTTTCCCTGTACTCCAACGGCAGTGCCAATACTTCAAGCACCGAACTTCCTCCTCGCCCCTCGAGCGTCGTACTTCCATCAATTGGGCAGGAAGGAATGGAATATGCGGAAGTATTTGAGAATCCAGTGGAGCTGGGAACTTCACCCACGACCTCTCGCAATATTGCCAATGATTTGAAGCTCCATGCACCAAAGCCTTCACTTCCTGAATCGAGTGCTAAGCGAAGAGTATCCACCGTCACCCGAACCGACTCTGGACAAGCTGCAGCTTTCGGAATTGGTAAGGCTGTAAGTGACGATGTAGACCCTGTTACTCGTCCTTGGAAGAAATCGGGCAGTATTGCAAGCCAAAACAGTCAGACTTCCAACGGCACCGAGCGTCCTGCGTCGCTCCATGAGAGCGACCATGGTATCCCAGAAATCGGACAGCGTGTACCGATGTATCCTAATGCAGGAGACGTGCAAGCACCTTCACCTGCCGGCGTTATGCAGCCTTTTGCGCCTGGAATTGGATTCCACAACGATGGCTCAAAGCCTAGACATCACGGCCGTAAAACAAGTGGACGTGGAGTCGAAATACCATTTGATGCATATGGAAAGCATGGTCACGGACAAATTCCCAAAGATCGGTTTGAAACGGCATATTACGAGAAACATCCCGAACTCTACAAGAAGGAAACTGGTCACTACCACGGACCGTTTGCCGACGGAAGATCTGAATTTGCTATGAGTACCGAAGATTTGAACAAGATTGTACGAGACACTGCCAGTAGAGGTGCCGGTCTTGGTGAGTTGGCCCATTAATTTCCCAGTAGTCAGAGTATTTCTGTCGTCACACTTTCCACATGTTAAGACAATGTATATTTGGTCCTTGTCTGGACGAGTGCTCTTTTTCACTCTTGCTACCCCTGCCAATATTTCTCATGAGGAATATGCGCAACTTGTATGTACGAAGAATAATGCTAATATCTGGAAATTAGGAACATCGCCAGGACTTATTGGGACCCCTAGTGAACAAATTGGGTTTCAAGCATCCGAGGAATATGCATCTCGAATGTCGTCTCCACGGCCAATGTCTAGTTACCACCTAGCACACTCGAACGCTTCGTTTTCCTCTCAAACACACGTAGACTCTCCATTGAGAGAGAGCTTCGCTCCCGGCCACACC
>Ga0247807_10000332_pt1 | contig 30201 bp, 29 predicted proteins | sample UWRJL074202C1_FD_179931 | JGI IMG/M metagenome (GOLD analysis project Ga0247807, IMG submission 179931) | Plant litter microbial communities from Arlington Agricultural Research Station in Wisconsin, United States - UWRJ-L074-202C-1 | ecosystem: Environmental > Terrestrial > Plant litter >...
ATGATGTTGAACTAGGGCTTCAGCCTGGCTTGGCAAGAGGAAGGGGTTCTCGCTTAACAGCCACGGCTTGTAAATTGTTTTTTTTTAACAATAGCTACACGATGCCTCTTGTTCCAAACTCTCCCCCACCCCTCCCTCTAATCATCCCGAAAACGAGCGTCAAGCGAGGTTTTGAAAATCTCAGTAAAGCCATGCCTTAGATTTGCAACTAATCTTACCATGCATGTTTCCACTATAAACATCTGTCTGTCGATCCGAGAATGAGATTTGACGCCAATGAACTAATTTAGCTGCTGTCAATACATCTGCGTATGGGGACCAAGCTGTCTACAGAAGAACTCTAGTCTGTAAATCGTTTGTTAGGAAGAGGAAGGAGAGAGGATAAGGATGTTTGGTGAGCAGTGGATTGTTATCTTATCAAGCTGCGATTCTCCTATTGTTATGGCACGTTCCAACTGGCTGTTTCCAGGACGGTCTTACATGGCGCTTTGCATGGCGTTTTTATATAACATGGTTTTCTCATCGTGAAGGTCGGAGTTAGGATCGGCCGTAGAACCCAGATCAGGAAGTAGTGAGAGCGAAGCTAGGGAAGGTTCCAATCTCAACTAGTCATTTACGAACTTTTATTCTGTCAACTGCTGCAACTCCTCGGCCTCTTTTTTGGTGCGTCTGTAATATAATATATAATAAAGGTAGCCCAGACCCCCTAGTGCCTTCGAATTGTGTGTTCATCTGTGATTTGAGCAATTATGCTTATAATGTGAAAGACGCTGCGAAAGACAAAGCCAGGAGGAATTGAACCAATGCCTAGGTTTAATTTCCGGCAACTGAACCTTCCAGACATATTGATAGATCAAGAAAAGTCCTTTCACGCAAGTAAAGTACCGGCTTTCAATCACTTGTGCCATTCTTCTCAATCGGGATGATAGAATCAATTCATCGTAACGCGATCGCGAAAACATGAATGTATCCTTAAGATCCCATTCCGTCCCATTAGCGCCAGCTACTGTACTTCATGACTGATCATCCACTGGACACTTAATCTTAGAAGGAGATAAGTGCTACTTCATTGTTTAAAGCATTTGAATGATGAAAGTTGAAAACGTAAGAAAGCAATGGATGATAATATCAAAGTGAAGTTTTGTAACTCTGAGTTTGACCGAACTCTACAGCGGATATCTTGTCTAATCTTTTATGCTCTATGAGCTACCTTGTCCCGTGTCACCAATGCCCAAATCCTTTTTTTTAAGCCTGTCCCAAAACGCCCGAAAAGATATATACATATATACAGAACCAAAAAGTAAGCTCAAAAGCTAAACCACTTTTTTTGATACCAAAAAGGTCATCATTCAGACAACAAAACTCAATAATCCCAGAAGCGCCACAAACAACCCCAAATGTACAACCTTGTCATCCGTCTCCCTTGCCTTCTCGGAACTTGTAGTTTTGGTCTTCCTCGAGATAGTTCTCGTCTCTCCTGCGCTAAAGGTCGAATTGTTCCCAAGAAAGTTCGCTGTCTGAGAGTGGCTGATGACAATAACATCACCACGGTCATTCATTCCGTAGATATCGCCTAGCCCCTTCATGCTCAGCACAGGTTCCACGCTAATAGTGCTATTTGACGCAAACTCAGAGCGGGGAACGGGGAGACTGGTGCCTGCGACGTTGATGACCGACAACATCTCTATCTTCATCCCAATATCTGCCCCTCCCATGCCTGCCACGGCCCTGGAGGTCGGGATGGTGTTGCCTATGTTCTGGTGGACTACCGACATATTGACGAGCGTTCCTGGCTTTCTCGTTCCGGAGATAATGCTGTTCTTGAAACTGCTGTTGGAATTTCGCTCTTTCTTCTCTGAGTCTTCTCAGCTCCTTCTTCTCGTCAAGCTGTTTGTGGCTTCTCGCTACGTTGCGCTCTTGCTTTAGTTTATGTTTCTTGGCGAGGATTTCTGCGTCCTTCTTCTGTGATTTCAGACGTGGGAACACGGTGTCGACAACGAAAAGAGCAATCAGGACGTGGACGGCGAGAAGGAAAGAACGATGTTCCTTGTGAGGCTTCTTGGGTGGCTCCTGTGGCGGTTCTGGCTTTTTGAAGTTCGCCTTTTTCTTAGTTGCGGGTGCTTTTTGTACTCGTCGCTCAGGTGAGGTTGGGGATGGTTGGCGTCGTTGAAGTTGTGTATGATTTTTAGTTTCGCTAATGTATTCTTGACTCTCTTCTTCGTCTTCCGTTTCGTTGTCCCGTGCTTCAAACCGTCTCTTAGGCTCTTCTACCTTCTTCGGTGGGGAGAATCTTGACTTTGGTGATGGGCTGACGTCCCTGATGATCGGAGAGAGCATTGTTATACATATTGATGATTCAGATACTGGACATGTGGCGTTAAATAAATAACAATAGGATTCTGTGGTGGATGGCGAAGTTGATTGCTGTTTGGTCGATTTTACATAAATCGTGGCTCGCTTCGCGGTAACGGTTCCTGAGGGAGTGCATAGCCGCACGAAGGATGTGCATTGAAACCAACCAACCATAAATTTAGAAGATGAGCCCCAAACGAACTGTGCGAGAGACACGCACTAGAGAGACTATTACGGCTTAGACCTGCTCATCGTAAGCCTTAGAAGTGCTCGGAGAAGCATTTGATACGCGACATATCAATGGTGTAAAGTCACGTGCAATGACCGTTTGGTAAGGATCAGGATAACAAGAACAAAGTAGAAAAGATAAAGCGATGGTATGGTGGTAGTGTAGATTGTGTTATACATACAGTTGGTATTATTTAATTGTCTTGTTTTTTTATCTACCTCTGAATGAAATCACCAGCGGCAAATAATCTACTCTACAACTAATGCGAGATTGCATCCACATTTATCTGCCTCAGAAAATCGGCGATCAACTCGCTGACTCTTTCAGGTTGTTCTTGTTGGACCCAATGACCAGCACCGTCAACTAGCTGTCCTCCCTTATATTTTGTACATACTTCTGCCATTTTTTCAAAACCACCAGGCTCTTGGTACGTACCCCAGTCCTGTTTTCCAGAGATGAATATAGAAGGTATGTCTATCTTTCGTCCAGCGAAAAGCTCTACATCTTTCATGTACTCAGGACTTGAGCCGACCCGGTAGTAATTAAGTCCACCCTGAAATCCATTCTGTTTGAAAGCTTCAACGTATACCTGGATTTCATTATCGGGGAGCCATCTATTGCCTCGTTTTGAGACGATTTCTGGATCCTCCTTCGCCATGACATATTTAACAGATTCGCGCATGCCTTCCTTCAGAGGCATCACATAGTAATTTGGCAGTTTTGAAAGCTCAGATGCATTCCATTCTTTCAGGGGATGTGGATCGTTGCCTTCCCAATCTGCACTTTTTAAGTGGTAATAACCCCTTAAAAATTCAAGCAGCCCATCCTGAGGATTGTCCATTTCAGAAGCAGCCTCTTCAGTTGAGTAGTATAGTTTGTAGTGTTTCCGTGGTTCTGGAAGGCTCGCTAACTCTTTCTGGATGTCTTTCTTTACTGGGGTGGGGTGACCATTTGCAATTGTATCAAATGGTAGAGTAGGTGTTCCCATAAACGGATGGGACATCATCACCACCCTAAACTTAGTGTCAAGGATATAAAAATCATGCTGTGACCATTTGAGCTTACGACTTGAAAATATCGGGCCGCATTACTGCGCACATCGATGACCCTACAGCACCGAAGTCATGTCCGATCACGCATGCTACCTCTTTGTAACCTAGAGCGTTAACAAGAATAACAGCATCTCTGACCACACGGGTAACAGAGAAAGAATGTAAATCAACGTCGGCGTATTTGCGGGTGTCCCAGCCAGTTGTGTAACCATAGCCCCGTTGGTCGTATGCTACTACATAGTAACCTTCGGCTGCGATGGCTGGCATGATCTTGCGCCATGAGAATGCTAGCTCGGGGAAGCCATGGAGACATAGTATGAGCGGCTTCTTTGGATTACCGGCAGCCAGAACATGGTAGGTTAGATCATGGGACGGGAGGTAATATTCATTGATTCCCGGTGGGAGTGGAAGTGGTGGATGTTGAGACACTGACATATTGTTCTAACTGGGTGATAATTGGGATGAAAGTAGATATTTTGAGTTTGACTGCAACTCTGAAGTGGTTTGTATTTCATGATTGCAAAGTTAAGTAAGGGCAAGCAGAGCTAGTCAGACAACGGCCTGTATTCACTTTTGTGTAGCCTCGGTAGTTGGCCAAAGAGGAGAACTGGAGCTATACATAAGCACGTGACCCATTTCTCCCTAATCTTATTACCGTATGATCTCAGGAACAGGATCCTCCCAACGATTACAAAATCAATAGAGACGAAAGAGAATTGGTGCAACAGGAAAGCATTGATATCAAGTATCAAGGTCAAGCATTAAGGTCAAGGTCGCGTCTTTAAATACTTTGAACAAGACCATGTCCGCCGTGCATGTACTGTATTTACCTTTAGACCATTCAGAAAGCCCATCATGTACAGATCACTATCGTTGATGTCGATGTTTTGTTGTTGAATTATGCACCAGTCCTACGTCATCATAATTGTGCAAGATATAATATACACTAGCCACACACTAGTGCCTTTCTCCCTAGCTGGATGGCCGTAACAAGCCTTTCAGTGGAGACCAGGTCTGATCAGCAATGGTGTATTCCGCCTTTTCTAGGCCTCGACTATCTATGAATGCAGCCAGGGCCGCCCCTAAGCCAGTGCTATATACAAACCCTTACCTCATTCGGGGCTGTCTATTGTTTTTTCGGTGATGACCAGCAAGTCAACGTTTAATTAGTGTTGGTGGTGGTGCTGGCTCTAATGGGGGCTCTAAATAACAAGTAACCTCAAGTCAAGTCGCAGCGGAAACGGCTGAAGCTGTCGACCGTCTTCACAGCACATTCCCTTGGGCAAACCAAATCCTGATTCCCGCGTTGGTGCACATTCAGCCCAACAATCAATCATTCATTTATCCATCATCCATCATCCATCGTCTATTTCCCATTTTCGAGCCTAGATCTTCGTCTCCCTCCATTGCATCCCTGCTGGTGTCTGATGCGAAGCGTGGCGCCCATCAACCCTTGCAACCAAACCCGCCCAACCCCAAGGACAACACAGCTACGCCCAGCGTCATCACCTCTTTGTGCTCCAGCAGACTTCTTTTTCTATCTTTCGCTCCGCCAACTTCGATGCAATAATATCCATATCCTCAATTCGCCCCTGGTCGGCAGAGGTTAAAAGGCAGCTCGCCTGACACATCGACATGTTCGGGAGCCGAAGAAAGCGAGGGTTATCCAATCCGGTAAGTTCTGCAAGAATCTTCTGCTGATGCATTTCTGCCGTCAGGAACGCGCTGTTGCTGGAATCTTGACTTGCTGACATCTCTATTCAAGCCGTTGAACAACACCAACGCGAATCCTAATGCAGCGACTGCAGCGGCGCAAGCTTTTTTGAAAAATCAAGCTTCCAGTGCATCCCTCGCGTCTGCTGCTGCGGGTGCTGCGTTGCGATCTCGACCCACGACTCCTATATCTGTAGCAGATGTACAAACCAAAAGGACGATCCGGCGAGCCGAGTCGAATTCATCCGTGGGAAGCTCCCGAAATGGATCGGTTAGAGGACAGCGACCCGAGCTTCAGCGAAGAACGAGTTCTGGTTCCATGACAGACCGGACCTTTAGGGATTCATCGCCATCAGGACATGTTCCTAGTGCTCACGATGCGCCGCCGGTTCCGGTGATACCGCGGAATCTATCAAACAGCCATCGGAGAACTGCCAGTTTGGAAGCTCCCATGCGCATGACGTCGCCCCCACCCAATGTTGCTAATGGCAGAGGATCCAGTCTGGGACCGGGCAACACGGCTCCAAGTCCAAGGAGAAACGGCCAAAGGATACAGAGTCTGTCAAGTGTTCCGGAACTAAACGGTTTGCAGAGGTCAGATAGAGGGTCGGTCAATTTTTCTTTACCCAGCCGTTCTGGGTCGGCATCCTCCATACACTACAGAGAGCTAACATATAATTTCCCACAAAGACAACAACCCAGAATTACATCTCCTGCAAATCAAAATCTGGTATATGATCCGAATACTCGGAGTTTCTTACCATACGCAGATATTTTAGCTATTGAAGAACGGCAGAGAGTACAACATGCAGCGAGCTTACCGGTAAAGAAAAAGAAAAGAGATGGTCCAGCTAAAGCTACAGGATCACATTTAACAGACCGTACAATGGGAAGTAAGCCAAGAGGGACTGCCATAGATGATTTGGAAGCTGCGAAAAGCTCACTTCAGCATGAACCACTCACCACAAAAAAGCCAGCAGCACTGCAGGAAGCAGAAAAGCCGGCCCCAATTCCAGAGCCTGCAGCGACTCCAAAGAAGAGAAGACCGAAGAAAGTGGCAGTTGCTAGTGAATCTGGTGGTGAACAAGTTTCATATACTGCGAACTCGTCGGACAATGATAGCGACTTTGTTAGAAGGACCACAAATAGTCGGTCAGTCACTCCACTGGTCAAAAAGCCATCAGTGGTACGCGAGGAGCGTGAGAGGGAAGAGGAAGAAGATGAAACGCCAGCCAAAACCGCGAGACTTGAGGGAGGCAGTCGTACTTTCTCACCATCCCCATTACCTCGCTCCAATGCAGGGAGAAATTTCAGTAGGCATAAAAGCCCTTCGCCTTCCTTAGACACACCTGAGCGCCAGAGCACAGCTTCTCCAAATCAGCAGCCCGTGTCAGTTCCTAAGATCAATCCCATTGAACCAACTAGAGATGAAGGACTCACTGCAAACGGGAATGGTAAAGGCAACAGGTTACAGTCTGTTAGTCCATCTCGAACAGCCCATTTTGCGCAAAGTCCCGACAACTTGGTCGTGCGGCACAACCCACCTGGACGTTCTGTATCACCACGAAAGTCGGCCCTCAAACAACTTTCAAATTCATCGAGGGATCAATCACCAATGGGCTCTGATAATGGGACTAATGACTTGCAACTTCCCTCTAGGAAAAAGGCTCACCGGGTAAGCTTCGATGAGACCAATGTGATGGTCGGTGAGGCAGCTGGCTTAATAGACACAAACTCACCGATTACCCAAAGCCCCCAAGTCGCAAAGCGGAACTGGTTTAGTCTTGGTGGTCGTGGGAAGAAGAAGGATACATCCGCCAACGATGACAACGACGACGAAATTATGCAACCTCGGCCAGTTCTTCCCTCTTTTGGTAGTGTTCGGGGATCGAATCCTCGACGAGAGCCTGTCGAAGAAAGAAAATTAATAAAACCGGCGGATCCATTCGGAATAGACACGCCACTGCCATCCATTCCTTCATCACCACAAGTGACAGATCAAACGAATGATGAGCTTGAAACCTCAATTGGACAATCAAATGATCATGTTGTCGGGGCAGTATTTTCTCAGGATGCTGCGTCTAAACATGAAGCCAACATCTCAAAGTCACGGGAGCCATTACCTCCTCAGGTTACGTCAGTCGAAGGCAGTGGTTATCATTCTGATAGCGATAGCACGATCTCGACCTTGACTGACTCCAAGCCTGAGGATGAGATAACGTTCCCTGTTTCTGAGCCACCAAGCGAGCCTGTAGAATTTGACTCTGGCAGTGTTCTACCCGAATCTAGATCAGAATCTGAAGTCGCCGATGTGAATGTAGACGGCCCCCAGATTCTATTGACTCAACCAACACCTATTCTGGAAGACAAAAATAGACAAGGTTGGTTCGATATGCCAGGTGGGTTTCCATTAAGTTCGATTTCCGATTCAGAGCACGATGATCAAGATGAAGTCCCAAAGATCGTTGAGCACCAAGTTACCGAGCCGACTCCCGCAATGGTTGGCATTGCCGAACCATTTGACGGCCCCCAGCCAGGGTCGCCTGTCGTTGGTGCTATCGCTTTTGAAAACTCTATCCAGCATGAAATCATACAAGAAGAAGAGGAAGATTCGGATACTAGTGGTGTATATAGCGATGCGGCAGAAGATCTATCTGATTTCGAAGGTGACGGTTTCCTGTCGTTGGATGCTGTTGTAGAAAGTCCTAACATTGACAATACACCTGGTCTGGCTATTAGTACACCGCCAGAAAGCCCTACCATTCATTTGGCAAAGCAACGAGCCTATCAGAGAAGCGGTTTATCAGAGACACCATATCAGCCACAAATGGATGAAGGATGGGATAAAGCGCAAGAATATTGGAAGAGCCTATCGGAGGACAAAAAGCGACGTCTTGAACAAGAAGCGCGAGATGAAACGGAGGATTCTGATTCAACAATCGAGGCCAAACCGGTACCAAAACCTAAGAAGAAGAAAATGGTAGCAGTTTTACCGGCTGAGGTTCCAATATTACAGCAGCCAAAACCAAAAACAAGAAGTGACAGAACTTATCAAATTCAGCCAGGTACCAAAGCAGGAAAAGATGGTTATGTACCAGCGATGCGGTCATCGATGCGAGCTGAGGAAACTTCTACAACTCAAGCTCCTGATACTCATATGCGAAGGTCAATGAGAGGGCAAGGTTCTATGCGTGGCTCGTTGCGCGGTGATCAACATCCTGAGCCTAAGGGTGCACTACAAAAGAAATCTCGGCCTGTGTCGCTACCAAGTACAGGAGAGATCAGGCCCGATCCGGCAGCAGTCAAGATGCATATTAGGGCATTATCGGCCGCATCAGCTTCGGCAGCCGCTAAAAAGGCTCCTACACCAGCAGCTCCTCTTCGACGCAGAGGATCCGCGGACAGTGATAGTAGTTTCAAACGGGCAAGACCTGCTGAAGTCACGACTTTTCGGCGATCGATGCGGGGCTCAAATGAACAAGCTAGCTATGATCGTCCCACATCACCTATTAGTTCGAGTAGATTTAGCTTACGGTCTATGTCACCTACAGAGTCCCAAAACCGTAGGCCTTTTAGTGCAGGACCAGCGCCGGTCTCTACACAAATGCGCCGGTCGATGAGAAACTCGCAAGACAACGGCCCTTCTTTGCGAAACAACAAGCCGGAGCGTACGAAGTCTCCAATTCGCCTACCAGGTTTTGGTCGCTCTTCATCAGCAAAGCCTGCAAAGTCAAAACCAGTACCGAAAAGGTCTAGCCGCTTTGTCGATTCTAGCGATGAGGAGGATTCTGCGCCAGCCTTCCGAAGTAGATTTGTGGATTCCAGCGATGACGATGATGAGCCACCTCTACCAAAATCTACCACTATGCGCGGAAGTATGCGCGCCAGTCAACCTTTACGAGGAATTCCCCGCCAGTCGGGAATTGATGATGGGGATTCTAGCGATCTTCCAGATAGCGACGACGAGAAGAGTCCTGTGGCAGTAGCCTCGAGACTTGCCAAAACTCGGCAGAACGGTTTAGCGTCACCAAAGATAGAGCCTCCTGCCATTAAGCGCTCAGGATCAGGTCGTGAAGCCTTGTCGCCTACCTACACGGCAAACGTCACCGCACCTCGACCACAACAATCTCGTCGTGGCTCATTAATGTCAATCCTGCGTCGTAAAAAGCCGGATGATCTCGCAAAGGTTAGGAAATCAGATGCTGAGTCACCTGCGAGGCGCGACACCCCATTGGAACGCTCGAAATCGGATCTCATGGCCGTCAAGCGCTCGGAATCATATAATTCAATTAGTGGCAGACCACTTTCGCCAAAGCTACAGAAAAGAAACCCCAGTGCTACGTGGCCTTTACCTTTAACCTCGCCAACTCCTCAGGATGAGGAACAGGAAGGTCGACCATTCACTTCAGATGCAGCTGGGGGTGTCTCTGGCGGCGAGGAGAGACCGGACTTGGGAACCAGACGATTCACTGATTCTGGTCTAAATGCTATTAGTGTCAACGGTGCAGGAGCTCCGAAGAAAAAGAAGAAATTCCAAGCGTTGAGGAGAATGTTCAAGCTTAATGATTGAACTATCTATTACGAGCTTACACTGCTATTTTCATTTATAAATTCATGGTGTTGGAAGGAGGATGCATAACAGGATACCCAGGGATGGGCGGAAGGCAATGGAGCTTCCAAAACTGCTTGACGGCAAAAAGTTTCCTTTTGCGGTGTGTTCTTTTATATAGACTCACCTTTTCTTTTCACTTGTTTGAACAATATATGAAGACCACAGAATAATACGTAATTCCTTAATTGAGTCTAATTAAATTGTTTACATACCTTCATGCACCTCTCCGCAGACTAGAATTGTGATATTCCTATCCTTGTTAAGACATAGTTGTGACGCTAATTCTCGATCTGCTTACTGTGAAATTGCACAAATTTCTCTCAAAAAGGAACGAATTGTCACCAAGTCTGGTTTTAAATATCTGATACGCCACTATGGCAGTAAGGAAATAAAGAGATGAGCATGAATAGTTTGTGATCACTCGTTGTGACGGACGGTCATTAGTCACGTGTCAGATCTGTGCTGTCTTGGTACAATATCACGGCTCCAAATCAGCACCAGGAAAAGTACAGCCTAGGTGAATGAACTCTGAGTATTTCCTTACATATCTCAGATATACAGATGCATCTCAGGGATTTATGTATCGCTGGAAACTACTAAAGGATATAGCTGTCGCAACGGTTATACGTGTCTCCCGACATACACCCAGCAATAATCATGACTTCGGTCTCAGCATCACTAGATGCGTTTCTTGTCGAGTTTCCAATAACTCCACCAGAGGCTGAAGACAACTGGGTATTAGCTAGGGATCTTTGCTCAACGTATCTGCAGCTTGCCACACACTCCTCCGATCAATTCATTCCCACCCCACTTCTAGAGTCCAACTTGCCAACCGGACAAGAGACAGGAAGGTGTCTTGCCATTGACATCGGAGGGTCAAACTTGCGAGTCGGGGTCATTGAGTTATTGAGTCCCGCCGGTGATAGAGATGGAGCTTTCAACGATACTGCAGCTGCCGAGCACCCAGGCTCCTCCACTATGGTGGTCGGTAACACGATTCACAAATCTTTTGAGATGTCATGGCATATCGAGGAAAGTTTGAAGAATGGTTCGCCTGAGAGTTTGTTTTCCTGGATTGGAAAGTGCATGGCTGAGGTCATTGGCCATGAAAGGGGGTTTCCGGACAACAAGACGGACGATGTACTACTTGTTGGCGTAACATTTTCTTTTCCTATGATGTAAGCATGCACCATCTGTTCTTATTTCTCCTTGCTATGATGCGGTTCATGGATTTGTCCAAGGTAACACTCTGATAACTTTACTAACACTTTTGTTGCGGGTTAGCCAGGACTCCCTGACAGAAGCAAGGATAATGTCTATGTCTAAGGGGTATACACTCTCGACCGACCTCGGTCTCGGACATTTGTTGGTTGAGGGTTACGAGAAACATCGCATGGATCAAGATACGAGAAAGGTTCCCGCTCAGCAACTTCCTAAGCTTAAAATTGCAGCGATAGTGAATGACGCAGTTGCTACGTTTGTTACCACGAACTACCAAATGAAGACACTGCTCGGAAAGAAAGTACATATGGTAAGTATCCCTTACCTGCTTTTCCGTTATGATCAACTTCAACTATGGTTTCTATTTTAATGGTATTCTGAAGTGTTCTCATACACGCTTTGAAGCTTTTGGAGCCTCAAAATGTATTTGTGGTGTAGAAGTTTAGTCTATTATGATTTCTAAGAGTCTTATGATTTTGGTTACACTGATATATTCAATCATGGTACTTAATAATTCTCACTGACTGATAGCACAGAGCTTCATCTGCGCAACGGGCGGCAACGCAACGGTTTCAATGCCCATTAAGAATTTAGGGAATTTCAAGGTTCCTGGGAAGATCGTAACAGAAGAAGCTCTTTCGAATGATTTAGAGATCATCGTCAACACTGAGTGGGCAATGCGGGGAGGCTCAGTTCCAATACAAACGTACATAACAAGATGGGATCTAATACTAGATAAAGATCTTCCCATACCGGGTCAACAGCCATTTGACTATATGAGTAAAACCTCCTCACTTTAATCAAAACGACTACTGACCCTGACATTCTAGCTGCTGGTAGATATCTAGGAGAACTTGCTAGAATTATGGCCGTGGATTTCTTTACCACGATAATGCATATAGAAGAGGTTGAGCTTCCCCCTTTGTTGACGCAGAGAAATGGTGTGACTACTGCTGTCATTGGAAAAATATTGAACATCCAACTTGAAAACCCTATGGATCCAGGCGCAGGCCAATTCCAAGACTCTCTCACAGCAGCATGCCAGGAAGAAATTCCCCAGTCAGGAGGCAGCAAGTGGCAGTGGACCTACGAAACAGCAATGGTACTTTGTAGAATCACCTCCAGCATACTGAACCGTGCCACCATGTTGATGGCAAGTTCCATTGTTGGCCTGATGCTGTGCATAGGATCATTGAAGTCTGAGAAAGCCTTACAATCTTTGATCCCTTATCCTTCTCAGTCCCAAAGGGACACCGTGGAGGAAAAGGTACTGGCGATTGGCTATACTGGTGGCTGTGAGTAAATTCTTTCCATGTTTGCAGTGAGCGCATGATCTAATTTCGATGCTAAAGGTATAATGCACTTTCCACACTACCTTTCCGGAGTTGAGGATCGTGTCAATAGAATCTTGAAGAATATTCAAGATGAACACTCGGCTCAACAGATGGTATTCGTACCCGTCAATGACGGCGGTATTCGTAAGTTTCCGGTGCTAGCAACTTCTTAGACTTGCCTAATTCACATGTATAGTTGGTGCTGGGATCTTAGCCTGCAAGGCGGGAAGAGACAGAAGCTTAGGAAAGGACTAGTTACATACTGGATGATACCCGGAAGTAGTTCGAGTCACTTGAACATTAGACTACATAATTAGCACCCTAAGAAAAGACATCACATATTTGACCAATTGGCTAAACTGGGAGATCTGGATTATACTGGTGACATGCTGCGAGATATTGCAATTTCTTGTGTGACAACTTTCAGAGGGAAACTACTGGCAGCACTTTTCAATAAAGAACCTATCTAGTATCATACTTGGTGTAACATCAACATAAACAAGAAAGCATGTATAGCCAGATTTTGTGGAAGCCAGTTCAAATAACGTAGGGTGTATCAACGATGATAGAGTCGGCGAGACATCATTCAAGGGGAGATTTCTTTGAAGCTAATTGGCCAACACCTCCAGCAAAAGCCGTCTACTTTAAATTTAGCAGCGAAAGAGGAATTCGACGCAGCTTCAACAAGGCCAGGCCGTTTCAAAGAAAAGTTGAAAGTACCACAGTCAGCTAGAAATTTCATACAGACTCACGAAGCCAGGTACTTTTTAAAGCAATGGTGTCCATGTTTGCCAGTCTAGAACACGTGCCGCCTGAGTACTTAGTAACTTACAATATGGGGTGCCCGGCAAATATTGGCGTAATGCCATGACATTGGCTCTTCTCGCATCGATTATAATCTTAGGATATTCGCGGTTAGTTATTAGCACGACCAACTAGGTGATTCAACATTAGTGTTTATGGACGACACGGTCGGAAGTAGAATAATCAAGAAACGCTATCCCATTTTATGATGTGAATCACGCTCTCTAGCATAACTGCTACCCAGCATACCTACAACATCTATGTAATCTATGCCCAACACCAGGTAGCTCAGCCTGAAGATATCAAGTCTATTTAAGTTCCGCGTCCCCAGAGTCCAAACGGCCCCTCGCAGTTTTTCCACATTTTGATGGTGCCATCTTCACTGCCAGTCGCATAGAGCTTTCCATCCGGAGAAAAGCTGATGCTCCAAATTGGACCATGATGGCCTTTGTGGACATCTTTTAAAATTAGTAGAGAATGCACGTTATTTTAGGCTCTGACTTACCAATCTCGGCTTCGGTGTCAAAGTCGTGAACTTTTGCCCAAGTATCCTTGTTTCCACCTGTGATGAACTTTCTCTGAATGGGATGCAAGGCAGCACTCGCAACAGCATAGCCAAGATCAATGGTCTTGATGTGCTGGTGGCCAATTTCCCCTCCGAAAAAGTGAACCTTGTTACCAGCCGCAACGGTCAGAATAGGTTGTCCACCTCCAATATCTCCCGCTTCGCCTTTTACATTGGTAAATTCGACCGAGCCGATCTCTCCGTCGACAGAGTATTCTTGTCTTACTGTGCCTGTGGCTAAATCCCACCAGCGGATTACCTTGTCCTCGGCAGCAGTAATCAGAAATTGAGGCTGCTGTGTCCAGACGATAGCCTTGATTGTACCTTTATGAACGCCTGGCCCAATCTCATATGCTGCTTCAGCAGGTATCGTAATGCTATCGGCACCCGTTAACATGTCGTTCGAGACACTATCGCTATTGAGAGCAGGAAGTAAAGACTGCAAGTGACGAGGGTCTGTAGGATCCCGGGTAGGTGCATTGGCGTCATTAAGGTCGAATATACGAAGTTTCTTCTCTACACCTCCTGTAGCAACAACTGTGCTAACTTTTGGAGGAAAAGCAACAGCTCGAACGACATGGTTATGCTGTAAGGTATATGTCTCTTCACCAGTGTGCGTATCCCAGACTCTCCTGCTCTATTGTTAAAGCTATTCCTCGGACAAAGGATGTGCGGACTTACGCCGTGAAATCAGCAGAAGCGGTAGCAGCAATGCTGGCATCTGACGAAAGACGAGCTTGGTAAACAGCCCCTTTGTGCTTGAAAAAGGTCCCGATCCTGTATGAAATTAATATTGGCTCAAAGGCAATAAATGTGTTCCTGCATACCAATCACCAGTCAGACCATCTCGAAGCATGGGGTTGTTATCTTTGCAAGCTGAAATCATGTAGCAGGATTCTTCTGCACCTTGAACTACACAGGCTATTGTTAGTATTAATGCCCTGAAATGAGTGCCTAATTATGTAACAGATGAAATCACATATTTGCACTGGGATCTGTCTGAGACTTACGACCTAATGGATTGGAATAACTGATATGCGTAACCGGTCGCGAGTGGCCATGACAGGTAAGTGGAACAGCATTTTTAACCTCAGTGGTGGTAGTTGATGCGACCATGTTACAGAAATTGGTTGGGATTTCAAACAAATTGACGATGCTATGTTGATAATGTGTTCGGTAGGTCGTAGCGCTTTCAATCACAACCCTTATTCTCTTGTGTAAGATCCCCCAGTTGATTTTCCTCTCCGAGAACGTCTACCGCTACCAGATCCTATAAATGCTAGTCGAATCTACGAGCAGAACCTAGCTCGAAGGGGAAGAAGCTGTAAAATAGTTTCGATGAGCTATGCTGAATGGTAGTATGCTGCGCCAAATTTCGCAAGAAGGAATTTGTGTAGATGTGTTGGGACAATATTTCAGAGTAGCGGAATTGGGAGCAGCTGTAAGAAGATTCGTGATGGTCGTTAAGTCGTTACTGCTTGTTGATTTGATTTGTATGGTTCTAGAAAGTAGAGTCGTGGTATATGTATCCGCAAAGTTGAGCCCAAACTGTCTTCCCCGATTCTGAAGCTCTGGTTCCTAATAAACAGAAAGCAAAGGAGAGAGACGTTGAGAGTTAGACTTGGAACACCGAGACCCCACTTGCCTACTTGGTATATTACGGCGAAACGTTATTCCATAGCCGAGGATGGAGCATACTAGCGTCATTGTCTTATGTAATCTACGTCTCTGTATTATGGTAAGCGAGACAAGGCTCTAAGTATGAGGCGAGGCTGGTTTAGAAAGCACAACCTTGTAGAAGCTTAGAGACAATCATAGAAACCACCTAACTAGAATATACCTTCTAGGTCTCTACATTCGAATCAATTCAAATTCAGATATACGGTCCAACATGTCGGAATACAAGCTATCTGCTTCTTTGGTTGGCCATGAAGATGATGTTAGAATCCCTCCATACACTCCTAAAGTTAGACTATTGGTGACGAATTGCTATTCATGCACATGGCCAAATACTTTAGCATGTGTGGCATACAGCTTCAACGCTTGCCTATCATAGTTACGAAGCTGCCAAGCTATATTCTCTAATCACAATCCTCAGTACTAACCTTACTCTCAGGTTCGAGGTGTAACCTATCCATCATCCAAGGCTGTGGTATCAGGGTCTAGAGACGGAACTGTTCGTATATGGAAGCTGCTGTCCGACAACCCTCCCTTATTCGATGAAACAATCTCTTCACATGCTACTGCTTTCGTCAATACTGTCGCCTCCCTGCCACCTAGTGCGCAGTTCAAGGATGGCCTTGTTCTATCTGGGGGAAAAGATACTATTATCGAAGTCCGAGAACCTTCCAGAGCTCCAGACGACAATGCCGAGCGACTACTCATAGGTCATGCTGGAAATGTGTGTGCCTTAGATGTTGATCCAGCAGCACAATATGTGGTCAGTGGATCCTGGGATGCCACTGCTCGAACTTGGCCGGTTGGGAAGTGGGAACCAGAGACCGAGTTTAGAGGACACGAAGGATCTGTATGGGGTGTTTTGGCATACGACTCGGAGACCATCATTACAGCATGCGCGGATCAGTTTATTCGCATATTTCATAGATCAGGAAAACTTATTCGTAAAATGAGGGGCGGAAACGATGTGGTGAGAGCACTGTGTAGGGTAAAAGATCACCCCACGGGTGCAGATTTTGCCTCAGCGGGAAATGATGGAATTGTCCGGCTGTGGTCAATGAAAGGCGAACAGCTAGCAGAGCTTCATGGTCACGACAACTTCATATATTCCCTAGTCGCCACTCCCTCGGGAGAGCTCATCAGTAGTAGCGAAGATCGAACTGTGCGGATATGGAAGGGTGTGGAGTGTATACAAACCATTACACACCCAGCTATATCGGTCTGGTCAGTCGCAGTATGCCAAGAAAATGGAGACATTGTGACCGGAGCGAGTGACCGTGTTGTTAGAGTATTTACTAGGGATCCATCGAGATTTGCGGATGCGGAGACAACACAGCAGTTTATAGACTCGGTCAAGGAGTCTGCGATCCCACAACAACAATTAGGAGAGATAAACAAGGAAAAGCTCCCAGGTCCAGAATTTATACAGCAGAAGAGTGGTACCAAGGATGGCCAAGTTCAGATGATCAAAGAACTTAATGGAAACGTTTCCGCGTACATGTGGTCTGCCAGTAGGTGCTTATTTCTAGCTCGATCGAGCTCGATCTATTTAATATTAACATGAGCAGACACTGGAAAATGGGACAATGTCGGAACTGTCGTCGATGCAGCAGGCAGCAGTGGTAGGAAGGTAAGTTGTCAGCTATAAGAAATTTCATCCCAAGCTGATTAGTATTCAAGGTCGAGTTCGAAGGTAAGGATTATGATTACGTCTTTGACATCGACGTCGAGGATGGCAAGGCGCCTCTCAAATTACCTTTCAATGTTTCGCAAAATCCATATGACGCAGCACAAAAGTTTCTTGATAGGACCAAGCTTCCTCAAACATATCTAGAGCAAATTGCTGCACACATCGTTGCAAATACTCAAGGAGTCAGCCTCGATCAGCCAACGCAAGACACTTCCTCTGCCCCAGGATCTGACCCATGGGGTAGTGATCAAAGATACCGACCTGGAAATGCGCCTGCGCCAGTATCTACCACCCGACCTAAATACCTACCTCAGAAAGATTACCTATTTATTTCAGTCGCATCACTCCCTAAGCTCCAACAGAAGGTACAGGAAATCAACAAGGTGCTTATAGAGAATGGAAAAAAAGACATATCTTTAAATCCAGAAGAGTTATCAACACTAGCAGATGTTCGCAAGCAATTTGAAACAAAATCCAAGACTCCTGTTCCCGGTGGCCTTCAATTGGCCGTGAAGCTGGCAACTGTTTGGCCATATAAGGACAGAATGGCTGGCCTTGATCTTTTGAGACTGTTGGTTGATTCCAAAACAGCTGCTACATACTCAGACCCTCGAGGTGGAAACGTTGTAGATTTATTGATACAAGGAGCCACTGAAGCTGAGCCACATGGCGAAAATCATCTAGCAATGGCGGTTCGAGGTTTTGTAAGTACTCCCTACATGATGTGTCAATTCACAGGAGATTAATCCATCTATAGGCCAATCTCTTCTCCACACCCGAAGGTCGTGCTCTAGCCCTTTCTTCTTTCGACAAAATTCAAGATTTGACATCGTCTTCTGTTTCTACCAGTACCAACCGCAATCTTCTTGTCGCCGCGACAACAGTTTATGTTAACTACTCCGTCCTTCTTACCACCTCCCCTTCCTCGTCTACCTTTGAGCACGCCCTTGCCATCCTCGACACCCTTCGTCGCATTTTGATTTCACAGTCTGACTCTGAGGTCATCTTCCGTGCACTGGTTGCCGTCGGCACAATCATTCAGGTTGATGATGAGATTAAGAGTGCGGCTCGGGAAATATATGATGTTGAAAAGGCAGTGGATACGACAATCACGAAAGCTGGGGAGCCACGGATTAAGCATCTGGCCGTGGAGATTAGGGAGGGTTTGAAAAAATAGTGAAGACAATTTCGTATCATCCGCATTTAAATAGCGTGCAGTGACATGAATAATGATAAATAGATGATGAAATTTGCTCGATACTTAACGTCTGCCGATCTTTGGTGATATGACTGCATCTTGGAGGGATTACTGCTCTCAAGACTAGCTTTGTGGAAGCTTGGTAGAAGGCATACTACGGTGCCTACCACTTTACTGTTATCTCGAAGTTGATTTCTAGAAGTTCCATTGCGACCGTGGAGCTAGTCCTTGGGCGTTGGTCACGCGTCTCTTTGATCCAAAAAAGTAAATAAATTCAAGTTATCCCTGTCCAGAAACCCAGGATATATCTAGCAATGACATTCGAGTCCCAAATACTTCGAGGAGAAAATTTGTAGCCTTTGTAGATAACTTACAGTGAATCAATACTTCAGGATATGTACTTAAAACGTGATATAAAATGATATGAAATTGCACATGCTTGAAAATCTTAAAGTCGTAAACCAGACGTCGTATGTAACATTCAGTCGCCATTTTGTTACATAAGTTTTGTTCCCATTTTTCTGATACATCAAGACTTGATTCATTCCTTGACTAACTTCGGATGAATACAAGTTTATTTGAAGATTGATTATGGATGATCCAAGATCAGATTATTGCCCCGTTCCGGCTCCTGAAACCATTCCACTTTTAAAGGCCGTCGATCAGCGGGAACGTCTGATTTGCGCATGCTCCAGATTGTAAAAATGGGTCATGTCCCGTCCCGTTAAATAAAAACCTTCGATAGGCTGGTTCCTTTAGTCTTCCTTTGAATAACCTGCTTTTGGTTTTATGGTAGTCATGGACCTGCTAAGATGTGCTTTGAACGGGGAACAGTATGTAGTCCCCCGGCCAAAGCACGATCGAGATACTGACTCGTGTTTGAATAGAGCACAAATCAAAGAGATCTACAATGGTTCCGATGAAACTTGCTTAGAGAACTTGGTCCTGTAGATGAGGGGGTAATGAAAGAAGATCTTCGCTAGAAAACACCGGCGTTGAATGTGAGACTACTTACCGAAGGTTCACTTTATTCTCCAAGTCTTAGTCGTGGCGACTCGACAGAGTCATGATAGACGAAATGTATAGGGGTCAAGGGGACTTTTACAGTGTACTAAACTGGTGACTCTGAGCTGTACCAAAATTCTTGGATGAGAAATATTATCTTATGTGGTGTGAATGAATGGCTTTGTGATGTCCCCTAATTTAGAATATAGAATGAATCAAAATATCTCATCGTGTTGCACCACATACGTATCAAGATCTCCACGATACAGAAGTGTATAACCTATGGCAACCCCCAAATGAACAAGGCATCGGTGATATCATTCAAAATCAGTTAGGCAATTCCTTTCTTTCTTTCTTTTTTGGAAGAGTGCATTGAGCAACAACAAGGAGGATCAAAGCTCTGCCGGAAGTATAGCTGATAACCAGCAATATGTGCATGAAGAACAAAGGAAACGGCCCCCCCCCCAAAACGCCAAATATACTATTACAAATGAGAGTTTAAGAGATCGTTCTCGTCCTCGTCACGAGTCAAAAATCGCGCCGTAAGCTGGTATTCCTCGAGCCTCCATCGCATACACAACAAGCTGAGTCAGTTTCTGATTCGAAATGACAACCACCGCTTCCGCACCACTTTCCTTGAGTAATCGATATGTAATCGCAACCATATCTGGACGACCCATAGTCTTCGTGTTATGGATCACGGCATCGCCATCAGCGGCCTTGATAGCATTGATGATACCGCTTCCAAAAGTGAGCTCCGGGTTAGGAGTCGACCAGAAAATACGGGCTGGGATATTCTTAGCGTAAATGACTGGCAGACATGGACCAATACCGGACCCGGTAGCCACAAGAACAACTTTTTTGAAAAGCGTAGAGATTCTTATAACACCACAAGTTGGGATACCCCGAACCCAAATTTTGGATGGAGCGGTATCGATCTGATGCTTCGTCCAGTCCCCAGCATTCGAAACTAAGACCGAAAATCCTTTCTCTTCAGGATTGGTAATTGTGGCAAATGCATGCCATTCAGTCAATGGGTTGCTGGAGAGTCGCACCGCTGCTCCGCTTACAGGATGGGCATAATCAAAGTACAGCCGCACGGCGCGAGAGGATAAAACCTCTGAACGTACATTGACTTTTCGTAGATGTAGCCAGGGAACAATTACGCTGATTGTAGCTATAACTAAGAGCCACATCACAGGGTTCTTTTTCAACTCGTTCCCAAGCAAGTTGCTACCGCGAGTATCGTCGGCAAGAAGTATTGTCTGAATCCAAAACAGGGCCAGTGCCGACCATCCAGCAAAGCGGTGTACCAACTCAAATTTGTTATGGAGGCGCGATCGAAACTTGGGTTGGGCGGTCACGATAATGGCAAGAAGTAGTACAATAATGAGGTAGCTCACTACCTGTACTGCGACAGAAGTTTTGGCAATCGTGGCAGCACCGCTAAAAAGAACGAGCCAGACAGCAGCCGCCACTCCACACCCGCTATGGATTCCACCGATATGATAAATCTTAGCGCAGCGTGCTCTTATCCAAAGAGGCATGGATACAGGCACGGAACAGCAAATTGTGAAAAGAGCGTTGAGCACGTAGTCCTGTCTAGTGAGAATGGAAATGGTAAGGTTGATTGCACAAGCCAATCCAACGACCTCAAGACTCTTTCCTTTGGATGAAAACATAATGGCTGCAATCATGCCGATGATGTTGCCGATCAGAACAATTGAGAGAAATCGCCTGTAGACAGAGAAGAATCTATGTCGCAGAGCTCTCAAGCCATGGACTCCCTTCTTCTCAGGCAAAGTCCATTCGTGCTTGGATTCGGTATCACTACCGTTACTAGAAGACCTAGAGATTTCGTTATTGCTGTAGAGAGAGATCTGTTTTTCGGATTTGATTATCGCGTTCTGCGGAACGGTGACTGTTTTCTCTCCCAGAGTCGTAACAGATTCCCATAACGCATTCTTGTCGATTTTGCCGTTTGTTGTTAATGGAAGGACAGGTCGAAATTCCCATCTGCTGGGTACTGCATAGTATGGTTGGGCTTTCCCCACCTCGACTTTCAATGTGCTCTCGGGAATCATTGAAGGGCTAGAGTAAAATGCCCATAATACTTGATCACGGAATATAGCGCATGCCTTATCAACACCAGTGATTTTCTAAAGATATTAGTCTCTTAAAGCATTGGTGCCTTCCGGGTAACCAGATGACATAGGCTAATGGCGATGGTATAATGTAGCTTTCGGTGTCTCAGATGTATACATAAAAGCGTTACCAAAAAGAACCCCTTTATAAGTATTGCTACTTTTCTGTGAAAGGTTGAATGTAGTAGCCATCTGAGACAACATTGCTGTTTATACCATCGATATTGACCGCTGACTCTGTCCCGTATTGATGTTACTAGAGAGAAAAACTCTTACCTCTATAGCAATTGTGATACTTGCGAGTTCTATCCTGAACCCCTATCATAGTATTAGCAAAGTAAGTAATGAATAGAGTTAAAAGTACCTTGATTTTAATTTGATCGTCCATCCTTCCTAAAGGCTCTATCGTTCCGTTATCCAGCCACCTACACCGATCACCTGTGTTATACATCAAAGATCTTTATAGCAAGTTAGCTAAATTTGTAGATTAATAGCCAAGGAACAACCTACCCATCACCTCGAAACTTATCGAGCTTATAACTTTTAGCTGTTTCACGAGGGAGATTTAAGTACCCTCTCGAGACACATTTTCCTCCCGCCCACATGAGTCCCGGCTCACCAATAGGCACTGGATTCTCATTTTCGTCGAGGATATACACACTAGTGTTCGGCACAGGGCGGCCTATCGATATGCAATTGCCCGGTAGATGAAGGTGGGTCGTATTCACGATCGTCACCTCTGTTGGGCCGCAGCAATTGTATAAGTCGCAATCCTGACCCCATTCATCTGCTAATCTATGTAAAATATGAGTCACGTGGAAAGGAATGAGATGAGGGTTAATAGAACATACAACAAAGGGCATGGCTCGCCGGCTAAAGCTACCACCCGTATATTTGGATAATCACTTTTTTTGAGAGTTGCAAGTATAGACGGCGTACTGATAACCGTGTCGACCTAAGAAGCATTAGTAAAAATGAATATGGAAGAGCAGCTAGTTTGGAAGATCCTTTAGAACACTAAGGTGCGATATGCATCTGAAGTTTATTAGCCGGCACTTACTCGTTTAAGGGTTTCATCCCATTTCGAACCACGTATGATGAGTGTTCCTCCATTCAATAGTGTACCTAAAATTTCCCATTGACCTTCATTTAGTTAGCTTGCTGATCTTATAGTATTATTCAAGAGATTTGGGACACTTACCCATATCAAACGATATTGACAAAAGTTGGGCAACACGCGTGCCGCTTTTGATCCCTAAATTGCCTGGTTCAAGACACAAAAGATTTGTGACATTACCATGCGCAACATCTACGCCCTTTGGAGGTCCTGAAGTGCCTGCTATACTTAGAGAGTAATCGTTTTACCACGGTATCAAACTTACCTGATGTGTAGATGAGATATGCTCCATCCTCAGGTCCAATATCAACCTTAGGTCTGATTGTAGAGCTTGCGGATAGAAAATTGTCATGTCTGTCCAACACAACTAATGAGATGTCTTGAGATACACATCGCTGTAGTTTGGAAACGAAAACGTCGAGGCATATTATGACCGATACCTCTGTATCCATCACGAGATGGGATATATAGTGTTCAGGCGTCACAGCTCCATCCAGTGGAACATATTGGCAGCCACACTTCAAAACTGCTAAAATTCCTACTAGCATATGGATGGATCGCTGAACCACCAGACATACGCGTTGCCGTGGCTGGAGTCCATTGCTGATTAGATGATTCGCCAAGGTATTAGACTTCAGCTCAAGCTCAGCGTATGTTATGAAATCGCCGCAATATTCAGCGGCCACTGAATGGGGCTGACTTTCGGCACGGTACTCGAATGCTTTGTGGATTAAAGAGAAAGCAGGTGAAATGGTTGGTCCATGTCCATAGCGATGGAACAGTTCTAATTCTTTGTTTGAAAACTGGACACTTGACATAGTTGAAGCACAGTATAGGTCAGTAGGTAGCCGAAAGAAATGTGTTGACCTGTCTCTGAATATATAGAAGTTACATAAAGAGTGTCTAAATTTGAAGGCAAACTAGCTATAAGATATAATTTATAGAGCAATTGCTGACATCTGTCAACAATTACCCCCTTAAAACAGATCGTAGATCGCAGACCACAACTTTCCAGCTCTCACACCTGCAAAGCTGCCAGCTACGGACAGGCAAAGAATGCTAGATTGGCTGTACAAGGTGCAGTAAACATGGATGTTTCAACACTCCACTGCCCAGCATTCTCACATCCATTATAAGGGAAATAAGCTCAAGAGTGAAAACTCGGAGCCTAGACCAGCACGTACTTCCATGTTTAGTCAAAGCCCCTTGGAGAACGTGATGGCTTTTCCAGCAATTGGCAAATGTCGGTAGGTAATCTTGCATGCGGTGAGTAAACAGGGAAGCTGTTCTATCTATGATTAAGGAAATGTGGTGTATGGCAAATTCAAATGCGTCTTCGGAGAATACGCTCATGTTTCTTTGATTGGGAGGAACAGCTGTGGAAACTGTTCAGAAAAGCTTGAAACAAGTATCTGCCAAGAGAAAACTGACGCTGACACACAATCTGTCAGCTTCTGCAGGTTTACATTGAGCTTTTCGTTTCGAAGCTCCGAGAAGCTAGTATGGGCAACGGAACAATAACAAGAAATGGGCTGCTTTACTTGCTTAGGCTGTTTATAATACGACGTCCCACACTCAGGTGCTGTCGGAGCACGGTGGAATCCTTGCTAGAGGTGGGGATGTCGCTAATTGGATCGGATTGACCCAGCCCGATTGAGTGCTTGGAGGGAAATATAAGTGCGGTAACACCGATAGATGCTGTGGAGATGGTGGATATGCAGGGTCCAAATTGCGGCATACTGGAGAATGCTGGCAACCAGGCTCGAGTGTCAAACACCGCATTCTACCATGTGAAATCACTACCATACAATTGAAACGAAAGATCATCCCAATTTTAATGGGCATGATGGAAGAGGGGCAAGTTGACGAGGAATGGCATCCTGTTTTTCCACCCGCATGTCATTTACCGAAGATTTGTTATATCTTTGATCAAACTGACTGTTCCTCGATTCGCCAGCCAGGATTTTAGGACCTCAAAAGAATTGAATTGCACCATGGCTTCTACCGGACACCAGTCGTTTGTCAAGATAACTGTTGACCAGCTCGGGGTTGCATTGATCGAGATCTGTCGCCCAGCAAAGCGAAATGCACTTTCGCAGTCAGTCATAGATGACTTAATTAGCGCTATTCATAATGTAGAGAAAAATGATGAGGTGAGAGCCGTTATACTTACTGGTTCGGCTCCAAACGGACCATTCTCAGGTACGTACAAGCTGTGGGCAGAGGAGCTCCGCCCCGCTATCGTTATTTGGAATGTTGTATATGGTAATGAAGGCAGTGTAAGACCTGAAGGACCTTATAGATCAGTGCTGATAGGCACAAGCTGGAGCGGACCTTAGTGAACTGGTTCATATCTCTACTGTCGAAGCATATGAGCGGGAATGGCTCAAAGACCTATCCGATGCGATTTCCTCAATGAGGAAGCCAATTCTCGCTGCAGTCTTGGGATTCGCGGTAGGAGATCCATCCCAATAAACAAACTCAATGATTAGATCTGACATATGAAGCTTGGCGGGGGGTTTGAATTAGCGATGATGGTTTGCCACCTGTAACTCTTCTGTAGTGAAATTCCTACTGATAAAACAAGTGTGACATCATATTTGCTGCTACAAATGCCAAATTCGGATTACCGGAACTTTCTGTAGGTACCATACCAGGCGCAGGAGGAACACAACGCCTTACACGAGCCCTCGGGAAGTACAAAGTAAGAAGTGCAATACTAGGTTCGCAGATAATACTAATTCACTTCTTAGGCAATGGAGATGATTCTTACATCGGCTACAATGACTGGTACAGAACTTGAATCGGCTGGGCTTGTCTCGAAAGTCTTCTCAAATGAAGATGTTCTACCGGAAGCCATAAAATGTGCACAGAAAATCGCTGAAAGATCTAGCCCGGTCGTAAAGTTGGCGAAAAGTGCGATTTTAGAGGGTAAGTCTTCTTATTTCTTTTTGTTTTATCTTTGCAGAACAGCTTTCTGGCCAGAGTCTGCTGTAAGACTATGGTGGTCGAATCCATGGTTGGTTTTGCTGACCTTTGCAGCTGAGCAATCGAGTTTGGAGCTGGGGATGAAGTATGAGAGATCACTCTATTATAGCACTTTTTCTCTTCATGATAAGCACGAAGGTATGACAGCTTTTCTAGAAAAGAGGCCTCCTGTATTTAAGCATTGTTAAGATGATCAAAATTTGATGGGACTTCTATCATTTGACATCGATGACATCAATATCATCTCTTGCGTGTCACCAGGCCTGCCATGCACAGGTTGAGTGAGATTCTTAAGCCCCTCCATCCTTATTAGAGTGACGTAAATACATGCTATGTCGAAACTGCTGTGTAATGTTATCAATTTGGGTTATTGTTATTACTTGTCTCCAGAAAGAGCAGCAAAAACCCTCAACTTTTCCCGAGGTCTCTCGTGATCTTTGAGGATCTTAATGGCGTTTAGATTCTCCTATCTTGTGTAGAAGTTTGAGGTGACACTCGTCCATGACTCTGCAGATGACAGGAGAGAAAGGAGGTCTCCCAAAAATGCCAAGATAAGCCCCCACCACTAGCGTCACCATGACAACTGGCCATTTCATTTCAGGTTACAGTATGTAGCGGGTATGCATATCATTAGCAAACGTTAACTTTAATTATCCCTGAGCTGTAATACGGTTCACTGCCGAACTATAGTTCTAGAACACGTTCCTAAGGAAAAAGTGCCGGAGTTGTGATGTGATGCTGGTGTACTAGCATTCCATAGCTGTGTCATCCCTAACCATATCAATCTGTTTCGATTGAACTCATTCGTAGTAGGTAGTCGCATTATACTAGCATTTTACAATTACGCCATTATGAGTTTCTGCAATATAATGCCGCTTAAAGTGCGCAGGTCCACCAAGAACTAGCGTTACATCATAGTCTAGCAACGTCAATGCTTGTGACAGGTTGCAGTTGGAGGCGTTCATCTAAAGAGATGCCCCGTTGCTGCTCCACCCGATATGTATACCTTATTAATAGGGCAGGTCCCCAGCAAGAATCTATTAGGCTCGTACTTGATCTGGTTGCGGCCAACGGAGCAGCTGGTGACGTGTTGTCTGTCACCTGCTGCATAATATCTCTCCTCCCTCCGTAAACGTCTTTTTTCTCACAATGGTAAGCCCTTTACAAGATACAATATGTTAGCGTTGTATAGATTCGAAAAGTAATTTGCCCTGTTGCTGATGAGTTCACATGGGGTATTGTTGAAGTCGCCAAATTGTACTTCGTGGCCGATAAAGTCATGATAAAGTCATGCGACTCATACGTGAGTTTTAGAGTTAAGTCTTTCCTAACATGTTCTTTCTCATTGATTTGAAAATGTTAAATAGATATATGTTACACATACTCACATACCTTCACCTAAGGCATTTCATAATGAGCTGCGTCTATGCTTGGCACTTAAATCTCGTGTATTCTGTCCCTTGCTACCTATCTTATTTACCTGAAATACTACAGTGGCTTAGAATAGTATTTGTTGATATCTACAAACTCTCAGGATTTCTGGGCCTACAGTGCTTTGAACAGCTCCAACGGATGATAGGTCTGAGCTAAGTTATTGGCCTCCATTTAGTGCTTGTAGTCATGCAAAGAGGACACTAGGCTAGGATTTTAGAGATTCTTGTAGTTACTCAACTCAGCCATTCATGTATTTTTGATCTTTGGCTTATCAGCTGCTCCTTGACTTTTCTAATGTTCCTGGCATCGAAGAAAGTAATATAACATGCCAAGCCGCGTCGTTCCGGCCAGTTCCATGTGGGGTCAAAATTCTTCACAGAAACCTTAATTCATCCGCACAGCCTGATATAATGACTCAATTGACCAGAGAAGACTTTTGCGGCTCTAATGTCGACAGCGGGCAAAGTGCTACTTGGAAGAACATCTCTGCAAACAATTCTGAAAGGAACTTCAAGAGTCAAATTCGCACATAGTCGAGCTCCTTGGTCAACAGCCTCCATTTTACCCCGCCAATCAGATATCACCACAAACATTAGCAACTCGACTTCAGCCGGGATATCACAAAAGAGAATGGCATCTACAGTTCCGAAAGTAGCTAGCAATAGCGCTGAATACATTCTAACTCTATCATGTCCAGATCGGGCAGGTATTGTCCACGCAGTCACGGGATTTCTGGCAGAGCACAACTTGAACATCAAAGATTCCCAGCAATTTGGAGACCCCACGTCTAAGAGATTCTTTATGAGGGTGCACTTTATTCCAGTGGATACAGAAAAAACTGAAATCAACCTCGAACAACTACGAAGCTCATTTGAGAAAACTGCTGAATCGATGTCAATGAACTTTGAGCTTTCCTGTGTTGCTCAGAAACCACGAGTTATGATCATGGTATCTAAGATCGGGCACTGTCTTAATGATATCCTTTTCCGACAATCCATATCTCAACTCTCTATTAGCGTGCCACTTATTGTGTCCAACCACCCAGACTTTGCACCGCTTGCAAAAACGTACAACATTCCATTTCACCACCTTCCCGTGACCGCGGACACCAAGCTTGAGCAGGAGACTCAAATTCTCAACCTGGTTAAGGAGAACAACATTGATCTTATTGTACTTGCTCGCTACATGCAGGTTCTATCTCCGGGCCTATGTTCCGCAATGTCTGGCAAGATTATCAACATTCATCACAGCTTTTTGCCTTCCTTCAAAGGAGCTAAGCCATATCATCAAGCCTATGATCGCGGCGTGAAAATTATTGGTGCAACTGCGCATTTTGTGACCAGCGATTTGGATGAGGGACCGATTATTGAGCAGAACGTTGTTAGAGTCGACCATGCATTAAGCCCCAAGGAGCTAACCATGGAAGGTAGCAACGTTGAGAGTAATGTATTAGCGACTGCGGTGAAATGGGTTACCGAGAAGAGGGTGCTGCTGAATGGTCATAAGACTGTTGTTTTTAATTGAAATGGATGCGGAAAAGATTGGAACTTGTACTGAGCTTTGGCTGCTCTAATGTAGTGCTTCTGGAGTATTCCTTCACCTGTCAAAAACTTTATCAGAACTGTTCACTGCTTTGGTTCTATATCACCATTGGTCAAAACTTGGATGCTTAGTCTGTACCACCTGAGTTGGCAGTAGAAAGTATTTTCATGGACAAATTTTAGCACTTATCACAATATCCATCAGACTTGGTTCTTGATATTTGACATTTCTGAAAGCAAGTTTCATAGTCAATCGTGTCAATTTGAATTACGTGAATTGTTTCTCCCACATTGTTCGTTGGTAGGCATTATACGCCAAAGCCTTTTAGTCCAAAAGCCATACCATCTAGTTTTCTTTTCATATATTAGCTATAAGATCAGTACAGGTTCTCTAACAGCTTGTTAAAGTAGAATGTGCTGTTGGGGCATCTCAGCAAATTACCCGAAGTTCATGTTGTGCTTGGACAGAACTGAATTTTCGGCTTTCAAAACCACGTTCCGCTAAGCTTGATATTGTTGATACCCCATTGGTGTTTCACAAACCAGCTGTTCCTGGCTCAGGCATGTTGTGAATAAACATTCTACATTGAGAGATGAATAGAAAGACCTCGCTTGTGAATCACAAAAGATTACCTCCACCTTGAGTCTTGGCAATATTGAATATAGCTCTCCGAACATTCTTTTGCTCTTCTGTGTCTCATTGTATTAAAACAAGCATCTATATATCTGTGAATACTGGTTTGAACCCCGCAACGGGGTTTCCCCCTGTTCAATCAGTTACGACACATTGCGCTACGGAAATCAAGATCTCGCCAATGCAATCCTTGTTTTACCTCTCGAATAGCTTTCCCCAATAAAAGAACGAATCACAGCTCGGCTTACAATTTAAAGCAATCAAGTTAATCAAAAGCCAAGCTGCTCAAGTCTCCGTCCTATCGCAGCCTTCTGTTGTGCGTCAACTCCCTTGTTGACTAGAATCCTTAGACGAACAGCTCGCTGGGAGTGGTCCAAGAAAGTGGAGCAACAATTACCAAACACCAGAAGCGACATTTTTTTAATCTTCCTGCAGGAAAGCGAGGTCAGCCGAGACGAAAACTATATTACAAGCAACCTGTGCTCTTTGATCCTTTTTCTAAGGCTCTGTACAAGAGCTAAAATCTTTACTGAAGCAACCATGGGTGCAGCATCCTCAAAGAAATTAGAAGGGGGGCCATGCAATACGCTAGTGTTGAATTCCAGCAGTGCATGTGCAGGAATTATGCCAAAGTCTGCCGATGTCGTTGTCGTTGGAGCTGGTATTCATTCTCTAATTTACGCTATTCACACTCGCAAACTTGAACTAGAAAGAACGCCTAATAGTATGGTTCAGATTCTGGCTCCAGGCGCTGCAACAAGAAATGGCTAACACATTTAGGAAATACTAATCCGACTCGCAAGTCTTCCCAATAATTAGACCCATGTGTACGTTTGGGGGAATTTGAGAATTTTGAGTGCTAACCCCTCGAAGATCTGACCATTCTCGAAA
>Ga0247807_10000336_pt1 | contig 30019 bp, 27 predicted proteins | sample UWRJL074202C1_FD_179931 | JGI IMG/M metagenome (GOLD analysis project Ga0247807, IMG submission 179931) | Plant litter microbial communities from Arlington Agricultural Research Station in Wisconsin, United States - UWRJ-L074-202C-1 | ecosystem: Environmental > Terrestrial > Plant litter >...
GTAGAGAGAATTGTGATATCGGCAAAATCTTCTTGAGAACCAAGGGCCCCAAGCGTGTAATCAATTTTCCCAATATCAATCTGGGCTTGCCGTTCGATATTTTGATGTTGGCAGACTGTGGAGAAATTTGTCCAATCTGGATAGTCGGTGCAGTGCTTGATAATTTCTCTAAAGCCAAGAGACTCGTAGGGCATATTGGCCACTTGCTGATTTTGGATATGATACAGTAGATCAAGCACAGTCCAGCCGGATAAGAAGGCGACTCGGACAGGGACAAGATTCACACAGGGACCAATTATGTTTTCGATTCCAAGAACAGCAGCGTTTCGGCCACTGATCACATTTCCGAACGTGACATCGGACGAGCCGGCAATAGTAGCTAGGACTAAAGACCATGCAGCTTTTATTATGGAAGCTGGAGTGATAGCTTTCGATGCGAGCGAGGAAAATCGAACATTGCGCTTTAATGAGATTACTTCACCACCTCGTTTGTAGTTTGGACCGCGGCGCCGTACTACTTCTGTCATCGATGATCCTTTGAGAAGCTTTTTCCAGTACGAATAGTGCTCATCTGTTGTTGTCCTAGCAGAATCTCGGACATAGCCTGAAAAAGAAGGAGTGGCAGGGATAGCTTGGCTTTGGTAACCTCTCTGCAAGCCAGCCAGGATAGTGGGCATACAGACTCCATCGTATTGGGCATGAGACATGCGAATGATGATACGATGACGGAGGCTCCCTCTCTCTTTAGCAATAACGAACTTGAGATACGATTCTCCAAGCCGCGGGCCGCTCTTTCGATCGCTTTGTTGAAGGGAGCTGGTGAACTCAGCCAAGTCATCGCAATCATGGATAGAAAATGCAGGTTGAAGTTTGCGAAGAACGACTTGGAAAAATCTATTTGCGTAAGGCACAAACACGGTTCGGAGAATATCAAAAGCGTCGACAAGTCTGTACACGCCGATCTTGAGCTTCTTTAAATCCACTGGTCCGTCACCGGAAAGATGGAAATAGTTAAGCATCCACTTAGACTCCATTAGTGTGCCAGTAATTGCTAGAGCTTGGAAATCTGTGACGGGGAATACGTCGACAATTCCCCCTCTGAAAGTCGTTACCCTAGGGCAAATGTTATCTTGCAAAAACGCATCCACATTAGCAGCTTCGAGTAAAGAGTATCGCTGATAGAGAGCGTTCTGGATTTTCTGTGCTCTTATTTCTCGAACTTCCTCCTGATCAACTGGGCCGATGACATCGAGAGGCGCGTTTGCTTCATCTGCTAAGCGAATAACGGTTGCCATATCGGCGAAAGTTGGATGCCGGAAAATACTGGCAACCGTCAAAGCAAGGTCTTCGTCTCTAGCAATACCCACCATTTGCACTAGAGAGCTTTTAGTCAAAGTCTTTTCGAATTAATTAAGAGAATTGTTCTTACTTGCTATAATACTATCCCCACCTAAGGCAAAGAAGCTATCGTCACCTCTGATTGTTTCCTCTGGAATTTGGAGTAGATCACTCCAAATAGCGAGCAATTTTCTTTCCACCTGATCATCATGTGGAAGCACTGTCTTCATATACTCTGCAGATATAGTTCTCTTTGGCTTGGTGATATTAGGCTTATTTGGCGGTGGTGTAAGTTGTGAATAATCGATCATTGGCTGATTGACCTGGAGTGGTTGCTGAGGCTGAATGATCTGACGATTTACAAAGTTCAGCGTGTCTTGAATGTCTTGCTGCCCATAGCTCACCAAACTTCCTGATTTGAACATCTGAGCAATGACTTCCCGGACTGTTTCGCTAATAATCGAGCGAAGTTCCTCACTGGAATTAAGGGCTGGAATCTTGCTTGGCTCTGGTGGCTCCGTCTTTGTTAATTCTTCCACGGGTTTTGATTTTGGCTTGTAACCTTCCGATAAATCAAGTTCTTCTACTGTCTGGTGTGGTTTGTTGACGAAAGTCTCGAGCACTTTTGACATCCTACTTGCAAGCAGCGCTGCTTGTTCATCAGAGATGAAATTTGTCCAGTATCGAAGCACCATGCCTTCGTCGTTAAGGTAAGTTCTAACGTTGAGAGTTACTGCGTACTAAATAGTAACGAGATTAGTATTAGAACATTCAGCTAGTAATCATCGACTTACTTCTCCGGGATCATGAGCAGCTACAGGATCAAATGAGATTGTGTCGGAATCACGCGCATCATCCGAAGCAGCACCTTTTTGAATAGAAACGGCAGTATTAAATAGTGGTTGGCCACCGGTGAGGTCGTGTTGTACCTGGGCTAATGAGGTGTGCTGGAACTCCAGACTTTCTATGTAATCTTGCTGCACTTTCTGATACACTTCCTTTAGTGTTGATTGCTGCGAAAACTTAACACGGCAGACCAGCATATTGATGAAAGCACCGATCGTATCTTGAATTTGAGGTACTGGGACATCTCTACCTGAAGTGAGGTATCCGAAGCAAATATCCTCTGATTTTGTGTATGTCCGAAGACATAAAGCCCAGGCTGCTTGCATAACATTAGCGAGTGTGACCTTCATCTTTTTACACATGGCCTGAAGTTCAGGAAAGCGGTCAAAGTCCATCGCTGCAGAATGCAGAAGTTTCTCAGACCCTTCATCGTTGAGCTTCGGAAAGTGGCATGGTCGAACACCGTTAAGATATTTCTTCCAAAACAAATTACCAGATCCGTGCTGTAGGGCCTTGATATGGCTGATATAATTTCCATATGATGGCCCTGGTGCTTCGGGAAGAGTTCCATGATATGCAGCAGCCACATCGCGTAGCATGATATTTGCGCTGGAGCCATCAATAACACCGTGGTTGATCTCTGCTTTGAAATAAACCTTCCCAGACAGACACTGGCAGACTGTTATTTGATGGGGTAATCTAGGCTGCTTTTTGTAGTTATGATCCAGAATACTGATTTCACTGAGTTCTTTCAAAGCATCGGCCTCGTCGCATCGTATTGCAATAGCTCCGCTGTCAGCTTGTTTAACGATAATCTGGTTGAAAATGTCGCCCCGATAGACACTATCGGCGAAAACAGTTCGAAGAGCTTCGTGGTAATCTACCACACGTTGCCATGCTCGCATCAGTTTCTGGGCATCGATGGGTTTACCGTCACTGGCTGGATTGACTTCAAACACTGCGTGGAAGTGATAGAGACTCGGATCCTTGATCTGACTTAAAATTAGACCTTCTTGTAAAGGTGCGCAGGGATAGATAGCTTCGACCATCTTCGGAGTTATTCCAACTTGTGGCAAAGACTTTGCTGTGATCTTCTCAAGCCCATCATATGTGATTGGAAGAAGTGGAAAGTCACTTAATGTAAAGTTGACTTCGTCTTTGATCGCAGCAAGCTTCTGGATGGTTTCTTCTAGCGTTGTCTGACATTCCACAATCCAACGCTGGATTTCCTTCTGGTGTTTCATCTCCTTGTTGTAAAGGAAAGAGAATTGAAGTTCATCCCGCACGATAGATGCTGAAATTTCGAAAAGTGCAAATCTCTCAGCATTTGGGCCAACATCCGCTACTATCGTCTCGTTCGCTTCATTTTCAGGGTATGTCCATTGTTGTAACAGTGAATCGTCATGCTCAAGCTGCTGCATGCGTCCTAGGTAGTTGAAGATTACCTCCATGGTCCCATCGTGTTCCTTGAACTGAGCTCTTCCTTCAGGTGTGAGAAACCGTTGAGCGAAATATGGCCTTCCATTGTCAGGCACTTTGCGACGGAAATCTTTGATGCGCCGGACACTATCTACAACATCATCTTCTTCTGTATCAATATCTACCTGTAAGGGAAATATTGATGTGAACCATCCAACGGTACGGGAGATGTCAATACCAGAGTCCCAAGACTCACGGCCGTGACCCTCGTTATATAAGGCTGGGGAATCACGGTCTATGAACACACGACTAAAAGAGTGCGCGATAGCCGACAAGAATAACTCGACTGGTTCTGTGTGGAGACTGATATTGCTTTCACCCATTGCCAGAGCTGTAAACTTTTTATCGATTGTGAAAGAATCAGAAACAACATCGCTGTAAGTATTGACGCGATCTAGCATGCCCCAGTAGTCGAGTCTCGAAGGCCCCACTTTGAATGGCAGCACATTCTGGCTCTTATTTGCAGCGAGAGCATGGCTGTGGTCTGATTGCATAGTGAGCCACACTTGATAAGACAGTGGCTTTTCGGATGTGAGCTTTCCACTATTGAGAAGCTCTTCAAGATCTCCTATGATTATACGCCATGACACCTGTTTTTGTAAGCAATGAATTATTAAAATCTTCATGGGACTCTCACCATGTCTATCACTAAGTGGTGTGCTGCTAGGAACAACATTTGGTCTTCTCCAGCGATGTTGAACAAATCCACGGAAAAAATCGGTCCCGCTTGGATGTCTAAAGTTGCTTGACTATTTCCTACAATTGCAGCAACTTCATTTGCCGTATCTAAATTATGAACGCAAAAGCGATAAGATGTTGCTGCATCTTTAGTAATCCTTTGTTGCCAATTACCAGAAGTGCTCCTCTTGAACTTTGCTCTGAGCATTGAATGCTGGTCAACGATAGTATTGATGGAGGCTTTTACTTTTTCTGCTTCCATCCTTCTACTTATCTGCAATGAGAAACTCTGGTTAAATCTTGAGTTTGACTTTTGCTGGTCAGCAGACTTTGCTTGGAAGTAGAGCTGCTGGATGGGAGAGAGATCAAATTGCTCCTCGAGCTTTTCATCCTGAAACACTCTATCGCTCTCAAATTTGGCACTCGCTGCAAGTTGATGTATGGATTTACTGCGCAAGACTTCTGAAAGTGAAAAGTTCATCTTCTCTTTCCTGCACATCGCCATCACTTGCATTGCGGTAATACTGTCACCGCCTACAGATAAGAAAGATGAGCTCAATTTTACCCTCTGGAGGGGTATATTGAGAACGCGACAGAATATTTGCTGTAGCAATAGGCTAGTTTCGGTAGCGGGAGTCGTATCGTCTTCGTCGTTGTCGGCTTCCATGATAGTCTCGTATGTCTTTTCATCGATTTTCTCTAGCCACGACAAAACCCCTCTTCTGTCAAGCTTCCCAGAAGGTAAAAGTGGAATTGACTCAACAGGAATCCATGTTGATGGTACCATAAAAGCCGGCAACCTCTCCGATAAACGGTTTCTTGACTTAGCGACTTCCTTGCGTGCCTTGGCCCCTCTGGGCCCCTCTTGTACTATCTGGCATGCATCGGACGAGCTAATTTCAGATGAAATCGCCACCAAAGATAGTATTGCCACTAGCCTTTTCTTGAAGTGACCAACCTTAGGTAGCGCAACAAGTGCATGCTTGATTTGCTCGTCAATATCAAGTACATTCTCAATTTCTCCCAATTCCATCCGTTGACCATTGAGCTTAACCTGATTATCTTTACGGCCAATGAATGAAATGGACAGGTCTTCATTGTAATGTACAAGATCACCAGTTGCGTATAGTCTCCTAGTTGTAATCTGATCGTCAAAAAGTGAGGCCCATGCCGGATTTTTGATAAATGCTTCTGTAGTCTTCGCAGGATTTTTGATATATTCTCTTGCGAGAATTGGACCTTCTAAGAGTAACTCTCCTGAGCATCCCACTGGGGCTAACCGGTCGTGATTAGAAGGGTCTGCGATCCAAGCGTGATTTCCAGCAAGAGCACGACCAATGTTTGCTGGATTTCTCTCTTGGCTGACTGTGTTGTTCGAAAGAGCAATTACGGACGCCTCCGTAGGACCATATCCATTCACTAACGTAACATGAGGTGCCCATTTCTGCACATTCTCTATGGACATCGCCTCACCACCGCAAACGAGTACTTCCAAGGACGGGACGTTGGTAGGCTCGAGAAGATTCGCAACGGAGGGTGTAAGAAAAGACCACTGCACGTTGAGCGTAGAAATAGCACCTGCAATATCACCGAGCCTTGCTGTTTCGGATGGTACACAGACACAGCCACCATAGCTTAATGTAGTGAATATCTCCAAAACACTGACGTCAAAGGTGTAAGATGCAAACTGAAAGACACGAGAATCCTTCTTCATAAGCATGGCGTCTCTCATGGCAACGGAGCTGGTACAAATTGCGCGATGAAGGATAACACAGCCTTTTGGTTTACCTGAGCTCCTTTTAAAAGATTAGTATGGGCATCTCCAATGAAGAATAATATCATACCCGGAAGTGAAGATAGCATAAGCTGGGTTATCGCCAGTGGCACGGTGTAAAGGATAATTGTAAATCTCTGGCAAACTATTCACAAAGGGCTCATCCACAGACAACACTCTATTGAGAACACTGGAATATCTCTGAGCATACTTCGGAGTACAAAGTATGATATCAGCGTCAAGATCATTGATCATCTCTTGGTGTCTAGCCATAGGTGCATTTGGGTCAAGTGGAGAGTAAGCACCGCCTGCAATCATAATTGCTAGCATAGAGATTATTGCCCAGGCTGATTTGTCCATGCAGATTGGCACAAACACATCGGGCCCGATACCGAGAGAAATAAGATGTTGCGAAAGACGGGTCGCATTTTCATGAACTTCCTTGTAGGTAAATTCGCCATCCCAACTACATACAGCAGGGGCATGGGGCTGGGAAGCTGCGACTTTCTCGAACTCCTCATGGATTGTGGAATCGAGAAGTATCGGTGTCCGGGAGTTGCAGTCTTGAAGAAGTTGCTTATCTTCGGGACTGAAAACCTGAACATCACCGACCTTTTCAGTTAGACCGGATTTCTGTGCAAATATCAACTGCCTCAGGACAGCTTCGAACTGAAATAGGAGCCGCTGAACATGCCAGTTTGAAATAATCTCAGCATCAAAATGTGCAATTATGTCGATCTTGGAAGAATCGACCGAGGACTTCACTTCCAAGACAAGCGGGTAAGTGAAGAAGTTATCGGCGACTCCGCTGTTTTCCATCTTCCAAAATTCGTCTTCGGTTTCTTCCTCTGCCGTTTGTATTACCAAGAGATTTTGGAAGTCGCAAGCAAGGTCAGTGTCGGAGTCGAGTCGCTTAATACGTTGTAGTCCAGCATGCTGATACGGGATAATTTCGGTGGCCATTCCGTGGATGCCGTTTAAGAAATGACCAATATTTGCCTCGCGGTCAACTATAACTCTAGTAGGTACAGTTGTAAAGATAGGACCGATGACGTCTGCTATTCCATTCACGGGGATATCTCTCCCGGCTAGGGTTTCCCCGAAGACAACATCATTGCTCCCGGAGTAGGTTGCAACGATTAAAGACCATGCAGCGCGAATAATAGTAGGAAGTGTTACTTCCATGCTAGTAGTGTTACTAATAGCAATATTGTGATTGATGACCTGGTTGTTCCGCATCGAATTGGGGTCCGAGTTTGTGGCTTTCTGTGGGAATTGAAGTGGTGATGCACCTGCTAGTCTTGTCCTCCAGAACTCATCTGAGGTATGGATGTCGACATCGCTGACATACTTAATGAAAGAAGCATAAGAAGTAGTAGGGAAGCTAGATGTACTATCGAGATAGGCAGACTGGACCCTGCTAAGCACCATAGGTAAACTCCAGCCATCATAGAGACCATGGTGTATTGACCAAATGAAGAATCGGTCACTCGAATGGTTATTTTCAATGACTATATAAAATATGATCAGTACTGAAAGATATTTATGATAGCAAGGACATCTAGTTTGGGAAATAACTTACTTGTAAACTGAGTTAGCTCTGCACCATTGTGAATTGGAAGCATAACCGCCTCAACATCTTCTAATTTCTCTGCAGTCTTCCAAGAAATTGGCTCAGGCTTAACGACAACCTGAACAAACGTTCCGGACTCTAAATGAACGATACGAGTCCTCAGAATGTCCACTTCATCAACAGTCTTTTGCCACGCCAATTTAAACCTATTCATATCAATATCGAACGGGATCTGGAAAACATTGTGGGCGACATAAGCTCCCGGTTGTCGGAGCGAAAGGGTTAGAAGTCCTTCCTGAAGAGAGCTAGTAGGATACTAGTAGAATAGTTAGATACTGTTGAAGCAAAGAATCACTACCGAGAGGGCATGATCATTCAATATTGGATAAAGTTTTGAGCATCTTACCGCGTCAAGTATCAAATCTTTCTGAAGTTTGGATTGCTCCGCAATTTCATCAAGCATTGGATGAATATCATCAGTTTTCAACATTGAGAATGGTGGGAGTTCAACCTGGGCTTCTTCCTCATAAATTCCACAAACCAATGCCATATCAGCTAGCTTTGGATTCCGGAATATCTCGACAACACTTAAAGAAATATGTTCGAGACGGGCGGCGCTAACAAGCTTCATAGCAAGCACAGAATCTCCTCCTAATCTGAAAAAGTTGTCATCAATACCAGCATTAGAAACATTCATGATGCTCTCCCATAACTTTTGAAGCTTCTTCTCCATGTCTGTTGCGGGGACTGATGTAGTGGTTTTACTTTCAATATTCATGAGTCTGTATGGACCTGTGGATTCTTTCGGTAGATTTGCAACAATGTTCCGAAGTCTGATGCGATCAAGCTTTCCTGAACTTGTCCAAGGCATCTTTGTAATTGGTATGTAAAAAGTCGGTATCATATACGTTGGCAAAACACCAGCTAAGGAAGAATCAAGGCTTTTGGCAACTCTCCTGGTTACCCCCGACATGGGAAGCAGGATATCATCTCCAGTAAGAATCTCTTCATTCTCATGCTTTGATGGTGTAGCATTTGGGCAACAGAAAAACACTGCGAGGGCCTTCGTTGCAATACGATTTGGCGAAACCAGTTCAACTGCTGATTGAGAGTCCTCTGGCATATGGGTTTTGACTTGGTGCTCAATCTCACCAAGTTCAATCCGCTGCCCATTAAGCTTGATCTGTGTATCCTTTCGAGCAACAAATGCCAAGGTACCATCTGAGCAGTATCGAACTAAATCGCCAGTTCGATACAAACGATGTTCGGTGTTGAGCCAGGCTGGATTACTAATGAAAGCCTGAGCTGTTTTAGCCTTATTGTTAAGATATCCACGTGCGACGATGTGGCCTTCAACAATCAACTCTCCTAATCCTCCAACTGGTACGAGTTTGTTGTAGTTTCGGGTATCTACGACCCAATTGCGACCGCCCACAGCACGTCCTATGATCGATGTATCAGAACTGAGCTCATTACCATCTTCGTCTACTTTGGTGCTTGTGCTGGCTATAACTGATGTCTCTGAGGGTCCGTAGGCATTTATTAAACATGTTTTGCCTTTCCATTTAGCAATATGTCCTGATGACATAGCTTCGCCTCCGGTAACAAGCACCTTGAGGGTCGGAACAGCTTTAGGACTTAAGGTGTTTGCCACAGATGGCGTAAGAAGTGTCCATGTGACACCCATTCGTTTGATGGCACCTGGGATGTTATCCATTCTCTCAAGATCGCTAGGGATACAAACACAACCGCCCGTAATCAGCGTACTTAGTATCTCCATAACGCTTGCGTCAAAGGTGTGCGAAGCAAATTGGAACACTCGGGAGTCGGATCGCATGTACATCGCTTTGGCATGCTCAGTGGCACTAGTACAGAAAGCAGAATGTTCTATAATCGTACCCTTTGGAAGGCCGGTTGTGCCGCTAGTAAATATGATATAGGCGGGGTTACTGGGTTTCACGGCAGAAGACAAACGCATGTCATCAAGACTGTCAATGAGGGCCTTGTCAACAACCAAGGTTTGCTTTGCGGTAGCCGAAATTTTCTCTTGATGCATGTTCGAGCACAGCACCAGATTGGCGCCGACGTCTTCCACAAAGTGCTTGAGTCTACCTTGTGGGTGAGTGGGACTATGATTACATGAGTTAGGCAATTGCTTTGATCAACGAGGAGACGACGAGATACTTACTCTAGAGGCACAAATGCACCACCTGCTTTCATGACGCCAACCATGCTTATAATTGTATAAATGCTCTTCTCAAAGCACAAAGGTACATAAATCTCTGGTCCAATGCCTAAGACAACAAGTTTGGCAGCAAGGCGGTTAGTGACGTTTTCTAGCTCACGGTATGTAAGTTGGCCATCCCATGCATCGATTGCAGGTGTTGAAATGGGTCGATTAGCACTGTGCTCATCTATTATTATATGAACACATCGGTCAACCTTAGCAGGCATGGTATTGTTCCATTTCATTACTTGTTCGCGACTGTGTTGGCTGAAGAAGTCAATATCGCCTATTGTCTGGGCGGGCTTTTGAGAATCAATAATGCTATTCAGCACGTGTTGAAATGTTTTTGACATATTGGTTGCTTGAGATTCGGAAAGAACTGATGTCCAGTAGCCAAAGTGAATCTCAATCCCAGTATCTAATGCCTCAACGTTTACTGTGACGTCGTATTCGCTCGGATCCTCGGCCTCCATAAACTTAAATTCAAGAGCTGATTGAACAGTTTCCTTCAAGGTCGACCGTCTTTGAAATGTGAAAGCAGTGTTAAAAAGAGACGTTCCGGATAACTGAAGCTCGTGCTGTACATCAGCAAGAGGACATGCTTGGTGCGCCATACTTTGTACGAAGTCAGTCTGAATCTGCTCAAGAGCTCCGATGACAGATAGATCCTCTGATAGATTCATTCTGCAGGTAAGCATATTGATGAAGGCACCAACAGCCAAGCTCTGAAGTCCTGAAATGGGCGCGTCGCGGCCTGAACTTAGGTATCCAAAGGAGACATCAGTGGAACCGGTGTACACTCTAAGCACTAGGGCCCAGACCAGCTGCAGTATATTGGAGAGAGTGACACCATTTTTAGTGCAAAAGTTCTTTATGGCAGAGGGTTGGCCAAGGTCAAGAACTAGAGATTGTAGTTCTTTTTTCATTTTGATACCATCGGTCAGGGAAGGGAAATTACAGGGCTCGACTTCGGACAGATATGCTTTCCAGTAGTTTAGGTCTTCTGCTGAAGCTTTGGATTGGATATAGGCGATGTATTCGCTGTAAAGAGGAGGAAGTGGAGTGGATCCAACAATACTGTTTTTTCGAGAATCCAATGCCTGGCGGCCGACGGTCTTATCCATAACCCTGGCGGTTGCAGGGAAATTCGTTTTGTTTTCGTATGCCTGAGAGAGATCTCGTAGCAAAATAGGGATGGACGTTCCGTCTGAAATTGTATGACTAATTTCTAACTTGCAGAATACACGGCCATCATCAACTTTACAGAATGAGAATCGATGGGGAGGTTGTTTGTCGCGGAAATTGATACTTTCCTGTTCCGCAAACGTCTTGAATATATCCGCATCAGGTGATTCGAGCCAGGCGGTTCGAGCTACGCCACCTTTAAGAACAACTTGATCCATTAATGTTGTCTTTCCAATGCTCTCAATGAAGATGGTTCTCAGAGTCGAGTGTCGATCAACCACATCCTGCCAAGAATCTGCTAGTAATCTAGCATCAATATCAACTCCGGCGGAGCTTGTAGTTTCGAAAACCGCGGAGTAGGTATAGAGACTTGGATCTTTTATTTGTGCGATTAGCATGCCTTGTTGCATTGGGGAACATGGATAAACGTCTGACACATCTTCGAGTGAAGACACGCCTAGTTGTGGGAGTATATCTATCAGTTTGGAAATCCCTCTATAATTTAGAGGAAGGAGAGGGAAATCATTCAGGGTTTGCTCCGGTTTCATCGATATTAAGCGAAGTGCCGCGTCTTGAAGGGACTTTTGGCATTCAATGACCCATCTCCTGATCTTGGCTTGTCGCTTCATTTTCTTGTTATAGGAGAATGAGAACTTAATTGTGCCTTGCACGACTTGAGCAGAGAGCTCAAACAATGCAAAACGGGGAACGTCCAGTCCAATATCGAATTCGGCATTGGACGCACCATCTACTTGCTTCAAGAGCGCATCTGGTCGTTCTAATTGTTGTAGTTTTCCGAGGTAATTGAAGGTGACCTCCATTGGCCAATGTCCTGGGAACTGCTGGGCGCCCTCTTCTGTAAGCAGGCGGTAAGCAAAGTATGGCCGACCCTTATCGGGGATTCTTCGGCGGAGGTCTTTGACCCAGCGAATTGTATTCACCAGATCTGTTTCACCTTCGGCAGAAGATGGCAAATATACTGGACACATAGTCGTGAACCCTAAAAATAGAAATTAGCACCTAATCTTCGCATTGAGAGAATTATAACAGAGAAGGGGGTTGACTTACAGCCTACTGATTGAGACAAGTCAATATTGGAGCCATTCCAAGGTTCACGTCCATGGCCCTCATTGAAGATGGCTGGAGCAGAAGACCTGTCCGAAAACACCTTCCTAAATGATGTCATGACTGCTGCAAGGAATATGTCAACAGGATCCGTATTTAAAGCACTGTGACAAGTTCCTAAAAGTAAGAGGCTGGTATTAGGGTCAATATCAAAGCTATCTTCGATAGTGTCTCCGTAAGTATTGGCTTTTCCAGCCATATCCCAATATGCAAGGTCTGCAACTGGTACATCTTCCGGATGAAATATGTTGCGAGCCACAGTTTGCTGTGTATGCTCTAATTGAAGGCGTGACCATGTTTGGAATGGTAAGGAAGTTGCAGTGATTGATTTTTCGGATTGGAGAATGTCTTCAAGATCCTGGAGTATGATTCGCCAGGAAACAACGTCCTACAAATAATATTATTAACGTGTTCTTTCCTTGAAATACTCGGATGAAAGAAAGGAGTGAGCATAGTCATAGCCAGATAATGAATATACGTACGATGACAAGATGGTGCGCCACAAGCAAAATAAGCTGTTGGTTTTCATCCTGGATGTTCAAAAGGTCGGCGGCAAATACTGGCCCACTCTGGATATCAAGCCCCTTCTGACTCCGTTCGATCACATCAGATACATTAGTCATATTAGTAATCTGGGTTCCATATCGATATGATGATTGCACTTCAGACAAAACGCGTTGTTGCCATATTCCTGTTTCATTGGTGGTGAAACGCGCACGCAACATTGAGTGAGCCTCAACAATTGCATTTAGTGCACTGATGACCGAATCCTCCTCAATCTTCCTTGAAAAGCGTAGGATAACGCTTTGGTTGAAATGGTTCTTGTTATTACCAATACACTCAAAATAGAGCTTCTGAATTGGAGACAAATCAAAGGGGACGTCAGTCATCTCATCCTCATGACTTGTTACTTCAGGTAGTGTGACGCGTTGGGCCAGTTGCGTGATTGACTTGCTTTGGATGATATCTTGTACTGTGATACCAAGATCTTGGGCTCGGCAAGATGACATGACTTGCATGGCACTTATTGAGTCTCCTCCGAGGTGAAGGAATGATTGATGCATGCCTATTTTATCAGCTGGAAGATTAAGTGCTTTCCCCCAGATTGTTCGCAATTGACTTTCGATGAGGGAGTGACCTGTGCTCTCGCTCTCTCCTTTGGTATCTGTGATTTGATGATAGACCTCAGAATTCATGTCTTCAACCCAATTATCAATCTGTCTTCGATCAAGCTTTCCGGACGGTAACAATGGGAGCTTTTGAACAAATAACCACTGAGATGGTATCATATATGCTGGTAGATGGTCACAGAGTCGCTCTCGAATACCAGTTAGATAATATGAACTTGCATCTGGAAGAATAATGCTGAAGTCTTTAGCTGAGGAGCTGTCGGTGGTCTGTTCCTTCAATGATAAGACTGCTACAAGACGCTTTTTGCAGATTCCACTCTTTGGAATAGTGGCAAATGCATGTTGAACAGTAGGATCGATCCTCAAGTGATGCTCGACTTCACCGAGTTCTAAGCGCTGCCCGTGAAGTTTTACTTGAGTATCCTTCCTTCCACAAAAGATCAAACTTCCATCTTCAGCATACTTGCAGAGGTCTCCAGTTTTATACATCTTGGTATTCGATTTAGTTGTCGACCATTTTGGATTCTTAATGAATACTTCCGCCGTCTTAGACTCGTTGTTCAAATACCCTTGCGCAAGAATTGGACCCTCGATTATCAGCTCGCCGACAGATCCAACAGGTGTTAATCTATCATGGTTTCTGGGGTCCGCGATCCAGGCTCTACCGCCTACAGCGTAGCCCATATTGGAGGGATCTGTTGCCATTGTCATTCTAGGATTTGCGGTAGCAACAACAGCACATTCGGAAGGACCATATGCACTTTTAGTAATTAGCTATTAGACTATTCTTGAAACTTCTGGCTAGCAGTGAGGAACACTTACTTGATGAGCTCTAGTTTATCAGCCCATGTAGAAATATGATTTTGGGACATCGCCTCTCCACCTAGAACTAATGTGCGAAGCATTGGTACTTGAGAAGGTTGAATAAGTTGTATGAAGGATGGCGTTAACAGTGTCCATGTAACATTCATCTCATTGATAATTTTGGTAATGTTATTCATCCTGTCTTCCTCGCTAGGTACAACAACCGTAGCGCCGATTGTGAGGGCAGTGAGGATTTCAAGAAGACTAGCGTCGAAAGTGTAGGAGGCAAACTGCAATACACGGCTAGTAGATTGCATACGGAGAGCTGGTGCATGTGCTGCTGCCCCGGAGCAAAACGCGCCATGTTGGACAATAGTACCCTGGCAAGTGTATTAGTATATCGCTCGCTAAGAAAGGAGACGGGATAGATCATCACGTGCCTTTGGTTTTCCAGTGGTCCCACTATTAGTTTCAACCTCACAGTTAGTTTATCTGAGTTATGATTCTTTGATTTGGACACAAGATCTAAAGAAACAGCTTGCCTCAAGACTTCAAGGCAGAAAACAGAAGGAATCAACTTTCAATAAATCTCAATTGGGACTTTTCGCTCTCCAAAAGATCTGACTTACCTGGTAAATATGACATAGGCAGCTTTCTGGCTGTCACATTTCGGTAAAGTATCCCAACCGTTCGAAGACTGAGACATATCTGGCAGGTTGTCAATGTTCAATTGATCAATGGTGAAAGACGCTGGTGCAAACTTTGAGCACAGCTTCTCGTTTTCCGTTGAACACAACACAAGCGAAGCTTTGGTATCGGCAACAAGGTCTCGCAGTCTTGATATCGGTGCTTTTGGATCAAGGGGAACGAAGGCAAAGCCACTTTTGAGCACTCCAAGCATCGCTACTATGGTCCAACCTGACTTTTCGAAGCAAAGTGGAATCAGTCTTGATTCCATATCTAGCTTGAGTAAATAATGTGCGAGGCGAGTTGAAAGCCTATCAAGCTGACGATAGGTAACTTTGCCGTCAAACGAGTGAACTGCAACCGCGGACTCAGGTTGCTCACATACTTGCTGTTCGATCAGCTGATGAATACACTTATTTACGGGGTGGAGTGGCTCATGGTTCCACGTGAAGATAGTGGCACGATCCACAGGATTGAGCATGGTGAGATCAGATAGCTTTCGATCCATATTCTGTGAGGAATTGAGAAGCTCCAGCACAAACTCCAACTGACGAAGCATCCTCTCAACTTGCCATTTGGAAATGACGATTTTATCGTAATGGGCTTCAATCTCTACCCTGGACTCAATAATCTGGCAGGACATTGTTAATGGGTATGAGTAAAAGTTTGTGCCGCTTGTTCCACTACTGCGCAGGTTCCAAAAGCCCTCAGGCTCTTTGCTATCATGGTGAATAGCTAAGAGATTCTGGAAGTTGCAAGCCATGCGAGTATCCTCATTGATATGTTTAATATTTTGAAGGCCTAATTGTGGGAGTTAGTATTTGCGACCAACATCATTATGAAGGAAAGAAGACTACTGCCTATTTTTTCATATATCCATTTGCACACTCGCCTTATTTGAGTAAGGTTCAAAGTATGTTTCAATCCCATTATTCCAAACGACTTTTGAATCCTTTATATCACCCGTCTCTACTTCAGGCAAATGTGCAAATGGTGCCATGAAAATGTGTATAGCTTAGGATTCATGGTAACAACTCACCTGCATACTGGTATGGGATTGCCGCTGCTGATAGTGATTGAACGTCTTCCAGGAACCTGCCAACTTGGTGATCATAATTAATGCGAATTCTTGTAGGTACGGTTGCGAGTGTTGGACCAATCATGTCAACAATCCCCGGAATGGGTGCATCTCGGCCAGTAAGGGTTTCTCCAAACACAACATCATCCGTTGAACCGGAGTAAGCTGCAATTACGAGTGCCCATGCAGCACGGATAGTTGATGGGAGAGTATATTGGGAACCCTTTTCTCTAGACACGTGAGCAACATGCGAGGAAAGGGTCGTGGCATGGATTTGGTAGGAGGGATGTGGAAGTGTGGGGAATTGTAAAGCTGTAGTTTCAGATAACTTAGCTCTCCAAAAGTTGTCAGATTCGACTTTATTTGTTCCAGAAAGATACTTGATAAACTGAGGATAAGTAGCACCGGCATTTAGTTTAGCGTTCTGGTCGTGATAGCATGCTTCCACCTTAGCAAGCATTAGAGGAATACACCAACCGTCGTACAGTGCATGATGTGCTGTCCAGACAAATTGAGGTCCTTCAGCCGCTTCAAGAATTGTATAACGAGAAAGTGCAGCTCCATTGTATGCTGGTAGTAGCCGGTCTAGGTCAATAATCTCTTGTATATTGGTCGCAATTTGCCAATCGATGCTTTCTCGCACAACGACCTGTAGAAAACCAGAGCTTTCAATGTAAACAATGCGCGTCCGCAGGATACTTTCGTGTGCGAAAACCCTATTCCAGGCAGCTTTGAATCGGTCTATATCAATGCCAGGTGGTAAAGTGTATATGTTCTGGGCAACATATGCTCCGGCATCTTTATTAGATAAGGCGACGAGGCCTTCCTGGATTGCTGTACATGGAAGAATGTCATCGATGAAGTCGATCTCCAGATGACATTGATTGGCAACTTCAGACTTGAGTTTAGTGATCGACTCCAAGTTCTCAAGTAACGAGAACGGCTCGACTTTCAAATCGATATCGTTTATATTGGTAGTGACGGTTGCTTCCAAAGAGATATCACAGAGCCTAGGCATGGAAAATACCGTAGCGACGTTAAGAGCAATACCTTGTAATCTGGCGGCGGTAATCAACTTCATAGCACCAATAGAACTAGAAAATGTAAGCGACTCTCTTGAGGTCCAATAGAGATGAAAACCTACTCTCCTCCAAGTCGGAAGAAATTGTCGTCGGCCCCAACCGAGTTTTCTTCAAGGTTAAGAACTTCCTCCCATAACATAGCTAAACACTTTTCCATCTCTGTTGAAGGTGCACGTCCGCTCTTCCGAGCAAGTCGATACATTGACGTTTGCTTGTCAGAAAGGTGTTCGCACATCTTGCGTAGACTGAGGCGATCCAGTTTGCCCGAAGAGGTCATTGGCATTTTTGATACCTAAATAACTCTGTTAGCAAGTGTAAGCAGGATTGTTATGTTCATGTCCATACCGGGATATAAATAGTTGGAACCATATAAGTGGGAAGCTTTGAAGTGACAACTGCTTCAATGGCTGTTGCTGTGGAACGAATTTCGTCGGTCATAGGCAGAAGTAGTGGGTCATCGAGGACAGATGCCTCTGATTTAAGACACAAAAATGCAGCGAGTGCCTTGGTATTGCCAAGCTTAATAAGTTCCACGGCCGATTGAGCATCGTAAGGAAGGCTACTTTTGACATGGTGTTCAATTTCACCTAGCTCAATACGTTGTCCATTAAGCTTAATTTGTGTATCCTTTCGGCCGAGATACGTGAGGCTACCATCAGAGTTTTGACGAACTAAATCTCCAGTTTTATAGAAGCGGCGACCTTGTCCATTTGCCCAAGCGGGGTTCATGATGAAGGCTTTCGAAGTTTTTTCCGGGTCGTTCAAATAACCACGAGCTAATATCGGACCCTCGATAAGGAGCTCACCCGCAACACCAATTGGTACAAGCTGATTGTGATCGGATGGATTAACTACCCATGATACACTTCCAATAGATTTTCCAATATTAGTGGCTTCGGATGACCTTAGTAAGTCTCCATTCCAAACGGAGTTGATTGAGCATTCGCTAGGCCCATAACAACAATGAAGTGTCACGGCATTGCCCCATGTGTCAATGTTTTCCCTGGTGAGAGCCTCTCCACCCAAAGAAAGGCCTTTGACTTTAGGCACCTGGGAAGGTTGCAATAGACCAGCGACTGTAGGAGTTATATCCATGAAGTTGACATCCAATCTGTTAATTGCCTCGGCCAAATTGTTAAATCTATCCGTTTCAGATGGCACACACACACAGCCGCCTCTCATCAAAGTGATGAAAATCTCAGCTAAACTGTTGTCGAACGTGTAAGCAGCAAATTGGAGGACTCTCGACTGAGGACCAAATTCATAGACATCCCCAGTAGCACGAGCAGTTGTTACAATAGCACCGTGCTCTAAAACAACGCCTTTCGGTTTACCGGTTGATCCTGTAATTTGTTCAGTTCATCGTGCGAAGAACGTAAGGTAATGGGAGGTCAACCTACCTGAAGTGAAGATAACAAAACAAGGATTCGTTGGCAACACTAAATTTTCAGATATTCTAGGAGTGAAGTCGAGCGAGTCTATGAACTCCCGGCTAATCGAGATGACGGTAAGTCCCATATCTTCAAACATATGGGCACGGGATGGTGCAGCGAGAACCACTTCAGCACGTGTATCGTGAACACGGAGCTCAAGAGCGGACTTGGGATGATTTGCATCTAGTGGAACAGCTGCTGCTCCAGCTTTGAGGACTGCAATCATTGCAACAATCGTCCCTAGCAATGACTCATTAGTAAGGTCGTAGAAATATGGAGCTTGAGACAGCCAAAATCTTATGAAAACACTACTTACAAGCAGATTTGTCAAAACATGTAGGTACAAAAGTTTCGGGCTTCACACCTAAGCTCTTTAAATGGTTAGCCAAACGAGTGGAAAGATCTTCTAGCTCGACGTAAGTTATATCAGCGTCCCAAGCCGCGATGGCAGGGGCTGTTGGTTGAGATTCAGCCTGGGCTTGAATAACATTATGAACGCAACTCTCAACAGCTTCGGGCATGTTATTGTTCCAGATACTTATTTGTTTTCGACTGTATTCTCCCAAGTAGTTCAGCTGCCCAATGTTTTGTTGAGAGTTGTGAATAATATTCTCAATGGACTGAGTGAAGGTGCTCGCAATATTGGCAGCTTGTCCGTCCGAGATGGACTCCGTCCAATAATCTAGATCCAAAATTGCTTCATTATCCGAAGCAACGATGTTTATGGAAAGAGGATATTCAGTGGGGTCATAGATCGGGACACGTTCCTCAAATGAAACTTTGGAGTCTTGGGATTGAAGTTCAGACTCAAGTCTCTGATATGACAGGCATGTGTTGAACAGGGTAGCGCCAGATAATTTGAGTGCATGTTGAACCTCTGCCAGCGATATGTATCGATGAGGTAGGCTCTCCATGTAGTCCGTTTGAACCTGATCGATAATTGCACCAAGACGGTTAGGCCCTGTCATGTCCATGCGACAGACTAGCATATTAATGAAGGGTCCAACTGTATCCTTAATTCCTGGTACTGATGAGTCTCTACCAGAAGTAAGGTATCCAAACACAACTTGGTCGGAATCTGCATAGCATCGTAATGTCAGACCCCATGCCGCATGAAGGGCGTTAGAGAAAGTAACGCCATGCTCATCACAGAATAGTTTTAGTTCTTTGAATTTCGATTTGCTGAAATCTAGCCTCAGCGAATGGAGTTCTTTTGCAACCTTAATACCATCGTTCAGTTCTGGAATATTGCATGGTTCAACTCCGGATAGATAGGTCTTCCAGTATTCAAGACTGGCATCAGTAGGCTGGCTTTTGAGGAATGAAATATAGTCGCTATAGAGCGGTCCATTTCCATCCGGCAATCGGCCCTCGTACGCCAAGCTGAGATCTCTGAGAATGATAGACATGGAGCCACCATCCATTATTGTATGATTAATCTCAAGCTTGAACAGTATTTTCTTCTCGGCGGTCTCACAAATGGTGAATCGATGTGGTGGTTGTCCATTTCTACTATTGAGCGGTCGTTTGACAGCAAGAACACGTAGTGCATACTTATCACTGCTGCAACTCATATGAACAATTTCTGCATCAATGGTCTTGACAACCACCTGGTCATATAGTCCATCGTCGGTTGTAACACTTTCAACGAAGACTGTACGGAGTGAGGCGTGTCGATCGCACACCTTTTGCCACGCTCTCGCTAAGCGATCGCTATCCGATATCATATCACTATGAAGCTTGAGTTCACAGATGACCTGCACTGCATAGTAGGTAGCATCTTTGTTTTGACTAATCAGGAGTCCTTCTTGCATCGACGAGCACTGCGTACATGTTAGCTGATAATTACTGGTTGGGCTCATGTTGAGAGTATCTTACTGGATATATGTCTTCAACATCGGAAAGACTATGTATTCCGAGTTCAGGTAGCTTCTCATTCACCATAATATCAAGTCCATCGTAATTGAGGTCCAGTAATGGGAAGTCCCCGAGGGTAAGCTGAGGTGTAAGTGCTGACAATGCTCTTGCCATCTGAGAAATAGTGTGTTGGCAGTTGGAAACCCACTGAGTAATTTTGTCCCGTTTCTGCATATTTTTATTGAAGGAAAATGAAAATCTAAGCTTTCCTTGGGCGATGACAGCCGATATTTCAAACAGACCAAATCGTGGTGTGTCTTTTCCATAATCAGCAATCCCTCCAGCGCTTCTAGATTCTCCCGCCATATCTTCTACGGGGGCGAGAAGTGACCCCTCTCGCTCAAGTTGCTGGTATTGACCAAGGTAATTGAATGTAAGCTCGAGTGGCCAGTGATGCCCAAACCTCGTGCTACCCGCATCAGTCAGGCATCTGGTGGCAAAATAAGGTCTTCCATTATCGGGTATTTTCTTGCGAAGATCCTTGACATAGCGCACAGTGTCCACTAGGCTAGTCGATACCGAGGCTGGCACATAAACTGGATACATAATTGTGAACCATCTGTAGAAAAACTTGAGGTTAGTCTTCAAAAAATCTTGAAATATTATTAGAGTACGAGTAGATGATTGAAATAGGCAACTTACCCAATGGTTCTGGAGAGATCAATGGGGAGCCCGGAAGGTTCACGGCCATGCCCCTCGTTATATACAGCAGGAGTAGATCGATCAGAAAAAACACAAGCAAAAGAATGAAGAAGTGCTGCGAGGAGAATATCGATTGTTTCGGTGCGTAGAGAATCATGGCATTCCTTCAACATCATCGATGTTGTTTCAGAATCTAGTTCAAAGCTCTCAATGGTAACATCACCATAAATGTTGGCTGTCTCACCTATCCCCCAGTATTCAGCATTACCAACAGGAGGACCATCGCTTGGTAAGACTTTATCCAAAGAAATCTGTTGAGAATGTTCGAGTTGAAGTTGACACCAAGTCTGGAATGATAGTGGCTTCTCAATGGAGACATTGTTGGGATAGAGGAGAAGATCTTCAAGTTCTTCTAGAATATTTCTCCAGCTGACGAGATCAATAACCAGATGATGCCCAACCATAAATAAAAGTTGGTTGTCTTCGTTGACGTCGAAGAGGTCGACAGAAAAGATTGGTCCATGCATAATATCAAGGGAAGCTTGACTGTTAGCAATTGTTGGCGTAGCTTCTTCCCGATTACTGATGTTATAGCTATTGAGACGATAAGATCCACTGACATCATTCGTGATTCTTTGCGTCCAATCATTCGAGGATGTTTTTGTAAACCGAGCTCTGAGCATTGAGTGTCGGTCGACTATTGTGTCGATGGCTTGTCTCAGGTCTTTCTTCTGCACTCGGCGAGTGACTCGTAGGAAGAAACTTTGATTGAAATGACCGCGGCCTTGGTTGGGTAGCTCAAAAAACATTCTTTGAATTGGAGACAAGCCAAAGCTTTGCTCAATAGCTTCTACATACTCTGTACGTGCTTCGAGTTCTTTAGCACATAGGGCGAGCTGCACAATGGACTTGCTACGGAGAACGTCTTGTACAGAGACATTTATGTCTCTTTTTAAACATTGACTTTTCACCTGCATCGCACTTATGCTATCGCCACCCAGGGATAGAAACGATCGGTTGATGTCAATCTTCTCGATGGGAAGATTCAGAACATGGCCCCACACTTGTCGAAGATTGCTTTCCACTTCCGTTGAAGGAGTCTTGGACTTGTTGTCGTCCTTTCCTGGCGGATCGTTGATATCAATGACACAGCGATATAACTCGTTGTCCATTTCTTCTAACCATTTCGAGATTGTTTTTCGATCCAGTTTCCCAGATGGTAGCAGAGGAATATCCTCCACAGTGATGAAAACCGAGGGCACCATGTATACCGGCAGCCTAATAGATAAGAGATCCCGAATACTAGATGTGTCGCTTGTAGGTCCATCTAGGAGGGTGAGGGGATTGTTGTTGCGGTTATTTGAGCGGGCAGATAGGGAGATAATTGAAACAAGCCGTCCTTGGAGAGGACCTTTTCGTGGTAGGAGAACGACTCCATGTTTAACAGATTTTGCGTCATTGATATGGTGCTCAACTTCACCAAGTTCGACGCGTTGTCCATGAACCTAATAAAATATGTTATCAATATGGCCATGATCAGCTGTAAGACTCGTAGTTGGATTGACCCAAATCTCGAAACTTTTCAAGCTTCCGTTGAGTCAAATGTAGGCAGGTATTTAGTCAAATCAGGTTGCTTGAAACTTTTTAATGTGTATCAGAGAGCCCATAGATCTAAGAAATTCATGGCTAGCTAGCTGATACAGGTCATCTGATACAATGAAAGTCCACTATCCCACGACGGCGTACTGGCTCTAGCGGGACAATTTGATATGAAAGGGGGGTATCAGAAGAGGATGTGGTGAGATGGCACAGAATATTTGGCCGACTTACTTTCACTTGGTTATCCTTGCGGCCAACAAAATGGTAGCTTCCATCGGCAGCCTGTTTTACAAGGTCTCCAGTTTTGTACATTCGAACTGAACAATCTGGTGCCCATATTGGCGGGTCAATGAAAGAAGCTTTTGTTTTTGTAGAATCGTTCAGATAGCCTCGCGCAAGGGTAGATCCTTGTATAAGCAGTTCACCCACACATCCTAAAGGCATGAGGATGTTATGATCATCGGGATCGACAACCCACAAATTGCATGCAACTGGATAGCCAATGTTGTTCGGAAGCGAGGAGGGGGTGACGTGAGAGTTGGCTGAGCAGCAGACACTCGCTTCGCTGGGTCCCTATCGAGTGATGAGTTGTTAGTAGTTGCTTCCGTAGGAAGGGGCGTCAGTATTAGCCAATTTGTTACATGAGAAACCCATTTGCATCTCCAATAGCCTCAGAAGCTACTTGACCAGTAACTGGTAGTTCCTTCTGAAGATATCATATGCAGAGTAGATGACTTATGAAAATGGCTATGGGGCAAAGTCTTTCTCCGATGTCCGTACATAACCGTTGATGAGGTTGTGATCTACAGACCATGTATGTAGATGTGTCTGCGACATCGCTTCTCCTGCTAAGACCAGGGTCTTTAACGAGGGAACATGTGAGGGGGTGATGAAGCCTATTATGCTAGGTGTCAATACAGCCAAGTTGACTCTCATGCGAGATATGGCTCCTTCGATATCATTAAGGCGTGAGTCTTCACTTGGGATGCACACTACACCTCCTACCATCAGAGTTGTGAGGATTTCAACTAGACTTGCATCGAATGTATGAGAAGCAAATTGAAGAACCCTTGATTCAGAATTGATAAGTAGTGCAGATGCTTCTGAAAGTCAGCTATCGCTAATACTTTGGGGTAGATGTCGAACGTTAATGGACAGGTAGATTGCGGATCACTTACCGTGTGCACGAGATCCAGTGCAGAAAGCACCATGTTCGACCAGAGTTCCTTTGGGAGTTCCAGTACTTCCACTGGTATAGATCATGTACGCCAGATTTTTGCTTGTTGCGCCCGCAACTTCTCCAATTCTCGTACTTTCCGCTAACTGCTCTATTGATTTTCCATCAACTGGGATAACAGTTTCTGCTACAGAGGCGAGAAGACTGGCCTGTTTTTGCGAGCACAGTAACACTCTGGCATTGGCATTTTGAGCAAGGTTTTCTAATCGAGAAACTGGAGCGGCATAGTCCAGCGGGAGGAAGGCTGCTCCAGCCTTCAATACTCCTAGTATCGAGACGACATTCCACATCGACTTGTCAAAACAGATAGGAATAATATCCTCAGGTCCTATTCCCAAAGTTCGGAGATATACCGCCACTTTATCTGCCAAATTTTCAAGCTCATTATATGTGAGGATTCCCTCTTCCTCGGAAACAACTGCTTCAGATTCGGGCAGTGCTAAAGCTCGGGATTGAATGATGTGGTGGATACAAGTGTCCAATCTCTCAAGATTGGCGCCGTTCCAACCTATAATTTGCTGCTTTTCTTGCACACTAATGGTGCCGTTTTGATTCATTTTTGCGTTTGTCATGATGTTATTGTGTTGGGTGAATTGAATCGAGTTACTTCGGGTCTGTCTAGAATGGAAATTAGTGTTCACCATCTGTACAGCACCCTAAAGTTGGTCAAAATCGAGGAATTTCTTGAGAAAAATGTGTGATAGGCAAGAATTTGTCTTCAACAGCCAAAATCTTCGAATTTGGCTTTTGGCAGTCTTGAAGTATCACATCATCCAAGAATGTGTTCAGTTCGTATGATGTTCAATAATATTTCAAGCTTTCTGGCAGAATCTTTCATATATGGACCTCACTTACAAGTGTGTGTGTTTTGAATTTTGCTGAGATCTTGCGATTCTGAAGCTTCGAATTCTCTTTTTTGTGCTTTAAGCTACCTTCTAAGCGTCGAGGAGAACTATGATATTAGCACAAGATTATGCGAGTTTGTACTTACGACTTTGAATCGTTGGTTGTGTATCTGATAATGTTCAATGTTACAAAAGTTATCTAGGCTTCAAATGTCTAGATTTTGTGAAGGTGTCATAGATAGGTAATACGAAGTTTCGTTATGATCTACTGTGAAGACAAAGTAACGTATAGCTATCTTCCAAAAAAAATTCTCGATGATGTCGAATCGATATTGTTGAGCTTCAAGCTTTCGAGCGCCCGTTCATCATTGGCGTTCCTGATTCTCTCATTTCAACCCAATGACGTGCAAAACCTGTCAAAAATTCCCACATGGGGAACTCAGTAGCAGCGGAATGGCTATCCATCTGAAGCAAGGTCAAAGCAGTGGCACTTGCCATGCTGGGATTATTTCAAACGGAACTGAAGATCTTCACTGTTTGCGCTCCCGGTAAATTGATGTGCTTGTCAAATTGATGATGAGGTCCCCTTCCATTCAAAGAATCAGGTGCCCTAACTGGTCTTGCTACGTTGCAATAAGCCGCTGATTTGTTAGATGTAAAGCAGAAGGGCAATGGGAAAAGATTTCGGAACAATTGCATCTCCGCCATATTAGCAATGATCTGCATGTTGCAATGGCAGGGGCATGGTCACAAAGGCAGACGGGCGACTAGTGATAGCCCCAATGCGAAGGAATTTGCCAGTACCATACATAAGTGAGTATGTAGATCCCGTGACCTTTGAAAGGCAAATATGCTAACCATGTCTTCCATCTCACGAGTGGAGCTGCTACTATGGGTACGCCACTGACGGCAGTGGATGTTCGATGCTGTGCTGTGTAGAAGGAGTTCATTCATGATTCGACTCTACCGGGGAATCGTCAAACTAGCCCTTTCTGGCCACACTCTATGCAGCTTAAGAAGTAACATCGCCATATGCGGATACTACTTGGCCCTCAGCTACTAAAATGAGCCGCAAAGCTTCCCCGGATTACGAATGTGGGTTTGAATGACTGCAATATGCAGATTGAGCTCAGCTTTTTGATATGCATTGGCTAAATTGGAACACCCTGGCTGCAGGAACCATAGCACTCCTGCAAAACTAAAGTTGGAAGGAGGAGAGCCATGCATACAAGCAACTCGTCATTATCACTGAGTGCCATCTTATACATGGGTAAGTTCTTGTGCTAAGCTCAAAGCCATCAGATAATATGGTGACTATGTGCGTGGTCAACAACGTGTCTGAAGTTGTGGTTATCCTGAGACATGCCAAATGGCTGCACGATTTCGGGTTTCTCGTCGTTAAATTATAGATCGCGCTAGCTAGGAGTAGTTAGCGCCGAGAGTTCGCCTGAGCTTTACCGCTAAGCCCCCTATTTCCCGCTAGTCCTTTTAGAGTCATGTTTTTCCAACGCTAACGTCACGACAACCAGACTTGATCCCCTTGCACGTACAACATATGCTCCTAAACTCACCACTCTTTCCAGCGCCCAGCTTCGACTTCAATTCACAATTCCCCACATCCGCCAACGTCAAACGAGTAACAATCCGGCCCGAGTGCCCGACAAGCCTCAACCGCGCCGCCGATCTCATTTGGGCAGGTACGTGAGATAAGTGTGGAGACATCATACCCAGTATATACCAGTTCTATGCTGTGCAAGGCACCTGCGGTTCCAGCACCACAATACCCAAGACGGAAAATGCCTTAATGTGAAATACGGGATATTCCTCGGCCTACCTGTTTGCACTTTGTTAAAACCCCTAGGCTGCTTGGACTCATAGTAGCTGAGAATTATGGATTTCCTGTATGTCCGCCATCGGATGCCACACCTCTGCGTTGAAACGTCACGCTGGTGGCAGATCTACCTGGCTATATGGTAGATTTGTATCAGTCCCATCCAAAGGTAGCTGCATTTGGCTCATATACCAAAGATTTACGGGCTCCTTTACATTCAAACCATCCTCTACAAGTGTTTTGTTTTGCAAGGGTCGTGGATTTAAAGTCAGCTTTTTTCCACCACGTTAGGCACAATTTGCAAAGATGATAGTTTTCTAAATATCTAGGGCGTGAAGTGGGCCTTGTCTTTGGAACTCTGCGGAATTTGTCACACGGGACGTGAAGGTGGCATTGTACCGCCCATAGCGTCATTCAAGATTAGTTCCTCCCGTGCGAAGTCTGTTTAGCTCTGTTAGGTGTCGGAAGTGATTTACACTCCTGGAATTCTCCACTTCCGTTTTATGGGTCCTCACCTGTACAATGTCGATCAGTTTATACTCCTTAGTCTGCTATATCATCCTTCAATACTCATTCCTCGGGGAACCAACTGTCGATCTTCAGCTTGGCCTAAATGTTTGCCCCTTGCGACCGCTTTGTCACAACCATGTCACCGTTTGGCATTAATGATTCGGAACTGCAACATCATTGAGCGCTAGCACTCAATTGATAGAATGGATAGTCCAAATTCCTACAATCGTGCACTCTCCTATGCCGTTAACCTAATACAGTTGAATTAGAGCAGATCGGTCCTGTCACTGATGATACTCAAGGCTTTCTTGTTCATTTCCTTCCATTTCCTTCATATGAAGCTCATCCTTTGTCTCTTGCTTTTATGAGCTCATACGTCTTCAAATTCTCATTTAAACTCTATTCGACGATTCATGTGTTGTGTCTGTTTCTATTCACACCATGGATGCTATACTCTGCTCAGCAATTGACAATTCCCTAGGACCTTGGGCTCAAAATTGTCGAGGGGGTTTAGACTTTACTTTGTTTTTTGAAGAGACTGTACTCTCGATATTTCCCCTAGTTACAACCATTTGCCTAGCTCCTCTGAGAATTGCATATCTGTCAAAAAAGTCAACGAAAGTAAACCGCAGTATACTACTGCCTCTTAAATTAGTTAGTTTTGGATATCAGTTTCCCTAACCGTTTCTAACTTGGCTCATCAACCAGCTGGCATATATTATTTATGGAGGTCTTGCTTTGGCTCTTACGGTTCTGTGGTGCAAACACTCAGCTGTTAAAACTCGGGCATCTGTACCAACAGCTGTCTTAACCGTCGTCGGCTCCCTTCTGTTATCTGTTGTCTCTTATACAGAACACCAGAAGACTGTTCGACCCTCACTAATCCTCAACATCTATTTGATATTCTCCATATTATTCGATGCAGCCCGGGCCCGAACATTATGGTTACAGCAATACAACCGCAACATTGCCATCACGTTCACTATCAGCGTCATAGTGAAATGTCTATTATTCCTCCTGGAGGCTACTCAGAAAGGACAAATTTTACGCCATGAGTATCACTCATCAAATCCACCAGAGGCAATTTCCGGCGTTTTAAGCCGATCATTCTTTTGGTGGCTGAACCAATTGTTTTTAAGCGGGTATTCAACGACTCTTCACCTTGGTGATCTCTTCTCTCTAGATAAGCACCTAGTTGCGGACTACTTGCACCACGTACTAGATTCTGGATGGAAGAAAGGTTCGTTTCGCTCCTTTATATGGAAGTTGCAAAAGTAACGTTGTCTATTTAGCTACAAGAGAGACGAGGCATTCATTGATGTGGATTACTTTTCGAGAACTCAAGTGGCCTTTAATTTATCCAATCTTTCCAAGACTTTGTCTGACAGCTTTCAACTTTTGCCAGCCTTTCTTATTAGCACGTGCTATCGAGTTGGCCGCGGAGCCGATCAATCATGAGACTAATAATTATGGACATGGCCTTATTGGCGCATATGTCGTAGTCTACTTGGGAATCGCAGTAAGTTAACTTAATTAATTTCTAAATCTAATCAATTTTGTGACCTGAAGTCTACTTCTCTCTATTGTATCCAACAGCGGAACAATTGAATTTCGGAATACTGATAAGTTTTGATTAGATTAGCACAGGACAATTTCAACACATGACTTACCGAGCCATTGCTATGGTTCGTGGTGGGCTGATATCTATGCTATATAGCAAGACCACAGAGCTTTCCATCACAGCCGTCGAACCATCCGCATCAATGATTCTTATGAGCGCGGATATTGAAAGGATCACCACCGGTTGGCAAACAATGAATGAGTTGTGGGCAGGAATTCTCGAGGTCGGCCTTGCTATTTATTTGCTACAGAGACAACTTGGTGCAGCTAGTGCAATTCCTGTTGCCATTTCCATTAGTTAGTATCACGCAATTGCAATGTTGCTTGTTTAGATGGCTAACAGACTACATAGTATCAATGGGAGGATCGCTTGGTGCTACCGGACTGGTGATGTCACGTCAAGCAATGTGGTTGGAAGCGATTGAAAAACGCATCACCGCGACTACAGCCATGCTTAGTTCTATGAAGGGCGTAAAGATGTGTGGTCTTACCGAGACACTGACCAAAACTATTCAAGATCTTAGAGTGGAAGAACTAACCATTTCGAAGCGTTTCAGAAAATTGCTGATCTGGAATATGGCTTTCACCTATCTTACGCCCGTTGTGGCACCTATCCTTACCTTCGCTGTTTTCTCTGTCTTGGCACGGGATGCGGGAGGTGGGAAGACTTTGGATACAGCAAGGATTTTCACATCACTCTCCCTATTTACTTTGCTCTCCGAGCCTCTCGGAGCATTGATCATGAGTCTCCTCACTTTCATGGGTGCTGTTGGGTCATTTAAGAGAATTCAAGACTTTCTCGACATTGAGGCTCGGTTTGATAACCGAAAAGTACCAAATCGTATTGATCTGCTACTCCATAGGAGCGAAGACAGCATCGCTCGCCAAAAGAAGATATCATTTTCAGAAGAAACAGATACTGGTACGGAAAGAGAGGACATTGCCACAACACCAAAAGAAGCTACACCACTCTTTGCATATGAAGCCATTGCTTTACAAGATGCTAGCTTTGGGTGGGACTCAGGAAAAGGTCCACTGCTCCACTCTATCAATCTCATCGTCCCGAAACATAAAATAACGATGGTTGTTGGCCCAGTGGGATGTGGCAAATCTACATTGCTTAAAGCCATATTGGGAGAGGTTCCTATCATGAATGGGACTGTGCAGTGTTCATTCTTGGAAGTTGGGTTTTGCGATCAAACACCATGGCACATGAATGGAACTATTCAAGAGAGCATCATTGGTGTCATGGCGCTTGATCAGACCTGGTATCGAACTGTGATTTGCGCTTGTGCTCTGGAGGACGATCTTTGTCAATTGTCCCTCGGTGACCAGACGCCTATTGGTAGTCAAGGTATCTCTCTTTCTGGTGGTCAGAG
>Ga0247807_10000337_pt1 | contig 29903 bp, 29 predicted proteins | sample UWRJL074202C1_FD_179931 | JGI IMG/M metagenome (GOLD analysis project Ga0247807, IMG submission 179931) | Plant litter microbial communities from Arlington Agricultural Research Station in Wisconsin, United States - UWRJ-L074-202C-1 | ecosystem: Environmental > Terrestrial > Plant litter >...
TCGACAGTATATGCAGTTTGAAACAGAAGTTAGCTCTGCCAATTGGGATGACAGTTCAAACTTATGGGTGGTCCAGACAAGCTCCGGGCAAACGCTAACAGCCAGATACCTTGTCACTGCGGTCGGTCTTCTCTCTAGGCAAAACTTCCCCAAGTATCCTGGCATTAAAAACTTCAAGGGTGAGCTCTATCACACTGGATCATGGCCCGAATCACACAATTTCAAAGGCAAGCGGGTTGGTGTCCTGGGGAATGGCTCGACTGGCGTACAAATTATCACCGCAGTTGCTGATGAAGTCGATAAACTGCTATGTTTCCAACGAACACCTCAATATGTGGTGCCATCTGGTGATAAAGTTGTAACTGCGGATTATCGGAAAGAAATTAATGACACGTACGAGGACATCTGGAAGCAAGCTAAGAATAGCCAGTTCGCTTTCGGGTTCGAGGAGAGTACGAAACCCACTATGAGTGTTAGCTGTGAAGAGCGTGAGAAGATATATGAGGAGGCATGGCAAAAAGGCAATGGTTTTCGATTCATGTTTGGCACTTTCTGCGATATTTCATACGACGAAGAAGCGAATAGAGAAGCTCAAAACTTCATTAGGAAAAAGATTCGCGCTATAGTCGAAGATCCAATAAAAGCACGCAAGCTAATCCCTACTGATTACTATGCGAGAAGACCTCTATGCGACACTGGATACTATCAGAAGTTTAACCGCGATAATGTCGACATTGTTGACATCAAGGAGACTCCCATCACTCATTTTACGGAGAAAGGAATTGTCACTGCTGATGGCACTGAGCATGAACTTGATGTGGTGATATGTGCGACAGGCTTCGAAGCTGTGGATGGCAATTACACCCGCATTCCTATCAAGGGTCGCACCGGCGAAACGCTAAAGGAACGATGGTCAGAAGGCCCAAGTTCATATCTAGGTGTTTCGGTTCCCAACTATCCTAATCTATTCATGATCTTGGGGCCAAACGAACCATTCACCAACCTGCCACCGAGCATCGAGACGCAAGTGGAATTCATTTCTGATTTAGTTGAGCATGCCAACAAGCACGCAAATGCACTCGAAAACGGAGCCAGAAGCCCTGTAATTGAGGCAACAGCAGAGGCTGAGGAGGAGTGGAATGACATTTGTGACAAGCTCAGTGCAAATAGCCTGTTCCGTAAGGGTGATTCATGGATTTTTGGGGCCAATGTTCCCGGAAAGAAACCTACAGTTCTGTTTTATTTTGGAGGTTTAGGTAAATACCGTAGTATTCTCGATGGCGTGATCAAAGCTGGCTACAAGGGATTCTTAGGTTGCTAGACTTGTAGCGTGTTCCAACAGTACATAGCTACGGAGTTAAAATTTTAGACTCTAAAAGATCCAACTTTCGATCTCTTTCATCTTCGCTTGACACAGTTGCAGCCACCCTTCATATTTCCAAAAAATGAATACTTAGTAGATCACCTTCAAAATGGAACTTGATATCCTGCGAACTTCTACTTGCAATTAACAGAGTACCTAAGATCTACATCTATGGTAATGGCAGCTAGAATGTATTGCGAGCCAGAGTGTAGCAAAGTTTTGTGTAACTAACATACATACAACACACATTCAGTAGCGTGCACAAAACATCACTTAAGGTCCTTGCAAATGGTCACACGCCAAGTGAGTCTAACCGTAGTTCAAAGCACAGTCCCCTTGGTAATGCACAATTTTGGCCCAGTACATGACTCGCAAATATATACGTATTTATATATAGCCATGGCAACTTCTGAGAATGCTCTGAGCTGCATGGGCAAGAACACCCATCTCCATGGTTATATGCAGCCCCCGCCAGTAAGCCTCAGACTTCCCCAGATCCAGTCCATGACTAGAGCTTGGAGCTCACCTCCCCCACAAATGAATCCCACACTAGGCATTATGATTGAAAATACAGTGCTAACCTGGTGGGCCTTACCATAGCTTTTGAGGCTAGTGGGCGAACATATATTGCAAGCAAAGGTCGATTTAAATATCTCTGTTGGTTAATTGTGACCTTGCTACATCGTCGAGTAGTATTGACCAAGAAACCTTGAAAAGATTTGAAAATTCTTATGACAGATTCGCCTCAAGAGATCGAGCAAGATAGAATGGCTGCTCAACTTGAAGGCGCGGAGAAGCCTTCGGTTTCTTCCATTAAACTCAGTACAGATCATGTAGAGCAGAACTCCCTGAAGGCGCCATCTGTGGATACGCTACATAACGATGAGGCAATGCGAGTCTTTGCACAAGATCACGGCGATGATGCGTGGTCACCTCTCGAGGAGAAGAGACTCCTCCGAAAGCTAGATTGGAGACTGCTCCCTCTCCTATGCTTCACGTATGTAACACATCACACATCTCACCAGTTTTGCCATCGACTAACGCATTTTTCAGATACGGCTTGCAATATTATGACAAAGCCATGTTGTCACAAGCTGTAAGTATTTTCAAAAAGCAAAAGTCTGTGATGAAAGAAGGCTTATAGAGAATTTCCTAGGCAATTTTCGGCATCAGGGAAGATCTTGACCTCAATAAAGGAAACAGATGTAAGCTGACTTCCTTTACGCGCGTATCTTGTCAAGAAGCTAAACCGGATCAAATAGATAGTTTTAGTTCCTCTATACTTTATATCGGCTTCCTTTTCGGCTCATATCCTTGCTCTCTGCTTGCACAAAGGTATCCAATCGAACGCGTTGCTGCTGGTCTTACTGTCGTCTGGGGTCTCTGTCTCATGGCCACAGCTGGCTGCACAAACTTCCAAGGACTTTGGGCGCAGCGTTTCTTTCTCGGCTTTTTGGAGGGTGGAATCTCCCCTATTTTTATGATTGTGGTAGGAGGTTGGTATCGGAAACGTAAGTGCTCAAGCTACGGTGTCTAATCTTCCAAAAACTAATTTATCTCAATCAAAGAGGAGCAAGCTCTTCGTATAGGTGTAAGTTTTCCACCTACCTGCCCCGTTTTACCGTTCCCACCAGCTAATATTCCTGGAAGGCATGGTATTGTTGCACCGGTGTCAAGGACCTAGACTCACGATGAAGGCGGAGGAGAGGTTCCTGTGCGTAAAACGTGAAATAAGGTTCTTGGTTTGGTAAAGTCTAGGGAAGGAAGCTCTCCGTACGGGAGAGGTCTAAGTATGCTAGCTAATGAGGGTGTGTGCCTCAGGCCACAACAACCGGCTATGCAGGCGTCGTCTCGCCGCTGATCAACTATGGTCTTGGGCAAATAACCGGCTCTCTTTCGCCGTGGCGGTATATGTATCTTGTTGGTGGTGCAATGACGGTCATCTGGGCCTTCGTTGTTCTATTTTTCCTTCCATCTGATCCAATTCGCGCCAAAGGATTTACAAACCGAGAGCGATACATCGCTGTAGCTCGAATGCAAGAAAACAATAGCGGCGTCCGTAATATACACTGGAAAAGATCTCAAGTCGCTGAGTCACTTTTAGACATAAGGTTTTGGCTTCATTTCTTCATTGCACTGACATTGTCTGTTGCTAATGGTGCTTACTCGACATTTACACCAATTGTTGTCAAAGGTTTCGGATATAATGCCCTGACTTCACTGCTTCTCACCATACCTTCCGGATTTGTGACTGGTTGTATCGAACTCGGAGCTGCCTACGCTGCATATAAGTTCAAAAATAGAAGATGCATCATTATGTTATGCTGCCAGATTCAAACGGTGTGTTCTGCTCTATTCCAGTGGCAGCTTTCACGTACTAGTAAAGGCGGCTTGCTTTTCGCCGTCTACATACTTGGATCTTTCGGAGGCACTTATTGCGTTCTTTTGGGCGTGGTAATGGCAAATAGTGCTGGATATACTAAGCGTACTTTGAATGCAGCTGGGGTGTTCATTGGGTACTGTGTTGGTAATCTTATCGGGCCTCTGTAAGGTGTCCCTTCTAAATATTTGTCTGAATTTGGAAATCTAACCAATCGCTCGAATTCAGGGTATTCGAACCTAAAGACGCCCCGGAATATGCTCCTGCATTCATTTCAATTCTTGCAACCGCGTTACTTTGTATGGTACTCATCGGCTCCTACTGGTTAATTGCTGTCATGGAAAATAAGAAGCGAGATAAGTCGGGTATTTTAGAAGGCTTCGATCATGCGTATGAAGATGATCTCACTGACAAGAAAGTAAGTATTCTCCTTGAGCAAATAAAGGTTGTTTGTATTTGAATAATCAAGGTCTAATTAATTCAATCTCTTCAGAACCCACAATTCCGATACACAACTTGAAGAAAGTTTACTTGAATGCTGGATTTTGCATTTCCATATCTTCGCATAGATTACATTTGCTTCATTGTTGGAATATTAGGGACTCTTTGTAGCATAATATTTATACAACCGTATAAATGTCAACATTACAAGTGATTATGTCTGTTCAGATTCCGCACTTCTTTTGAAAGTACTAAAAATAACACGAAACCCGATTTTTTCATCACAGTGGGAACTTATAATAGAACCTGCTCTCCTTTACTTGGAAATGGAGACAGGTCAAGATGCCGGCCAAGCTTTGAGGCCTAGGTGGCTTGGCTCCCATTTTACATATAGCCGCGGGCATGACTCTTCCACATTAGCTTGGTATATCTGTGCTCCTCGGGCTTCGATGAGTTGCGGCGAAAGAGTAATGCCAATGTTTGAACAAGAGTAAAGCAAAAGATTTCAATTTGATGTTAGTAAATTAGGAGATAGTTTAATTGACTACAAGCTGTGCTCGATCATTAGTTTCACAGCAAAACCCTTGTTCATCTACATCACTGTCTATAAGCCTGATACCTCTTTAGTGGGGATTATATTATCAAGACTATGTTATTGATGAGAGAGCTTGCTATTAATATGTAGGACGTCTTCATGCGAAGTATTTCTTTTCGTTGATATACTTCATCGCAACAACCTTGTCATGCCCAAAGATCAGTTTCGCGTTGTACAGTCTCTGCAATCTCCGAATCATGTTCAAGCTGCGATACCAGGCATTGTGATCCCTTGCTAGTCCTCCATGGGGATGTCCCAGTTCGTAATTCTCGACAATATGAAACTGATCAGTAGTCCAGATGAAAGTACCATCTTCCGGTAGATTGATTTGCATGATGCACAGCCCAGGAGTATGTCCCGGAGCATGGTGAAGGGTGATTCCTTGGAAAAGATCAAGTTGCGACTCGGTAAAAGTGCTCCACTTGAGCTTTTCTAAGAGCATATAATGTGCCATATAAACACCTAAATCTGCACCAGTTGCAACGGCCCAGCAAGCATGCTTGAACTCCTCCTCATGGACATAAATGGGAACATCAGTGTCCACAAAGTTTTCCAGACCGCCGGCATGGTCCAGATGAAGATGACCCATAATGATTGCTTTGACATCCTTGATATCATTTCCTGTTGCCTTGATAGCGGCTGGAAGTCTATTTTTCTCCGAATACTCTGTGCGAGGAAAGACATCGGTCAAAGGGCTACCCCATTTCTATATTACCGTATCAGCAATTGATTTTCAAGCAATCACAATAAGTATGGGGAAGCTAATCACAAACCACTTCAAGATCTTCCGCACACCCGGTTTCGAATAGAATAAGCCCCACGCCAGGATACTCAATAAGCGCAGACAAGACTATTAATTCACGACGTTTGTTCACTGGATTTGGATCGCTCTTTGAGCTCGTGTTTCCGCCTCTAAGTAACCTGACACCCCCATTCAGTAAATGGCTCGGTTTAGGGGATTTCGTACACTAACCATGATTCGTCTACCTCTAATGTTCCCAAATCTAAGATATGCATTTTGGTGCCAGCAGGACATTTAAATGCTGGTACAGCCGCATGTACCAGCAACGCGGCAAGGTCGTTTTGGGATGCCATAGTACCAATTTATTGAACGATGCAAAGACATGTGAAAAACAGACGATTAGATATACTGCCTGAACCTTACGAATTCTGGTAAAAGAGTCAATTCTTGATATTTAAGACGGTGTGGAGTTTTATGAAGAACAAAGTCTACTCACATTATGGTCAATTCCTCGTCTAGAAGTGGGCAGGCCTGGGGTTAACAATGAATGATCTGATTTCGTCTACAATAACTAGATTAGATCAAATCAAAGGATATCAATGTTATTATAATCGATAACTAGGTTGTTCATCAAGAGGTTGCGACATTAGCCGTACACAAGATTCGGCGTGCCATGCCCATCCAATGACGCAGCCGCGGCGGGCAATGGTTTTCCGTGGAATTATATCTCCAATGCTAGCAGTCTAAAAAACCCCCACAGACGGCTACACGGTCGGAACCAGCCTATTTTAGTGGAATCAAAAGTCACGTTCACTGTGCGCTATACCAATGCTGTCTTGGCAGAATCGGGCCATTATGGTTGCGCTGAGTTGCCGAGAAGAGACACTAGTATAGCATATACCCGTGTAAGCGAGGCCCCGAGATGCTATTCTTTGAAGGTAATATAATAATATTAAAGGCCATGTCTGGTACAAAGTGAAAAGATGATCTACGGACGAAAGTATCAGAAATTCTTTGTTCCTAGTTATTACAAACCTCAAGATGCCAACTACTGAAAAGAGCCTCTCGCCTGCCACCTTGCTGGGAAAGCTTAAGAATCAAAATTTGTTCGTATCATCGGGATTAGTAGCTGGTCAATGGAAGTCGGGAAATGAAGGGAAGACCTTCAATGTGTTCGAACCATCGAGCGGGGAGTTACTCCACGAATGTGCAGATCTGGGGACGCAGGATTTTCTCGATGCAATTGATAGCGCTGAAAAAGGCACACGAGACTTTCACGAGAATACTACAGCAAAAGAAAGGGGGGCTATCCTCAAAACATTTTATGATTTGATGCTCGCCAATGAAGAGGACTGTACGTTTTATTATACCTTGCAATCACGTTGTGACTTTCCTAAGCTAACCTAAACTGCTCCAAGTGGCCTTATTGCTTTCGTTGGAAAATGGGAAACCTTTCACCGAGGCCAGAGGAGAAATTAAATATGCTGCTTCGTTCGTTTCGTGGTTCTCCGAAGAAGCCACTCGATCATATGGGGACACAATCCCGTCTTCTTACAAGAACGCTGAGGTGTTGACCTTTAAAGAACCTGTTGGTGTATGCGGCATCATCACACCCTGGAATTTCCCTGCAGCAATGATTACAAGAAAGATTGCGCCAGCTTTAGCGGCAGGATGCTCAGTTGTCATCAAGCCTCCACGAGAAACTCCTTTCAGTGCACTTGCTTTGGCGAAGCTAGCACTTCAGGCGGGAGTTCCTCCCAATTGCATTCATGTGGTTCCGACGAGTGACAGGGAAGCATCTTTGGAGCTAGCAACAAATCCAAAAGTAAAGAAACTGAGCTTCACTGGTTCAACAGGTGTAGGTAAGATGCTAACCAAGCTTGCAGCAGGCACTATGAAGCGTGTTAGTATGGAGTTGGGCGGCAATGCACCTTTCATTGTGTTTGAAGACGCCAATCTGGACCAGGCTGTGGCAGGGGCAATGATCTGTAAATTCCGCTCATCTGGGCAAACTTGCGTGGTAGGTGCTACCTTTGTCGAACTACTAGCCTGAAATCCTTACTTATGATATAAATCATAGTGCGCTAACCGTATTCTCGTTCATGAGAAGATCAAAGACGCATTCGTAGCGAAGCTCGTAGAGAAAGTCAAGGATCTGAAGTTAGGTCGAGGCATCCACTCTGATACCACGCAAGGTCCCTTAGTAAATTCTGCTGCAGTTAAAAAGGTCTCAGCGCATGTAGAGGACGCTCTGAAAAAAGGTGGCGTCTTACACACTGGCGGTAAAGCACCTGACCACTTACAAGGGTTTTTCTACGAGCCTACAGTCATAAGTGGAGCAACACCTGAGATGGAGGTTGCTAATGACGAGACATTCGGTCCCCTTGCCGCAATATTCACGTTCGATAGTGAAGAGTCGGCCTTGAAACTTGCAAATGCTACGGAATATGGACTGGCAGGCTATTTTTTCAGTGAGAATATCGGTCGTGTCATGAGAGTAGCGCGCAAATTGGAGTGTGGAATGGTAGGGGTAAATACTGGTCTCATCAGCGCGGCTGAGTCTCCATTCGGAGGTGTTAAGGAGAGTGGAATGGGAAGAGAAGGGAGTAAGTACGGCTTGGCTGAGTATCAAAGTCTGAAAACTGTCACAATTGGGAATCTGCAAGCTTAACTTGTAAAAATTTTATATTGAGAGTGGCAAGGTAATCTGATTAATGTATCATATCAAGGTTAGGTTGTTATTATGTATCTGCTCGAAAACGATTTTCTGTTTAGGAGCCAGACAATATTTGCTTTATTCGATCACTCCTTGAATAACTCCGAACAACTATATAGTGTCAAAAACATAGGCAAATGTGCTATGTTTCTAAACTTTCGCCGCCGATAACTGTAAAAGCAGGCGAGAACATCGGTAGCCGAGAAAAATGCGCGGCTTTATTCATCGTATACAGCCGTGGCAATTCGACTACATACCTAGTATGCAGTATTCGTACCAACCTGCCGCTAAATTATGAGATAATGCCAGATAGACATCTACTAACTTTTTCGCAGCTAACTTCACTCAGTTCGTAGCCACCCAAATTTCGGCAAACAGTCGTTATCATGGGCCATGATTTTACCGGCGAGATATCTGAAGTTGGACCTAATTGTCAGAACTTCCACACAGGCATTTTGTATAATTGCTCCTTTCACAGTAAACTGTGGAGTCTGCGCCGATTTTCAGCAGGGTACCACTTTGCGTTGTGCCAATTCTAAACTCTTTGGCACTGTAGTATTGGACGGCGCACAAGCCATATATGTGCGCGTTCTATGGATGAGAATAAGATGCTGTTATCAAAGTTGTTGGCCATAGTAGCGCCTCACAGATGGGGTTTGAGCTGTTAAGACCGTGGGGCCAAATTTCGAGCGTAGGTTTGCACAAGGGCGAGGTCCCGTGGACAGCAAACTAAGCATATGAGAAGAACTTATCACTCCAGATAGTTGAGACAGCTCGTGACAGCTGATTAAGCTAATACGAGCATAACTGTAGAACTAGGATAGATGAGATTTGAGATTTCAAATTCTTGGATAGTTGGAAACTTAGTATCTGATCCTCGCTCATCGTCAAAAATCTTAGAGTTTTGACCACTAGTATATAGACAAGGCTAAAAATCTGTGATCCTCCACTTAGTCGTCATCTCCCCAACCACCAAAGTCCCTCAACATGCTCTCAACATTAGCCCACTTTTCCAACTTCGCTCGACGAACAAAATCCTCCCCAACGAATTCCACCACAGTCATGACTGCTTGCCTCAGATCCATCAATTGGTTCTTGAATTTTTCTATGTCTTCCTTGTTTCTGTCATCTCCCCTCGCACCCAGCACCCGTCCCATCCCTCGCAAATGCCAATTTCCTGGGCCTCCTAGTCCTAAACATGAGATTGACGAGTATACCACAGCTTCGGATTCGAGTGGCGTCAGCACTTCAAAGTCAGAAAGATAGAGACCGTAGAAGGTGAAAATCTCAGCGAATCTCATGTCTTCTTTGTGGCTTCCCCAGGAGTCGAAGATCTTGGGTAAAAGCGTAGAGCCATAGATGTTATTTATTGTTGCCAAGCCTCGATCGTATATCGCCTGGACACTCATATTTTCAGCTCGCCTTTCACATTGTACTTGTCAGTAAGGATTGCAGGATAGGATAGCCAGTAGGTGTTTCGAGAATGCATACCATTTGTCATTTAGAGTGCTCTCATTAGATTTAGATGCAATATCTCCCTCTGCTTCCGCCAGTGGCATCAAGACGGACAGTATCTGTGGCCCTCCTACAAGTGAGATGAGTTTGAATAAAACATCGCGTAATCTTATAGAGAGCTTCTCTTGGGAACTGTTTGTTGAGAAGGCCTTGTCGTGAGTTATGAGGTGAGTATAAAATGATGCTAAGGTCTGCGTTTCGGGGGACGTTGCCATTGCGGCCGCCTAGTAGAGAAATAAAGGTGAGTGGGAATTTCCGAAGCTCGGGCGGGAGTTATTTACAATAATCAAATACCACGCGTCTTTTCCGATCTCTTTGGGTACCAGTGTCCTCACTTTATTACAAAGGCTTGTCCATTCTGCTTCGCTATGCTCCATGGTATTCATCTTTTCCCAACTTATGGTTAATCCCTAGATAAAAAGTCGGTTGATAGTATGTCGTAACAAAAAACCAAAATACGTTTCTTGTAGATTATAAATATAACAATAGCAAGTTGAAAATCACTAAAAATGACTTCATAAACTCAACCCTAGGAAAGAATCGCAAACACTTTAACTTGAAGTTTATGTTAAGATTTCATCAAAAGACCTCAACTATACTCTTACGTCATTGAGTGAAATCGGCTATATTCAAAAAGTCTCATGATATAGAGGTTGACGTTCACCTAAAGTTTACAGTTCGGCTACTTGGCCCAAGCCGGCTATCCTTGCCACGCTTGTTTCGGCAATTTCAAACACCATACTGTAGTTAACCCGAATAATCTTTACTCGCGGTTATGGCTGCGAAATCTATCTTGTTACGGTTACTTGGATACAGCCTCACCTCGCCATGGCGAGCACAGTGAGCTTGCATGGCAATTCGGTTCTCTTTCGGCTACACACTGAACTTAGGAGTCTGATCTGCACAACTTTCAATCTTGGTAAATTTAAGAACTCAATTAAAATATATTCTCTTGTTTTCAATTATTTTATATGTTTCAGGGATTCTAGTTCTTGAAACAAACATTAGTTCTTAGCAGCTTTAGAAACTTCAGCACTAATATACTTGTAACGAGCGACTAGCGCGTACCTTCCTTGCGAGACACTCATCGTCGAGTTCCTGTGGCTTTCGACTAGAAAATGAACGAAGCTACTTGGGGCTTCATCGGACTGGGCCACATGGGTAATGAATACCTGACTTCTTTCGGCGCGATCACTTTGAGCTTCTGCTGATCTTCTGCTATCATGATAGGCTATCCAATGGCGTTGAATCTCCGAGCCAAAATGCCCGCCTCAATCACCCTGATCGTCTTGGATGTGAACGACAAAGCGATGAAGCGTTTTGTGGAGGAGAATGAAGCAGCAGCAGAGATATTAGGCGCCGATGCTGGTTCTATGCAGATTGAAATTGCTCAAAACGCAAGAGAGGTTGCTGATAAGTCGGTATGTGGGAAAGAAATGCCAAAATTTCTGTTCCATTGGCTGAGTTGCTTCATTAAAAGTGTGAGAGTGGTCGCTAACAGAGTTTTCAGAGTGTTCTTATTACCTGCCTTCCATCTCCAGAAGTCGTGAAAACTCTCTTCGATTCAATGTTCAGGCATGGCAGGCTTTCACCACAGGAAACGGAACGCCTGTTCATAGATTGTTCAACAATCGATATGCCATCATCTAGACAGGTAGCCGACGATGTCTTGAATATACTTGGCGCACAGTTCGTGGATGCGCCAGTGTCAGGTGGGGTGGTTGGTGCTCGTGCAGGCACACTATCTTTCATGTTCGGTGCATCGTCGAACCCAATCGGGAATGTTGAGCGAATCAAGTCAGTTCTGTCACTGATGGGAAAGAAGACCTGGCATATGGGTGAGCAGGGTGCAGGCGTTGCCAGTAAGCTGGCAAATAATTATATTCTAGCTATCAACAACATTGCCACAGCGGAGGCCATGAACATGGGAGTGCATTGGGGCCTGGATCCGAAGGCTTTGGCAGATCTTATCAACTCCTCTACAGGTCATTGCTGGCCCATGGCAGTCAATAATCCTGTACCTGGAGTTGTCGAAGGCTCTCCCGCATCCAGGGGATATGAGCCGGGAGGTTCAGTAGGCATTATCAACAAAGATTTGCGACTAGCTATGGCTGGGGCCGAAGCATCTGGTATTGCATTGGCATTAGCTGCTACGGCTCGTGAAGTATATAATGCAGTTGATAGTGTCTACACAGGGAAGGATCTCTCGGTCGTGTACCAATGGTTAAAGGACAAATCTGTGAAATGAGATTAAATATCATCGAAGTTTTGAATCTTAAACTCTAGTAGCATGGAGTGGTGTTGATCGAAACAAATATCGAAAATTCCTCTTAGAGCTAACTTTTATCTCGGTGGAACTTATTTTATTTGAAGTCATGCCTGGAATCTTTTGATGCTTTAGTCTGCGACAAACCCAATTCCTTATGGAAACCAATTAATACATGAAGGTCCTGCTAAGTTGTATAAATATTAGTTTAATTTAAATGAGTACTGGTTTTCCCGATGAAACTTTTAGTGGATGAGTTGAAAGACATGGCAAAATATCTAGTAGAAAGAAAGGGTTTGAGAGATATAGAATATGTTCTAAAATATGTAAATTTACAGTTCTATGGTCTGTACTTCTCTGTCTAACGCTCCTCACACAGTAAATCGATTACGGCGAGCGGCAGTTTGTATTCTGATTGATAAATAAAAAACATTGTAATAGCATTGAGCGGCTGTAATACTAAGAGGGGACTGTTTACCTATAGGTAAATAGAGGCTGGCGTAAAGGCCACCACTTGGACTACAGGTGATTTTGTCCTACGCGAGCCGAAAGTTCCGGATCAAGATTGTGTGCTAGGCTGCGCATAATTGACCCCAGCCAGTCCACGGAACTGGGTTTTTTGTGCCTCATTGTCGCTTTTTGTTGGGTTTATTTGTAAGATCCCGTCAGACTCGGTCCCATACTTATTGGAGCCAAGGTCTTGGAAGCGTAAGACAACATCCAGCCCAATCATTACTTCTACTGACACGAGCCCTCCAGGGATGTTTCATTAGCTATTGTGATGATTTGCGGATATTACGAAGCACGTATACTGCGGTGTTCCCCTTCCCTAAACAAAGTGAAAGAACGGGTTAGGTTAGTAGAAGTAACCTGAGATGTCAATGTACCTTTCTCCCCCAATCAGAATCATTTGATGCCACGTGCGGTAAGCGTAGTCGGCGTACGCGACATATAAAAGTGACTTACAACCACCAGGCTATGATGGCATGCAAAAGCGTTTTCACATTTTTGTATTTGAGCTTCCAGAATAGTTTTAAAAAATGCAGATTTTGAAGATTGCTTCAAAGGCAATCATCGCCTTTCACTTTGCGACTATTGGTGCTTGCTCAAAGCTTCTAAGTGGTGGCACGATCATTGCGTTTGATCAGCTTGCTGGAGAGTTACAAGTGATTCGTAATGGATCACTCCTGATCACAGACAATCGAATCACATCGATCTTTGATACTGCATCACCTGACGGTCTTCAACCCGACACCCAAATCATTGATTGTACAAACAAAATTATTACCCCAGGTTTTGTCGATACTCATCGCCATGGCTGGCAGACTGTCTTCAAGACCTTGGGTTCTAATACAACATTAGTGGAATACTTTTTTAGATATAGTGCTCTTGTCTCCGCACCACTGTTCACCCCCGAAGACGTCCATATCAGCCAGCTTACCGGGATTTATGAGGCTCTGGCTGCGGGAGTGACAACAATACTCGACCATGCCCATCACACCTGGAGCCCGGAACATTCTGCTGCCGGACTTAACGCTTCCATCGAAAGTGGTGCTAGAGTTTTCTTTGCGTATGCTTTTCAGAACTCCTCGGCAGAATTTGGAATGTCGCAGCAGATCTCCCAGTGGCGCCAGCTTGCATCTACAATCTCCAGCAACCTTACAGAGCTGGGAATAGCATACGATGACTTCGCGGGTAATCCTAATGGTCCTGATACCCTAGCACTGATAGATCTAATTCGGTACGTATCTTTTTTTTGCGATGTAACTACAAAATCTAATTCAAAAACAGTACAAGCAATGTTTCCGTACTCACTTCACATAACGTCGACGGTCCTTGGCTATGTAAGTTTCAAGTGTGGCTTTCCTTTTATATATGTTACTGACCCTCCACAAAAGTCGGCAATTCTCCCGAGGATCTTCATAAAGTTGGTGTTCTTAATTCTAGCACACCAATTGTTCTATCGCATGCATCGTTTCTCAGTGCAAAGGGAGCTGGGCTATTGCGTAGCACCAATAAGCACATATCCATCACACCTGAGAGCGAAATGCACTATGGTCATACTCATCCAACATCCCATCTCATTATGGATCAAGCTTCGCTGGGAATTGATACCCATTTCACCTTTTCAACGGACATCCTCACACAGGCACGACTTTGGCTCCAAGCAACACGCAGGCTTATTTATCAACAGACAGCAGATCGATGGGAAGTTCCCACCACGAACCCATTCTCGGTCAACCAAGCATTCTTGCTCGCTACAAGGAATGGAGGCCTCGCTCTCGGCCGCAATGATATAGGTGTCATTTCAACGGATGCAAAAGCCGACATTGTGGTCTGGGATGGGAGATCGCCCGCGTTGCTTGGCTGGACTGATCCCGTGGCGGCCATCATTCTACATGCCAGCGTAGGCGACATCGAACATGTTCTCGTAGATGGCGAGTTTAGAAAACGTGATAAGAAGCTTGTCATTGATGGGTATGCCGATGTTCAAGCTCGATTCCTTGAGAGCGCAAAACGTATTCAGGCAATCATAAAAGCCACGCCATTACCCAGTCAAGACCAGGCTCTTCCAGGTGAAGTGCCTGGTTTGGTACCACAACTAGATGCAAAACGAGGTGATGGGACAGGTTACGGGCCAAGTTTCGTATAGGTTGTCACGTAGTCATTCTTCCATTGGAGAATGAATTGCTTTAATTAAATTCATCCGAAAATTTCAATTCTACATGTGTGGGTTTGGGCAAGCAAAAGAGCTGTCTTTTTAAAATGTACACTTTAAATTTAATACCTTAAAGCAGATTCGTATCAATTGTAGATCATGACTGTTTTCATTTGCCCAGCCTTGCAACGCTGTCGTTTATCAGGATAATTTCTACTTCAGCACAGTTGTGTTAGTGAAATCAGACGAAGCCTTAAATTGGAGCCACTTGAATACAGCATATTTCGAAACGCAAGCACAACCTAAACCTTCCACTCGAAGGGGTCATTGTACACAGACCTACTGTAGAGAGCAACTTCCACGGTGTACCGCTCAACTGCAGGGCACAATTGACTTGCAGCTAGTCACAATCTTTGTGTTTCAATGAGGTAAGGATAAAGATCTTTGTATAGTACCACTTCTTCAGACTTTCTACAGAGTTGTACGAGCTTCCCTGAGAGTCCCAATTATGTAATACCATTAATGATTATCGCCATCTCATGCTTTAGCTAGTCACGCAGCTTTGAGGCGAACTGGTTCAGTAACCTGACCGAGCCAGAATTTCGGCTCACTGCTAGATGAGTTTCACTTGAGTTCTTTCTTAGTTTCAAGAATTCTTAGTTTCAAGAATTCAAGATTGATTCACTTTTCCGGTTTTTAACTTGCGTACTAACAACTCGCAACGAAAGGGTGTTCCGTTTAAGCCTCTCTTTGTCAAGATCAGACATTAGTATGAAGTTACCAAGCCTTAGTCCACTCATAACACATGACGTAAATCATAATTCTGGATCGTGATGAGCTCGCGACCCAAAATATAGTATGATAGTAACAGTTTCTTGCTTATAGAAATATATTCAAGATGAACATCAACTTGGTATGTAAAGTATGAACTCGTAAATACTGTTACAATCTTCCAGATAAAGGTAAACAAGAATACATATTTCCTAGTAACGCCAAGGCTAGTCCCGGTTCATGAACATCATCTGTAAATTCCCTCCTTCTCTTCATCTAAGACCACTTCTTGGCCCAGAAAATTGAGCTTGCGCACCCGGATACATCGCGCCATACTGAGACACACTCTTTCCCTCGGGTAGATTTGGGCAATTCCCCAAAGTCTCCAGCACGGGAATTAGCTTGATTGGAATCAAATCTGTGACAGTCTTAAGTAGCGCCCCGTCGAAAACATGATCCAAGAATGACGGCACATCGGCCTGAATCGCCTGTCGGATGAAGCAGCCCATGCGCTGCGGATCGCTGAGGTCTGTCGCAGAGTTGATCAGGCCGCCGGTAACGTCGCCCACGTCAACGCCCGAAAACGAATTCACCGTTCCGGTATTCCCTCCTACCTGGCAGTTGGAGGGATAAGAAGCACACTGCTGCGCGGTCGAAACAACAATGTCGGCTAGCGTCCATGCGTCGTCATCAGCACGCTTGTACCAGTTGTCCGGAATCTTCTCCGTGCCAAAGTCGAACACCAACTTCCCGGCTGCGTCTTTCGTGTACCCGAAGAAATCCATGAACACCTCCGGCGTCAGGAACCCACGGGGATATTCGGCGGAGTGATTCGCGAGCAGCTCGAAGGCAAACATGTGGGCGCCAAAGGTGAAGGCAACGCCAGCGTACGCGGGGGAGAAGTAGTTGGGGTTGGTGGCGATGGAGTGTTGTTTTCGGTTGTTGGAGTGCTCAGCGAGCACTTGGGGAGTGATCATGCCACCGGTACGTTCCTTAGCCAAGTCGAGCAGTTCCTGGGCAAATTCAGGGTATGAGCGGCAGTTCGAATTCATGGTTGGTGCTAACCAGTCTCCGCGGGTGATGGAGGCATCTCCTTCGGTCTTAAGGTGACCATAAGCACAGATCCCAGTTTGGTTGCCGAGCAAATTGCCAATAGCCCCAAGTGAATTGGTCTTTTCCGAATGGGTGCCAATGGACCAGCGACCGGAGACAGGATCACCATCGAAGAATTGAGTTGCTGTTTGTAGAAATAGCGTGGCGGTCTTGTCGAGGCCGAATGCTTCCCAAAGACCGGTGTTGACGGTCTCAGCGGTGGCAATGCCATCTCGAGGTAGGTAGCCGTGGTTTGCTGCTGCGTTTAGTCCAGCGCATGGACCACGCTTGTCGCTGGCTTTGGGTGCTTGATATACATGTTCGCCGGACGTGGAAACTTTCTGTCCTATGGGATCGAATTTGTCGTACAGAGCATGATTTGGCGTACCAGGGTATTCTGGAAAAGGAAGGATAGCAGGTATGCCTTGAAGAATTAGTTAGCACCATAATGAGATAGATCCAGCAAAGCTGCTACTCACGTTTGCCGATGTCTCCAGCGTTTGCTCGAGCCACCGCCTCTGCGATATGTGGGAATGCGGTTGAAAGAGAAGCTTCCAGAGCTAAAGATAGAAAGATGAATTTGAAGCCCATTGTGAAGTATTGTTTGTTGCAGTGTCAGATATTACATTAGTGTGACAATAGAACATCCGGTGGAATAATGTTCTTATACATACTGCACAGACCGAGGCTACGTTCGTAGCGGAGGATCATCGTGATCATCGACATCTGACGAGGAAAGAAATGATGATGCTCGTTTCTCCTGGTCAGCGGCGATCTCGACAATTTCCGCATGAATGGGACTTCAAGTGGGTGTCCAGCGAGTCAGTCAATAAACCCCATCTTCCAAGCTGCATCATATCACCTATTTTCTTGCTCAGTTCAATGTATATTGGTGGCCACAATAGAAGACAGCCGTTGTTGAGCAGCCCTAGCACCGCTATATGGCTTCCAAGGCTCGCCTCGTCCCGCTTCCACCCAATTCCAGCAGTTGGATTACCAAAGAGGGGAACTGTGGGGAGCTTAGCTTAAAGTCTATATTCGTTTCCACCACCTCGGTACGACTAACACCAATCAAAACTCACCAATCATCCACAAATATAAATCCGATATGCATTCTGTGATCATGATGATCCGTAACCTGACGCTGATTATAAGCTTATCCCTAAACTGGGGATCGACATCTGGGGAAGTGTTTTCATGGTGGCTGTAATTGGCTGCTCCGCTCGAAGAGTATCTGGGATGTTGAACGGAAGGTACCTGATCCGCCCTCTAAAACGATCACCAGTGCTTTGAGGCTTGAAGGCGTCCGGCATTTAATAAATAGTCGGTACATATAAATGAAAAGCAATGTAGGTTGACTAATCATATTTTGTTGTACTTCTAGTGACTAATAAAAATAATCGATCGGTATTTGGTTATGCTATAGGAGAACCACAAGTAGCGTTGGGCCTAGATACAATGGGTAACGGAGTTAACCCAGGCGAAGGATGAGATAGTTACCTTTATCGCTCAGTTAATATGCAATGCAAATGTTCGAGCGTCCATAGATTCTACGCAAGATTAAGACTAGTGGTGCGGAAAGCCTGGGAGGCTATTGCACCAGCTACAAGAGTTGAGCTGGTTCGGGGTATTGGTGACAGATGTATTAAAGTGAGTTTCTCGTAGATGAAAGCTACACAAATCGCTAGGTAGTGTCTACATGCACAAACGACCAGCCCTTTACAAGTGTTTGATCCTGTCACAACTTCTTCTTTGGCAGATGGCCGCCTTTACAGCTAGCCTGGATGCTACCATTTTGGACTTTCCATTGATACAAGTGGGCTATCAGCTTCAGATAAGATTCGAGGTCTGGGCTACTGGCGTGCTAGCTTTTTGCTGCGGCCTTACAACGGTAGCTCAAAGGTTGAGAAATGCACGCAACAGTTGATCTAAGAGACCTATAGATTGCACGACAAGAAACATCACACAAAAGTTTCCTCCTCATACGAAGTCAGCAGAAACCTTTTCTCCCGCCGAGATATGGATAGCAAACTGCACCGCGAACCATCCAATATGCAACACTATCACCGGGAGAAAACGTCGATATCCAACTCCCCTTCTCTACTGCGGACCTTAAGAGATTTTGGAATCACATTATTGCCTTGTCGAATCTAGATCTGCCATTTTTGATGAGCCATACATGACATTGAGTCATTGTTGGGGTCTTGCAGACTGTTTAAAGCTAACGACTGATAACTATCACTAGCTGCTGACTGTAATATAATTCTCACTCCTACCCCAGCTATACCAAGATGCGGCATACATTACTCGCTCTCTGGGTATCAGATATCCGTGGATTGATTCTCTTTGTATCATTCATTCAGCATGGGGGTGATTTTGACGACTGGCAACGTGAGGTGACACTTATGATTGATGTGTATTTGAATTCATTTTGCAACATCTCTGCCGCGGATGCACCAGATAGCCATCATACCATGTTCAACTCTCGAAATCCAGACGCCCTCTATCCATAGATTGTAATCCTTTCCGTCAACTGAAAAATAGCTCCATATCTTAGTTCCGATTGCCAATTCTGGGATACTGAGATCTCTCAGGCTCTGATCAACACCGGCGCTTGGGTGCTTCAAGAGCGACTCAATCCTCCGTGCATCCTATACTTCGGTAAACGCCAGATGCTCTGGGAGTGCCATGAGTTGGACGCCGCCGAGGTCTATCCGGATGGCTTGCCCCCTGATGTTTTATCGTCATTCATTCGTTTTAACAACCTTACTACAGACAGATATATATTATTGGATTTCGTAGCTATTGCTAATAACATTTTGGTCAGTGAGATACATGACTAGTTAGGGAGCCAGAACGCATTCTACAAGATCGAGTATATGGTGCTACCAACACATGCTTCCCATTTGATCCGTGCTCCAAATGTGGACTCGGCATTATATATGAAGTTGCAGTATTGCTTCTCAATGGCCAGGAAGGTCTTGGATTGTATTGAAGCCCTGCAAAGACTGAGTAACGTACTTGGGAGAACAGCCAAACTGCCAGATGTGCTGTTAATAACTTACTTTGAAGTTTAAAGTAGGAGTGTGACGTGATGGAGGAGGGTTTGGCACCAAGCCAATGGCTCCTAGCATATTATATACCACAAGAGAAAGTCAGGTCATACCAAAACATGTCTTGGTAATCTCGAAAATATAATTGAAGCGAACCTGAGGGAAAGATTTACTGGTAGTGGCAACACCAATTTATAATCCAGAATATCAGTCCCTAGCCCCTTCTCGATCAACCTCTCCATTTAAGCCAACAGAAGCTTCCTTTTCTTGCTTTTCACGTTTGTGTCGTCGACTTGAAGATCCCAGGATAAATAAGAGGATGGCGAGAAGGTAGAGGCCTTGCGCCGTTGAACCGCTGTCGTCGTTCTCGTCCTGTTCGGCGGAAGAGTCCGACGGTTTACTTCCCTGCTTCTGTTCAGAGCACCCCTTTTGATGTAATGCCTTCTGATGTACCCCACAACATTGAGATTTTGATCGGTGCGCCCTTGCGAGAGAACATCTTACACGCGCTAATAAACAGGCTCGAATAGGAGGAGCGAGAAAGTGTTGGGTGATACGGCGAAAAGAAGGCGCCGTCAAGGCTTTGACAAAGGGCTGGACACTTGAAGTTGGTAGCATGGTAGATTTGCAAGATGATAATTCTTGTAACGAGCCTAGAATTTTTAATATGTCTTGCGCGGGAAATAATGATTAAGATGTACGTAGTATTGAGAGCTAACTAAATTGACGCATGAGCCCGCCGAAGCACTAATCGTTCGGACTGTAAGTCACGCACGCTAAGGATTAAATGTCCAAGGTAAACGGAAAGATAAAAAAGAAAGAGGATAGAGTTAAAATATATATGCGTAGAAGAATTGGTATCAATCTTTTTAGTTCTGGGCAGCATACTTCACCCTACTAAACTCTGACACTCTTTAGCGCACCAAAACTATAAGCTAGCCCAACTTTTCAGCGCGAAGAGCAACAATACTGGTTCCTGCATATGGAAAGCCAAAGTGTATATGTAACCAGAACAGTCAACCTAACCATCCGCAATTTAGGTCGTAAGTATTAGTATATATAGTTTTCGAAGATCAATCAACTGGCTTTATGTCGTCGGGCAGGAATTCCCAGCATGAAAAAAAGGGGAACGAGAGAGTAGAGACGACTTGAACCGCTGTATTTGTTGTCATCATCGTTAGTCGAAGGGTTTGGCGGCCGGTCTCCCTGCTTCTGTTCAGAACCTGCCTTCTGATGTACCCCGCAGCGTTGAATACTTGATCGGTACGTTCTTGCGAGAAAGATTCTTATCGGTGATGGTGGGAAGCTTCGAATGGGAAGGGCGAAAGAACGTTGGGTGAAACAGTGGAGGGAGGGAGCTGTCATGGTTTTGAAAAGAGTGCGAGTATTGGATGATGGTGGCATAGTAGTTTCGCAAGATGATTATAGTTGTTAAAGGCAAGATACATTATAATTAACCATGTGTGGAAGCGTTAATAAATACATGCGTGGTCTTTGCGTGGCCACACTAAAGTGACGGGCAATAACCCGCCGAAGCACTAACCATCCTAATCGTACTAACGATTGTATGTCCAGGATGCAATAGAAACGCATATAAGTAAGAGTGCAGAATTGACGATGTGAATATACAAATTGATGGTAATATATTTGGTCTTAGGTCTTAAGTCAATCCAATGCGGTGTCTCTTCAATCTTTTTATCTCTGAAGTGCAACCCAGAGCATCGTCCTATGACGGTAATGTTCCAACAGCATTAACAAAACTCGAAATTTCAGGAACGAGGTGTATTTCTGATTAACAACAATGCGTATACAGTATTGAAGGTTCTTAGGTACTGCAAAACCTTCTGCAGAGGTGAAGAGAGGAGAAGAGAAGATGTGAGCGAGCAGATGCAACAGAACGTAGAGCTTTCATGAGGAAAGAACCCAAACCACAATTGCACTTTGAAAGGACTATGACACCTACTTAAACACGACCCTCTTTTCGAATTAGAAGGTATCTGTATGCTAACATAATACGCAGCATAGGGTATCCTAGTAATGACATTACATTCCTGACTAAATTTGACGGACTATGAAAACCATGAAGTTGTTCATGGTTATCGCTAGGTATTAAGTATGTCAAAGAATGCCAGAGCTAACTCATCTTAACCTTTAAGGCACAGCCCAGGTTCGTGTGATTAGATTGATAACGTTGTGACCAAAGTTTTGATTCCGTTGGTTGAATGAATATTAGACAACTTCAAGTGACTGCTAAGATACTGTTCGTAAACCTCCTTCCTTACCCCTGTCTGCCGTAGCGGGAGCGATCTAACAGAACTTGCGCATATCAAGAGGCTAGCTGATGTTAGTCTAGCTTTTATTTTGACATACTGTTAGTTCACTAAGTAATCACCAGCGAGTTCCTAGTGTTCTTGGCAGCTAGATATGATCATTTTCTTTTTAAAGCATCTTCAAGTCATTTTCTCTTCTATCGATGTTACTCCTAGCTGCTATAGGATTATTGATAATAGCATCTACCGCATTCTGAATTCGTTTGGGTGTCCAGCACACTCTCTGGGAGTAATAGTACTGAAGTTCTAGCAACTATAGACCCTTGAACAAAAATCGACCTGCGATCAAGTTGTAAAGAACAGTCGGCAATAGACCCCTTAGCGGCTTTTGAGTTTGGGTATAGTATAGTGATTGGCTGAAGCACATATGTTCGGCCATTTTCAAAGCAGCAGATAGAGACCAGGGGATAAAAAGCTTACACAGACTTATTATTATTCGCAAATCGTAACATGGAGGAATCATGTTTATTTGAAATCGTTACTTTAACTCCGTGGTCAAAGGTGATTTCTAGGATCTGAATGCAGTTAGTGCTTCAGAAGTGGTGAGGTGTGTTTTGAATCTCACGTCCTCTTATAATTCGCATAGATAGCGACAACAGCCAAGGTCTACCTAATAGTTCCCGAGGTATAGGAAAGCGCTTCAAGATTTAGCATCTCGGAGCCAAAGTTCTCTGAGAGAAGGCAATGGGTTTAATTTTGTTGTTTATATTCGTTGGTAACGGAAAATTTTGGGGAGCCTAGTGTTATGGCCAATCTAATGTACAATGCATTTAAGGCGAGCCTGTTCCTATTTCTCTGAATCAAACTTCGCAATGGACTAAAAGCTTTTCTCCATGTTGAATCAATGTTTCAATGATCTGGAGTGTAGAACGCTAGTTGTAATAGCCCTAGCGATCTTTGCATCTCCCATTGGCCACGGCGTTACTCCGGAGGTCATTCAGCCGGTCGTCTCTCGCTACATCATCATATTTTACAGAATCCGGGCATCAGTCCAACTTTTGGGAAGAACTACATATAGGACTGTACCGGGAAAGTGCTTGCCGCTACCAAACTTTGCGGGGCATTTGGTAGTTATGATAGAGGTACCCAATTACCTAAGGGCTGAGGCGGATCTTCGCAGGCATGTCAAAGAGTGCAGGGATATATAACGCGGGGAAAACATTCTTTGAGAAGAGGAAGAATACAACATGTGCCGAGGATAACAAGAAGAATTTGGAGTATAAATAGGTAAGGTTGGCTAGGTTGCATGGAAATGTGGCACATCAAATAAACCAGCAATCATGGTTTCCGCTCATTGCTTGCAGCTAGTATGGCTTTTCTTTTCAGCAGTTACGCAAGTAACGAATGCTCAAGGAAATATTACCGATGATACTGTTTTCTATGGACAATCCCCTCCGGTGTACCCGTCTCGTGAGTTTCGATGTAAATGATGTTTTAACAGAATCTGTCCCTGATGAGATCGCAGCTTTGATGCCGGGGTCGACATCATGGGGAGCAGCACATGCAAAAGCTGTTGCCCTCGTCTCCCAGATGACTTTAGAGGAACGATCAAATATCACCGTGGGGTACCCACCTAGTACAGGATGTTCGGGGGTAACAGGATCAGTCCCTCGTCTCAATTGGGCCGGGCTCTGTTTATCAGATGCTGGTAATGGTTTGCGCAACACAAATTTTGTTAACGCATGGTCCAGCGGAGTACACGTCGGAGCCACTTGGAACAAGGATCTTGCGATGCAGAGAGCGTTCCATATGGGTGCAGAGTTCAAGAAGAAAGGTGTTAATGTTGCTCTAGGTCCTGTTGTTGGACCTCTTGGCAGAGTGTTTGAAGGTGGGAGAAACTGGGAAGGGTTTTCTAATGACCGTAAGTCTCGCAGACCAAATACTAGTATGCAGGAATCTAATTCTGCATAGCATATTTATGTGGAGCTTTGGCTGCAGAGACTATCACTGGTACTCAAGGAGCTGGAGTTACTACGTCTGTCAAGCACTATATTGGCAATGTAAGTGAATGAGGTCTTGGTGGGCTTTTTTCTCTCCAAATGTAAAAAGACCATATAGAATCTAGTCACTAACTTTTATTGTAGGAACAAGAGACTAGAAGAAGTCTCAGTAGAGATCTACAAGCCGTTTCTTCGAATATTGACGATAAAACTATGCACGAACTGTATCTGTGGCCATTCGTAGATGCTGTCCATGCCGGTTCCGGATCTGTCATGTGCTCGTACAATCGACTTAATAATTCATATGGTTGCGCGAACAGCAAAATTCTCAATGGGCTCTTGAAAACAGAGCTGGGATTTGAAGGTTTTGTTGTAAGTGATTGGGTAGCTCAACGTAAGTTACACTTTGTGTACCACCCTGGCCATAAATTGATAAACCTAGATTCCGGTATAGCATCTGCAGATGCTGGGTTGGATCTTGCTATGCCAAACTCCCCTTTCTGGGGCAAGTCTGGAGGTAGGTCTGCTCAACTCTAGTGGTGCGATATAGGTTGCTGTAACATCTTCATAGGAAATCTTACAATGGGTGTCAACAACGGAAGCTTGGCAGAGAGTCGAGTAACTGATATGGCAACCCGTATAGTTGCCTCATGGTTCCAAATGGGTCAAGATGTAAGTTTAACACGCCCCTTTAGTAGTAAACTTCTGAACCCTTTTTAGGAGGGATTTCCAAAATCTGGAATCGGGATGCCAAAAGACTTTACGGTCACGCAAACTCCGATATATGCTCGAGATCCTGCTTCAAAGCCAGTTCTGCTTCAAAGCGCACTTGAAGGACATGTATTAGTCAAGAACACAAATAATGCGCTACCTCTGAAGAAGCCGAAACTGATTTCAATCTACGGTTATGACGCAGTTGCCCCACCAGCTGTGAATGTCCCAGGTCCGGGATCCGGCTTCAGTCCGTGGGTTTTTGGATGTATGTTTTACATTTTCTTCTGTAAATTCCCTGTTTCCGATAGCGCAGAGTAAGCAGATCTCTAAGAAGGCATCTTCTCTGCTCTGCGAAGATAGGAAAACCCTCATCAATGTCTTCACTTACTCTTCCGTCAACTTAAAATATGTCTTGCCCTTACTGATTCGATTATTGAAAAGCAACATCACAACTCTTGCAGGCAGCCTTTAGCGGTAGTGGTCTTAAAAGTAATGCAATTGCACCTAATGGAACTCTTTTTACTGGAGGTATGTTTCCTCCATATGCCTCATCTACTCCACTTGCTTATGCTGCGCACCAATTTTAGGCGGTAGTGGTGGTAATGCTCCAGCATATATTTCTGCTCCATATGATGCCTTACAGGCACGTGCATACGAAGATGACACCTCGATATTTCATGACTTCACATCAGGCAATCCGGCCGTGGATTCTGCATCTGATGCTTGCCTGGTTTTCATCAATGCGTGGGCAACAGAGGGGAAAGATCGTGAAGCTCTACGAGGTATGTTATACATAATCATGTTTTAGACCATAGCCTAACAATTGCAGATGACTTTTCGGATGGACTCGTCCTCAATGTGGCAAAATACTGTTCAAACACTATTGTCGTAATTCACAATGCAGGCCCACGAACTGTAGATCGCTGGGTTGAACATCCTAATGTCACTGCCCTCATCTTTGCACATCTACCAGGCCAAGACAGCGGCAGAGCGGTGGTTCAGCTGCTGTATGGTGATGTATCCCCAAGCGGAAAAATGCCATATACACTGGCAAAAAACGAAAGCGATTACAATACACTATCGCCATCAGAGGCTGTTGGAGAGTATTACTTCTTTCCCCAGAGTGAGTTCTCCGAAGGAGTATATATTGACTATCGGGATTTCGACAAGAAGAATATCACACCCAGATATGAGTTCGGCTTTGGCTTGACATACACAAACTTTTCGTACTCGGACTTGAAGATAGAATTATTGCCAAATACGCAGATTTCTTACTTGCCGCCACCAAGCGCAATCGTTGAAGGTGGTACGGCATCACTCTGGGATGTTGTGGCACGAGTAGAAGCCGTTGTGACGAACACAGGCAATGTTGATGCAGCCGAAGTTGCACAGCTATACATAGGGATTCCTGGGGCGCCACCGAAGCAGCTCAGGGGTTTCAATAAAGCTTTGATCAAGGCTGGCGACAGAGTGACTGTCTCTTTCGATCTTTTGCGTCGTGACCTTTCTGAGTGGAATGTTGCTGAACAAAGCTGGGGATTGCAGCAAGGAGGATATCAGATCTATGTTGGATCTAGCAGTCGCGATCTACCATTGACTAGCAGCATGGTAATTGGGTAGTAACTAAAATATCTCTTGAATAATATTTAATATTGAAAATGGTATTAGCTGTTAGCACTTTATGACCTTGGTGACGGTGAGCCAAAAAAGAAATTCCGCCCCGCTGCGAGTATTTAATTATTTGCCTCCATTGCTTTGGTAGCACTGGCTAAAAATGGTATCGGAATATGGCCTTTCGTCGGGATGCTTTTCAGTAAGTTTCTGGCTTGCGAGTAATATAAATTTTCTCGTTTTCGTTTAAAATAGGGGCTTCTTTCAGGGGCTCGCTTGCTATATCCACTACTGACATCACTGACATCATGACGCGATGCTTATCGTGATAACTTTCCAATCTACCAAGATGCCACTCGACGCGATGCTTACCTCTGATCCCCGCTCTCTCCTATTCCTTTCGTGTAATTTTTTGAATTATGACTGGATTTTTTCCAGACGACGCATATGCGAATTGGAGTGGAGTTAAAGATGACTTTGCAGAAACAATCTGCGCCACCTTTGGTGTCACTATCGACGATGACTACCTTTATCGAGCAGAATCGTTCGCAATGACGCTGGCAGAGGTACAGGAGAAGGCCGACAAACTGAAGTATAAATACCAGTCTCATGGAAAGCAAATAGAAGTGGTATGTAGACAACGCGCCAGATGAGCGAATATTTACCACCGTCGTGCATGGTATTAACTGACCAAGGGCTCTCCAGACATAATAGCATACACATCGATTTTTGCCGCAAATACTGATACGACGAAATTACTCACGTCATTTTCCTCGAACGCGAAGAAGCAGTCCCCTAGAGAAACAGTAGCACACTATTTGCAATCTCAACGTGTTTGCCCTTGGAAAATACCGAAGTCGAAAAGTCACATTAATCCGTACCTCGATATCTGGGCCTACTCTTGTCAACTCACTTCTTTTTTGGGACCACTCCCAGATAGATCTTATGCCGACCCGAGCAATGCGAAAATGACACATCCAATACTACCAGTATTTTACCACCACTTCGGTTGCGCCGTTCCCACTTATGAGGCACTGCATATACTCTCACTGGTTATTACGGGTTCCGACGGCATACTAGATATGGGAAGTGGCAATGGTTATTGGGCATTCATGCTACGGAAGCTGGGACTCAAAGTGACTGCTGTCGACAGCCTCGCCAGCGAATACCGAACTCTTTGGATTTCAGATACCGTGAAGGCAGATGGAGTCAAATACTTAAAACAAAATAAGGGGTGTAGCGGCAAGGTACTTCTGATGGTATACCCTGTCGTTGCAGGAACATATACGAAAGACATCATCCAATCCTACCGCGGAAACACCATCGTCATTTGTGGGACACAAAACAGTAATAGATACACTAGTTTCCATGATCGAACGGCAGAAGAATGGTTTGAAACCGAAATGAAAGGTTGGGAGTTGACATTTAAGATTGCCTTACCAAGCTTTGCAGGTAAGGACGATGGAATGCTCATTTGGAAGAAGGGATGAAAGGAATGTTGTTGTCGTCTGGGCGTATTCAACTTGATATCTGATATTTTGGCAAAGCAGCTACAATTGCAGAAGCGCAGGAGTCACTAAAACCTCAATAAACTTTTCAATGCAGCTATATGCAAAAAGCACAACCACCTGCTCCATTGGTACCGATTAGTCCGAAAGCCATGATCAACCTGACATGATCGGACTCATCACTACTTAAACGGTCACATCGCTCTCACCACTACCATATTTGACACTGAAGTGGACGACCTTGGTTATTGTGTCGTCACTCATCGATGGGGATTCAGAAATCCCATTGATGATCATCTCCTGGCTGGTATTGTTGCCCTTCACCACATTTGTGAGTTGGATGTTCTTCGAATTGTAAGGGATCGGAGGCATCCATGCATCTCGGCTGGAGCTTCCATTTGAAAGCTTTGCGCTCTCTCCCTCTATACTGTGATTTTCTCTTTTAGGGAAGAATCTAGGCATTATAACTGAGAGGAAAGGTCGGAACATAGGCAGGCAAGCACAGATGATACCGATATTCTCCTCAATTATTGTCCACAGTGTGCTCTCCACTCGATCTAAGCCATTTTAGCCACTTGCTATTACTGGAGCGCTGCTCTGGCTTACAAGTTGTGTCTGGACTTGAACCCGAAAGATTCAACGTTGTCATTCGCAATATGCTGGTTACTACAACGCTTGATTTCTTATCAGTAATTGTGAACTTTCGATGATTAGTTAACTTACAAACCACCAAGTGCAAAAACAAGCATCAGCGCAATCCTTTGGTTTTTGGGGAGCTTGAGTGCATACAAAAGGGGCATTGGTAGGCATAAAATGATCAAATCTGTTGCAATTGAAAACCCCGCATTCGCAAACCTGCTCTAGATTAGCTAATGTAATAAAATTATTTATACTGGCATGCCTACCAATTCTTGGTGATGTTGATACAAGTGCCCGGTAAAGTTCTGTTCCAAGCTCGAGGAATCGGAGTACATTGAAATACAGAAGCGGATGCAGATGCAATACCATACGATACAATTATTGCAATCATAATCATACAGATGATGCGAAATTGTTTTTGTACAAATATTCTCAGATACAGCAATAAGATCGATGTCTTGGTCATGTTGATATTGATTTTATACACGATTTGGGCAACATAAAACAGCTTATTCATCAGCAATGCCAGCGCAATTAAGCAAGTCAAGCAAACCTTTAGAGCCATCATCCTGTTCATTGATGAAAGTTCTTTGATATGATTGCCAAAACCAAAGTTACATGCTATCATATGTCAGCTACATTATCACTGAAATGGTACAGCTTACCTGCCAACAGCAAGATCGATACAGCCATGGAAGAAATCAAAGAACACAATATTGTCCAGTCATCCCAACCCAGACCCCCCTGCAGTCTCAATCTTGACCAGAATCTCACTCCTACCACCAGCGGTGAAATGATACAGAATCCGACTCCAGGAACTACCACAAGGCCGGCATTGCTTTCGCCTGAAGGAGAAGCACTCATTTTGATATGTTGACTTTTCGTGAAACGCGAAGTGATTGAATAAATCTTCTACCACACCAAGGTAGCATTTAAGATGTATCTACTCCCTAAAACGACGGGAGGTTGGTGGTATTCATCTTCTTCGAGCACAAACATTCTCCGCAAGGGATACTGAACATAATTTAATCGCGGAGACACGAACACATGGTATCTGGGTGGTATACTTCCAGGTCCTAGATGATCTACAGGGCGGTAGAGTGGTTGTGAGAGTAAGGAATGTATCACCGAAATTTACCAGCCAGCATGTCATGCGAGCAAGTCAAAATGGTACTGAATTCCATCACATTGTACCATAAATACACAACACAATATGGCGGATCCATGCAGGGATGGAGCAAGCGCGCCACCCTCCGTCCATGTGCCACCAAATCGAGTAGTGAGACCAATATGTCGCACACGTATTCTTGGCTTTAATTATTACATACGCAAGGAAAATGTTGTGACATCAGAAGATAGCAGATGAAAGTATTGAACACAGACCAAGGCGAGACACCAGAGCGTAGCGAAGTGTTGTTTGTTCCAATAGGAATATATTAGCCACTATGTAACTGAATCAAACAAATCAAGTAGTAATTGGGCAAGGGGTAATTTATTATTTTTATTTTTGACCTTTAAATCATTACACCACCCGCTGATCTCCCTAGCATTCCATATTTTGTCCTACC
>Ga0247807_10000338_pt1 | contig 29883 bp, 23 predicted proteins | sample UWRJL074202C1_FD_179931 | JGI IMG/M metagenome (GOLD analysis project Ga0247807, IMG submission 179931) | Plant litter microbial communities from Arlington Agricultural Research Station in Wisconsin, United States - UWRJ-L074-202C-1 | ecosystem: Environmental > Terrestrial > Plant litter >...
GCCACAGCAACATTTCCTCTCGAAAGTGATAAGAACGAACCGGGGAGAGCTTCTGGGCCTGCTCCCAGCCATGTTCTGGTAACAGTCACCAATAGCCTGCTCTGAGTGACAATTTCTTGCGGTTTGAGTTGAATTCATGGTTTAGAGTAAATAAGGTATACCAATGAACTGATTATGGCCTGCTGGATGGAATCTCTCTCTCCTACGTGAGACGAAATTCCACAGTATGTGTAAATTCACAGCTCAGCTTTGAAACCAGTCGGTGGTAAACATAGTATAGCATACCAGACGTAAGCAATTAAGGACAACAGAGCCACGATTTTCAGCAACAAGTGGACATGTTGCGTATCGCGAAATGCTGAACCTTGAGTGCCACTGTTCATATACATTACATTGTTGGCGAAGCTCATTTCGTTCTTGATGTGGCTCAGCTGGCTTTCGATTTCCTTCTCAGCTCTAATCTCAAGATCGTCATCAACCTCCTTCATCGTTCCCGTCATTTGAATTACTTTTCCTGTAGACTCATTCCATTTATTTGCTAACTTATCGAAAACAAAAGAGTTGGTAGAACCATTCGACATACTAATGGGGGTTCTAGGAGGTGTTTCCATGCTAGATAATCTATCGGGAGAGACGTGATCTCTGTTTATGACTGGTGAAGTCTGTGATGAAGTCTTCCCAAATCTCAACAAGGATTTCCATTTTGCTGCAGCTGGCCGGATAAGGTCCATCTCGGCACTCTCACTCCTAGCTATGGCAACATTCTTCAGAGCAGTCCAATCGATTCGGTGGGAGCCTATACTCTTCTCGTTCATAAGCCTCCGAAATCGTTTAGCCAGGCTTTCAATTTCTGTTTTGTCCGGTTTAGTAGGGTACCAAAATCTCAAATCTAGATAGTAATCGTTCGAGTTCTGTGGTTGCTCAGCTCTGAGCCCACCTGAGACAGCGGATGCATGAGACTCATTATCGAAGTTTGACGGAAGTGGAGCAAGTGTCAATCTTTGGTCGCAAGGTTCGTAGCCCTCTCCCACTGGGACAAACTGATTTTTGGGGAAATTTGGCGCATCCATGATTTTCGTCTGCAGTTCTAATGTTGTGAACCTTTTGCGGTCTTCAACGAGGAACTTCAATGCCCAGATTAATGCGGTGGTGAACGAGTCTTCCCCGGGCATTGACGTCTTTGCTTTCTTCCCACATGCAGCGATAAGCTCAAAGCTTCGACTTGAATAGTAGGATCGTCCGTTCCGAGGAATAAGATTTCCTGCATAACAGCAGTCAAATATGAGAAGAACGTCGCCTTTAGCGTCTCTAATTATGTATTCTGATTCATGCCATGCCGCCGAATTCTCAACAGTGTGCTCAGGTTGATTTGGTTGTCTACTTCTATTACAATGTCAATTAAAGTAGTTATTACTCGGCTTGGGTATATGCTCGCTCACCCTGCTAAATGTAGCTCTCCTGGATTCTCTCCTGGAATTCCGTGCCCGGCATAATAGACAATCAGAAGGGTTGAGTCGCTGTCATAATCGTAAACGAACTGAGCAAGATGACGCGCAACTTGTAAGCCTGGTCGCTTATTTGCCAACAGTCGCTGCTGGACCACCTTGTAATTGAAGTCGTCTTTGAAAACACATTTCAGCTTCTCCACCTCTGCCATTGTCCTCAGATCATCGAGTTCGTTGGCCCATGATAACATAAGTACGGCTACGTTTCGATGAGGTCTTCCCGTCAATCCGAAATCTTTCATTATGTTCTGCCAGACGCTTCGTAAATTTGCATCCTCTAGGGCTGCTGCTTCGTGTCCATCGGCCAATGTCGAGGACTTTTCATGTGTATCCTCAGCATCTTTACTGCTAGTTTCCTCCATATATTCATCGTGACATGGTCTAGGGTTTATTTCGTCGATCGTGCTATTAGCCAATGAGTGCAGAGGACACCCAGGATCATTTACTTCATTGTCGTGCTCCTGAATTCTTGGTGTATACATACTGGTAAGATGAATTTGAGCGCCAACCAAATTGTAGCGTGTGACTATTTATTAAAAATAATCCAAACTAACTCAGAAGACTGAGCAGTGGATCCATGTAGCACTTATAGCAATCAAAAGACGACGCTCCAGCGACATGAGACATTTGTTGCTTGCAGAAGAGGGTACCACCCACTCAAGCCACCGGGGAGACCTAATGAACAAATGATATGAAGTACTGCCCAATCAATACCCTAAACTTGCAGCATGATGTTTCTGTCTGCTCGATATCAACTTAGAAACACTGCCCCAACTTGTAAAATATTAATCGCTAGGCTTTTTCGCAGATGAGGCTACGAACAGCCAAGCAGTGTGCCTCTCACGTTTGACAAGACTGCGCTACAGCACCGCCACCACCCCCTTCCTACACCCTTTCCCGCCTACCGTTAAGCGTTACATTGTATTGATTTTTCACTTGGATTGGAGAAGATATGTTTCGCATCTAGGTAGAAAGAGACGAAAGGCAGTTTATAAATCCGTACACCACCTCGTTAGTAATCATAGTTAATCACAATGAATGCGTTCTTTGATATTTCCTCTACTTATTACTAGGACGAAGGTGAGAGCTGCCCTACATTCCCTATGAAAACGACAAGGACAGCGCAGTAGCTTTCGAAAAAATAGTCAGCATTTTATCGCAGTAGACGTGAGTGTTTAGCATACGCAGCTGCTGCAGCCAAAATTTCATGGCGTTTCGCTCTTGTGAAGAGAGATAGAGTAACAGAGAATACTAAAGTGCAAATCAACAGTGTACATATTATGATCGCGATGACTTTTCCGGAGGGAGTAGTGCGGGTCAGGTGCCAAAGGATGAATATAGGCGTAATTAAAAGCACCAGAATTATGGCGGTGATAATCATCGACACCAAAAACTCGATACGACTCCGGCTATATAACATGACTCCTGATTCTTTGGGGTTTGTTTTCATAACAAGTTCCTTATGGTCAAGTCAGCTGTTATCTCTGCCAAACTTCGTGGCTTTTACATCCCACTAACCGGAGAACAAAAGATGCGCTGTGAAAACTTTAGTCAGGTTGTGGTCATTCATAAGAGATATCTTATATTTGGAGTGTGGCAATTACTCGAATAAGCTTGTAGGGTAGCTTCTGCAAGACTTTCTCGACTGCAACGTCAAGCCATGCATTCTCGCGACCTGGTTTCAAAGATATCAAATCTTCTTTATGGTATATATAACTCTCAATATTACAGAGTGGCGTCTCTTCGTCGAAATAACTCTTCACGCTCAAGTAATCGCGAGCCGGCGGGCGATTGAAACTTGCAAGATCCCTAGCTGCGGTGAGAAGTTGGACTGCACCTATTGTCAGTCTCACGTATGTAATTATTTCATAGTAAACTTACCATAGTCTTTAAACTTATCCTCGATGTCACGAAGCAAATTTTTGCGGTGGTCGCTACTAGCTAAATCCTTCTCTCTAGATCTCAAAACGCTGAAGTCGTTGTTTTGGTCCGCAAGATCCATTCGATCAAGTTTCTTCTCCAGATTTCTCAATTCATCTTGTTTGTTAAGAAGCACTCGAGCTTGTAGAAAACCAAATCTTCGATACAGCATGAAATTTTCGTCGCTATCGAGAAGGGCCGCCAATCGAGGATATCCTTCCGGGCATTGCTCTACTATAACCATGATCAGCAAGCGTAATTGTTTCTTGTCTATAAATCCAAGAAAGACATACATGTCCTAACAACTGATTTCCTAACTTCATTATGAGAAACCTTCCGATGAAAAATGCTGTTTTGAAACTTTGCAAATGCAGACTGGCAGTGATGAAACCATTTCGAGAAGGAGCGAAGTGCAACTTGCGATCCTCCACGCCTGTAGCTGACCACTGATATATATTCTTCCTCATGTTGAGTCCCATCAGATTGGTTCAATATTCCCTTTTCCGGAGTTGACTTGGAGGTGTGGATTTGTGTTGGGTTCGCTTCGTCCCAATGTTTTTCATTTCTTGCGGCAACTACCATTTCACCCCTTTCCATCAGATCAGTCTGGCTCTTATCCGTAGTCATCGCTAATATCCAGCAGCTGATGTTTCTATAAGATAAGTTATTGTGGTACAATGAATTGCAATGCCACAGACATATTCTAAGTTATAAGGCTGTGAAGTTGGGCCACTAAGCTTGTACAAGAAATTATTGAATATTATTGGTGCAAAATGAACTCAAATGAAAGCCTGATTCAACTAGCTACACACCAGCTCACTTAATCTTTACCCCAGCCTTTCCATCAATCTCGGCTTCGATCCAGATTGTTCTCACCGACTAGCGTGCCTTGCCCGTACAGCTGCCCGTCTGTCTGCCTCACTTGATACTTCCACTGCTGCGCTGCCTGATCCCATTGCCCCTCTGAAGCTACAAACACCTTGAAAACGCCATGCTGGCCCTCAACTGTCAACCAAAGCTGATCTCCTTCCTTGTAACTTGCCAGTGGCTAAATTCGTCAGAAAAAAGACAACACACTCTTGCCAGCACTTACTATTCTGTTTTTCTCTCTTCGTGGAGTCTTGAAAGATCGTGTGCTTGGCCCAAGTACTCGGCCCTGGCAGTGATGGTGAGCTTTATACAATAAAGAGATTGACAGAATATACGAACCGGCCAATGCAATTCCCAACGATCTTGCTTAGCGAAATCTGCCCCAGGATGATTCGGATATGGATCACCTCGCACCAGAGTCTTATATAGGTGGGATTTGCTCGTGAGTATATCATCCGAGGCCAGTTCTGCCTTACCTGAGGTAGAAGGTGCGAGGAGGTCAGGCAGACTTCTACCAAGCAACCAATAATTTTCCGGGAGGCGCGGCATCAAGCTTCCAGTGAAGGAGAAAATGATGGAATATGCCTTGCCGTAATGAAACATGATTGCTTCTGTCCACTGCTTCTTTTTTATGTTGTAGTTGCTGACTCTAGACTTCTGTCATTTCCTCTTCATGGGAACATGTGAAGTAAGAGGGAAGAGAAGAGCGGGATGGGGAAGTTGGAGTTGGGAGCAGAAGGAGGGGAAGAAAGACGTGTCCAATGTGATCAACAAGTGCTTGCGCGGCCTAAGGCACAAAGAACACTACTACTACATACCTGTTAAATACATTCGCATCACAAAGTTCTTCTTTTTCCTAATATTACAATAAGCTATGTCCAGAGTCCTTCCCGTTAGCTGAGCTGCCGTCCTCTTCTTGTGACTGTAGGCCCTCGATTTTCTCTGACTTTCCCAGTATTGATGGCAGACAAATTTGTGCAAACTCCCATAAGCCAACGCATTACATCATGTTTAGTGTGCTTCTCACTGGCTGTTCGAACCCACACACTGCTATGGCCGAGAGTCTATTCGAAGTACCCCGGTGGGTAGGTGGGATATGTGGGCTATAAACCCATGACCATAATACTTGAATATGTTTGGGAATGCGGTAAGTTTCACCTTACCTTTACCTTTTATCTCTTGATCATCCTTCGTGTTTGAGGTCGTTCGATATTTTGGTGATTCACTAAGGAGTTCAATCACGCAAATCATCTTTTAACTAATCCACACTGTGCCTTTACTCAGACTTTAATCTGTCTTGCCGTATCATTTCTGTCACGATTTGAATAGGTCTTCTATAATCTAACAATAGCTCACATTTGAAACGCTTAACGATGTATGAGAGAGCTGTCAAATTTAGGTTTTCTCGAAAGACTAACTGCATTTCAACTACTTTAAATATGTATTGTATATTCAGAAGCTGAATCTGCGCTTGGCAAACTACTGAACTTACTAATTAAACCTGTAAATGCGTCAATGTATGAGCTTACTCATGAATACAACAGGATGTACCGCTGGTACTTTCCTTATGGTTTAGTTTGGTTATACATAAGTCTGTACTGGTTCTAGTGAAGGAATGGATCACTATCGCGGACGTGACACTATGAAAACGATCTGATTGTGACTATCACGCCAAGATATTAGGGGTTTTGGTAAACTTTAGTTGAAAATTATAAGGTTTTGCGGGCAGACCTGGATTCTGAGCTCCAGTATTAAGTATACTAGCTAATTGATCTTCACTATTCCAGAATCGAAAAACTAATATTTCCTAGATAAGTCATCATGCTACCCACCTTTTTCGAGATGACAGACTATCACAGATCAAAATTCATATTATCTAAGCTAATGCCGCAAAGGACCATAGCATGAGGATAATTGTATTTACTCCCCAGCGTAGTTTACTCTCGAGTCTAGTTATTCTTGAGCCTCTGATCATTCAAAGATATATACGTTTACTTATTTTGCATTGATGTTTTTAAAAAAATAGTTGTTAGTATATAGCACACCAAGAGACAATAGATACTGTGATTGTAACCATCTGACAGTCTGTGGGCCAGCACGTGACCAACTTTATTGTCCACGTTATCTATTATTAGCCTATTTACCGAGCCCCATTTTGTGATAGGCTTCCTCTTATCAGCGATTCTTGCTGTACGAGAAGAATATCTTTTCTTCCTGAGTTTAAGAAAGAGAAAAACAAAATCAGGTCTGCATCACAGACTTGTATAATAACCGCTAGTATTTCTCAAGATGGATTCACCGGATCCTAGTTCTGTTGATGGTTCCGAATTGACCGCTCTTTGGCAGCACTTGTATAAGGTCAACTCATTAATCGGCAGATCGGAGGAGCGGCTCCTTTACTTCTCGAGGCAACAGCGGAGAGTTAGGTTATACGGAACTCAGGGCGTTGACACCTCTTCAAACTCTTTAGAATATTTAGGAGCCCAAGTTACCAAGTTACGTGTCAACCTAGAGGAGATGGAGGAATTAAGAGATTCTATCCGGGTAACTATCAACGAGTGGGTGCGGCCTAGTCTGCGGTCTTTGACAATCCTAGACCTCCCAGATGAACTGCTAATGCGAATATTCGTCTTTACAAAGGGAGGATATAGTGATCCTAAACTGTATTTCTTCGACTGGAATGGAGCCGATGTTGCACAAGTCAAACATTTACGCTTAACATGCCGACGATTTTGCGACACAAGCTCACATCTCCTTCTCCGCTGCATCAAAGTCAGCATGACACGGACGTCAATTGCACATTTGGAGGAGGTATCACGCCATCCTACTCTCAGTAAAGGCATCCGTGCCATACATATCATCCTTTCCTATTATGACTCGGTCCTAGCTACCAATTTTGGTACTTTTGCAGCATACCAAGCAACTAGGTTGAGAAGCAAAATCGTCAGTTGGCAATATGAAATAGATTACCCCTATGAACTCAGCAGCGTTCCAAGGGAGGCTTACGAAAACGCTATTACTAGGGCGCTATCAATCGCAGAATCCTTCGAACAGGTTGCTAAAGATGGATTTTGCGAGGCTCCTGCTCATCTAGCTTTATTGCACAGGGCTCATGGGCGATATGAGCAGCACTACGATAATCAGCGGATCATGCAACAGGAAACATTTGTGCAAGCAATCGCCCTCGCAATGGCACGCATGACTAAGGCGACCTGGTTAGAGATATACGATCTTGATGATTCTCCGACAAGATCGGAAGTTTTAAGTACCGAAATCTTACTTCCGGATTTGGATGAGGATGAAATGCTATTAGATAAGCTTGTTGCTCCATTGAAAAATTGGGAAGATGCGCGAATCCACAGGCTAGGTCTACCGCCAGCTGAAATAATCCCAAGATTAATTTCGACTCTCCATGAGAAGGATATTCCGCTGACTGGCCTCATGATCAATACGCCACCACCAGAAGATTTATCCATTCTTCTAGCCGATAATAACGAGAACGGCAACTCCAAGGCTGCTATGAAGCATCTTAGAGCTCTTAAGATCTCACCACAAGATGTATACACAAGTGATGACTTTTGGACTTCTAGAGAGCCAGGTGAATGGAGGCCCTTTTATGACTTCTTATCTTATTTACTTAGCTCGACGGCTCTCCAGAGAATTGATCTAGACGTGGAATTTCTATACACCAGCACGCTGCAGCCATTAGTTAGTATGGGCACCGTTTTATTGTCAAATTCGTGGCCTCGGTTGGAGGAATTGAGGTTTAATGGTCCTTTTCAGATCGAAGAGCTCCAGCATGTGGTTTCTCGTGCTAACAAGAACCTATTACTGAACTGGAGTGGGTATTTGATGAACGGATCTTGGGCAGAAGTTCTTGAATGCCTAAAAGAAAGCATATCGAAAGATGGCATCTCGTGGTACTCTCAAATTGGAGGGTTCACAAAACAAGTATCAGGGCAAGAAGTCGAAGAAATGACCGACGAGGATTGGAATGTTATATTCAAAGAAAAACATCCTATAGGAAGCCTAGCTACAAACTATATCAGAGGATTAGAAGAGAGTAATCCTATTAGAGTCTGGGAACATGGGGACTTAGTTGTTTGAGCCAAGTGCTTCATTATCTAACCAGTATTGGAAAGCAAATCACATAGTGATATTTGAGCCATCATACCTCCAGGCAAGGAATCTGTGGAGGTTTCAAAGCATCTCTGGATGTTTTGATTATGCTGCTCTTTAAAGCTGTTAAAGAATCTCTGATTAACTGATACTTTTGCAATTCAAACTTGAAGAGCGTAAAACTGATGTCATACAATTGATCGATCGCGAACTAAGGACCGACGTTCTATAAAACTGTTATCCTAACCAACAAACACCCCTACCAATTCCGGTGATCAACCTAGCTTCGCGCACTATATGTTATATAACACTCCCTACAGTTTGATATTGACTAATGACAGATTGACCATTATTCTCCAACTTCCAAAGGTGTAAAAGTAGACGATCAATCATGCAATTTGCATTAGCAAAAATCGGTCGTCTACTCCACTTTTATTGTGCAGAGCTTGTAGTAACAAGTAGGTGTCGTTTGAATTTTTTACCTTTCTGAAATCTACATGTAATTATTAATACATACGGGCGAATCGTAAAATATAGTTGTGTGAAAGAAGCTGATATAGCCTCTCATTTGATGATGATGGACAAATTTATTCGTAATAGTTTCATGATATTTCGTTAATGTATGCATATATGTACAATATAAAATTACACTTCCCCTTTCCCTCCTGAGGCTCCTCTTACTATGTCATAAATTTCCACCACGAGTTGTTGGATCATGCATGCTGCATCATTAGATCCTCCATTTAACTGGCCTGGGCATCAATGACATAAGTGGTTGGGACGACCTGGTTGCAGATGCGATCATCAATTCCGTTTCCTCCAGCGCGGCAGTAGGTGCTGATATCACCATCTCCATAGAACCCAACACTATTATCAAACATGTTAGTTCGAATCCAAAACACCGAATGACACCTAAGGTGGTAAGATAAAAGGGAAAAAAGAGACTTACGCTGTGCCCAACTCGTGGTAGAGTCGCAGTCCGAACTGAGCGTCGGTGCCTTCGATGAGCGCGAATCGGTATTTGCTCTCGCCGCAGGTGTAGACTGTCTGCAGGGTGACATTGGAAGCGGTGCAGGCAAGGTCAGTGGCATCGTTGCCGCTGAGCTTGAAGTCTACAACATCAATCACGTCGGTGTGGTAGCGGACGAGGAAAGAATCGATGTCAATGTTCTCGTAGGTGGATGGGTTGGGAGGAGTGGTGGATTCTTTGGGAGTTGGGGAGGCGATGGCGAGGGTGCTGAGGACAGCAGTAAGGGCGGCGAGAGTGAATTGCATGTTGGCGGTTAGGAAGTTATATGTATTAGATATAGGATTGTATGAATGGTTTGTTGTTGTCTTTGTATGTTTGGATGTTTGATGAGTGGAATGAAGAATCGAATTTCCAGGTGCTCTCGGTTACTTATATATACATTTGATCTGCATGTGAAATCACAACTCCGTTCTGACGTCCTGGTTGCCTCTTCTGTTCCCAACACCCGGATTCCCACCTAAAAACTGGTCAAGGCAAGGAACAACGGGGAATACGAACATTCAACATTCTTAGCAGAAGCGATCATCATCATAGGTGCATTGTTTACAAGTCATTGTCACTAACAGGGTCCCACCTCATAGCCGCAGCTAAGCCCAAAACGTGATTGCCAAGCATCGAGTACGAACGGAAAGCGACGGAAATGAGTAGCGCGATTCATGACAGATGAACCTGATTTGTGGAATATGGGTTAATTTGATGGAGCGTGGTCCTAATCAAGAAGTTGAAAGACAACTGACAATGACGTAGGTCAAAGAGTGGATTCTCGTACTCATTCTTTCTTGTGGGGAAACTGGGGCCGCCTCTCGCGAGACCTATTTTAGGAATACAAACTACAGAAGACAGTAGAATAAATAACCTCGTGATCGCCTACTCACTCCCCTGAAGATCGGCGTCTAAGCAATACTGAAGAGTAAAAAGTATTTTGCAGTTTGTAGTTACAGTAGGTAAGTATAGAAGAGACTACGGAGTAAGGCATTGCATCACTATTACATTTTTATCACATTACCCTACCTATCTATACCCATTAAACTTTATCCAACCTCGCTACTACTACTATAAGAAACTGATGGCTTCTTCCAATATTTAAAATACATCCACACATACCGTACAGTATTTGAATCATACGCGTCACACTCTCTCTATTAGGCTCCACTACACCAATTCCAACAAGCAAGTAGAGAGAGTCGTTTTCAGAGTAATATCCACTAGCGTGTAAAGACACCGTTGCTTGGAGAATATCAACGAGCCTATGAGCAGCTCAGATATATCCTCGTTTGGGTCTAAAAAGCACACTTCCACTTAAACATGTCTCTATAAATGCGCTATTCTTATTTCCTCCCCAGTCTTAATTCTCACATCAAATAAAGTAAACTTGTTAAATTAGCAAGATAACTTATGCATGGTGTGACGACATAATACAATTTGATACAAACCAATGTTCATTACAATATACTAAATAAAGTATAGCCAGTTATCCACATAAACTGAATACCGAGTGTGAACGGAACTCTAAAAACCCACATCTAAAAATAGATAAATACTAGTCAGTTATACTTACCTCTATTAAAGAACTTGTCTGCACCGCGAGATATCCACGCCATAAGCCTGACTTCGTCCTTGCCCACTCTCCTCTAAGATCTGCGTAAACAAAGGAAACAAACTTTCTCGTATTGTTTTTCGAAACGACACAGCACGGGTTTTCTTGCAGATCTTCCCTAACCACGCTATGACTCGGTCAAGAAGGAAACTCCCTGACGTGTAATAGACAATTAGCTTCTGTAAAGATGTGTTTTCATAGTAGATGTGTTGACAAAAATACCCAACAGTATTAGTATGGCAATAAAGCTAACCGGGAAGCAAACCGAGGCGAGAAAATGTGGCAGAGTGGGACGACGTTGGAGTCGTGACTTCATAAATATCTGAATGACATATGATACTGTTTTTGTGGAGCAGTTCGTATCGTCGATATGTAAACAATCTCCTTAACATGCCGGGCACGATGTTATAATCGAGCGTTGACGAATGTGGCGTGGGATATTAGTGGTGGCAGCAGCCAATAAATTTACCATATTGAGGCTGGAAATATGTTGGAAGGGCTGCGACACATATTACAATTGAGCACTTATAATAAGAGGGAAACAGACATCATCACTTCACATACGGTTCACTACTCCCGAACACCTATGAAATCCTTCCTTTGATAGCGGGCAACTGAGAATAGTAGACTTGCCGCGTCATACAGCGTACGATGGATTGTTGCTTAGGTGGCCCAACTTCCTGCTTGGAACCATTGAGTTCCTGACCGCTAGCATCTTTGCTGTGTACTATTCCCTAAAACATTATCTGGTCGCCTGATCCACATTACTGCCTCGGCTGCTATTTTCTGGAGAAATATTTAAATTCAAAAGTAAAGAAAGAATAGAGAAAGGATATTAACTGACGCAAGAACTTCCTTCGGCTCAGATGCGGTTGCCATGTCCGGAAGGCCGCAAGTCAAGGAGGGTTAGTTCAGTGCGTAAAATGCTCGAGAGTTTGCGTTAATCATACTTTTCATTCATGTAGTCAAACTCCAGGAGAAGGGGCGGACGGAAATTAAAAGGACTATTGGAGGAAAGTGGGTGCTTAAAATGAAATGCTAACCATCTGCCCCCCAAAAGAGCCAAGGATCTTGAGCCAGGCTTTTTGATAGATATCACAGCGTTGACTGAACACGAGCTTCGAGTGGGTCTCTGACCTGTATTACCATTGAACATACTGACCGATCAGCCGGGGGGGGTTGCATCCTGCTTGCTACGAGAAGATTGAAGGTGAATATCTATCGAATGCCCCATATCTTGGGTGATAAAGACAGATTTAAATTATATATGTTTAAATATCAGTTATGCAGAATGCATCCATATACCCGAAGAGTGATTGGTCTGTTGAGTCTGTCACCCTTTCAAAAGAGTCAAGCATATGGCTGTCTTCGTGCATTATCTGGTCCGCCAACTTGAGTTTGCTATGTAAAAGAAACTAAACAACCATTTGCGTTTCTGGAAGTCAGCCTAACTTGGCCAGCCCATGGCTTACTATCACGACTTTCGATATTCTCAAACTTCTGCAGCAGACGTGCAACAACATAGGAAGCTTCCAAGGTTGCTTTTTGATGACCAGCACACATGCGAGGTCCGCCAGCAAAAGGAACATACTGCCAAGATGCAGGCTGGAAGGTATCCCAGCGGTCAGGGTTGAACTCTTCGACGTCAGGGCCCCATATCTTAGCCTGGTGGTGGAGAACGTAGAATGATGTGTCAAAATGAGTCCCTTCAGCACAGAACACGGGAGACCGACCATCCTGACCTCCGCCAACTGGTAACACGGTGTCACGTAACGCTATTCGTTTAAGCACTGGTAGAACTGGATATAGTCGGAGAACTATCGAAAATACGGTCAGGGAGAATTTCTAACCGGGATATAGTGAGACATACCTTCCTTTAAGACCTTTTGCAAATATTCCATTGCTATAAGAGTGTTGTAATCAAGCGAATCACCTGCAGCCAATACTTCAATACGTAACTTTTGCCACACATCTGGATTCCGCGCAAGCAGGAAGAAAGTATTTCCTAACAAGCTTGAAGTTGTGTCCTGAGAAGCTATCAATCCCTGCAAAATCTGGTTCCGCAGAAAGATACGATCTCCCGTCACTTCAACCATGTTGTAAAGTAAGATGTTGGCTTTGTTACTATCATTGGGGTCTAACTTCTTTGCCAGTAATTTTTCACGGTACTCCAATCCTTGTTCAACATAGTAATCCGCGAATCGGTGTGTTACTGCACATGCTTCACGCCACTTCTTATTCGGGAGGAGATGCTTGAAGGGTCCTAAGCCAATGCGAAGCCCAGAGCCGCTCAAAGCTTTGTGAAACGCTTCTAGAAAACCTACCGCACGAGGAGGGGTATCGCCGGAAAGGCATCCGAGGGTCTCTCCAAATAAGAAGAAACAAGAGGTATCCAAATACTGTATTCCGTTCTCAGTGGTTGAATCCAATCAGATCATGGGAAAAACTCACAAGATCAAAGAATAGGGCTTGCATGTCGATGGTAGATCCGTCTTTTGGTATTTTACTAATCATTTGCTGTAGAGAGCGTTCAAAGGGCTCTAAATTAGAAATATGAGCTCTGCGTAAGCTTGGTTTGAGAAGAGCTCTCGAGTGCTCCCACTCAGGTCCATCAGTTGTCAGGAACCCATGTCCTACGAAGGGACCGAGAGCCGGAAGCCGATTTGATTGTACACCCCAATCCTCAAATTTTGTCACCCAAGCAGTTTTCAGGTTCTCGGGCTCAATTGAGCAGATCACTCTTGTTCCAAACGACAAGGAACTGTATGTCCAACCCATTTTTGCATATCTCTCTTGAAGAGTTGGGAGATAGCGATTTTCCGATATAGCCTTTACACGCTTAAAAAAGAGGCTTAGTCCAAAAACTGGATCTAGCTGGGGTAGTTGTGGTGGTGGTAGACATTTATTTAGTCGCGAAAGGGTGCTAGTGAGAGATTTCTGTCTCTGCCACATAAAGTAAGTAACAAGCATACATAGCAATGCCATAACAACACTGATGGCATTATATTCCATTATGCCTAAAAATTAGATACGATCTTTGGTTAAGGAGGAGAGGTTAAAGATAGACTGATGACAATCGTTATGGGTTGGTGAGGTATGGAAATGATGGTACTGTCTTTTTTTTGAGGATGAGAAGAGAGAGAGAGAGTATCATCACATTATATCAACTGTAGTGTTGGGTTTGTTGGTTCGGTAGATAGGTGTAAGGTTACATTGGACGCCGACCAAATGGAAATTTATTGGCCAGGAGTTCCCCAACCTGCCCCGGACCCACTTAACAATATATATTATCACATAGTCGCGCTCATGCCTATAATAATTGACGTTGGACTTAGCTCTAGTGTAAATCGCAAGCGGGAAAATATTACATAAGTGATTTTTCGAACCTAGCCAGTACCATGCTGGGTCTGGAGTACAGAGGTATCGAAATTATCTCACTCAGTACTGCGTAGACTTTAGGAACCACGATGGCCACGGAGTAGCTATGCTTTTTACCAGATGGAAGGATTTAGGAAGTAGCCCTGAGAGTGAGGTGTAGAATCAGTATGTATTTGACAGAGTGGCACATATTAGAGCACTATGGGAAGGGAATATTATCATTAGGGCTCCACGGTACCGCTTTCAAGAGCTTCTACTACACAAAGAATACGTCTCATCGGTCTTCTGGTCTGAACAGAACTTTACATTCAATTCAATATTGCTAGAACCAAGGAACAGAACCGATTCTTTTCTACTATAAGCTTATGGTTACGGTTGACAAAATGAAATAGATCATAAACTTAGCCAGACCAGTGAATGTTGTTCGCACTGAAATTATCATGTACCTTTCTGCTTTGTGTACAGCCCACGCTGCCTCTTCTAGCGAAAAGAAATAACTGGGACTTATCTTGTCCTCAAGCACCTCAATACACGGATTTCCCTGCCTCTAAACGATTTTGGGTAAATAATGGCTGACGTGGCATTATTGTTTCAACATACCATCATTAAAAGTGTAGTGGTGGTGCAAGTGCAAGAATCACACAGCCTCTCTCCTATGTTTGGAGGAGTTCTTCTTTGCCTCTGAGCTTCTTAGGAATAGATCTGTACCCAGGCATGGCGCAAAAAACATCTTTCCTGTCAAGGAACGCTGGACTGTCCGTACAGCAATAATAAGCCACATTATGACACATATTACCGTCAATACCTAGAACATAAAGTGTCATTATTAGCCTCATAATGGATTCCTGCGGCGTAATATAATCTAACTTACACACGACAGAACCTTGAAGAATCGAGATTCTAGCTCTTCTCCAATCGTTATCGTTTGCAGTGTGAAAACACCTGTCCAAAATACATCAGACTGACCATGTTTGGTTAGAGGAGTAGGGTTCAACACTGACCAACAGGGAAGATAAACCCCCACCAGCCCATATTGAATGGGAACCCTCCCGAAGTGGCTATCATAACAACAGCAACAATAAACCATACAACGGAAAAGCCCCATAGAATGAGACTGACGAGAAATCCAACGACGTAGAAGAAATCACCTGCATGCGCGACTCTGGGGAGGCTATGAGTAACTGGGAAGAGGCTATGAGCAAGCTTGCCAAGTAGAAGAATCCTAAAGTAGTTCAGTATACCACGTTCACCAATTTCAATACTTAGTGGGAGTAGACAGGCTTACGAGAACCCTGACAAACTGAGAGGTCCAATTGGTAGCAGAAGTGACACGATGACTTCTCGCTTCAGTGGGGAGTGTATGGTCAATCGAAGGAAGTAGATAGTCAAGATAATCCAAGACAGAGGCGATCCAATACCCCAGAAGATATAGCTGATGACAAGAGTCCATAAACGATGGTTTGGGTCGGGAATTACGCCCGCGACCAACCCTCCCGAAGTTGCAGCAATTACGACGGAGACAATTGGAATTAAGTATAGTGCTGTCATCTCTGCCAATTCGCCTCTTCGGTTGGTCATTCTGTGATGGGCTTTGATAAGCATTTTGAGTACTTTAAGCTCGGGATTCAAATTATTGTTCCATATTGAGATCAAAGATATTAATTAGACAGCGCATCACTCACATCACAAATGTTAAATGGAAACAGGTTGTCAAAGCCAGCACACTGACAATCCACCACAGTACCCACGCAAGTATAGCCATGCCGTGACCCCAGACTGGCACACATACCAAGACGATCATGTTAACAAGTGTGGCAAGACCTACAGGAAAGGTTGCCAAGAACAAGCTTTGATGAGGATGCCGAAGTACAGCTGGAAAAATCTTGGGATAGAGACAGTACCTGAGGCAAGAAATAGCGGTAAAGAGAAGGAACAGGACTAGATTCAGGACGAAAAAGATTACGGAAATTATTTGAAGCCAGTTACCATTGTAGGGCAGTTGATGGAGCAAGATCGATACAACTCCTGTGCTCATGGTAATGATAAACCAACTGCCTCAGGTCGGTGAAATTAGCTTATAAATGGAAAAATAGATTGGGACATAAGCTTACGATGGTGTGAAGTTCCTTATAATTCTTGTGAATCCATGTTCTTTGGAGCCACCCGCCCCTTCAACATCACCAGGTTGTCCTGGTTTACCAACAATCTTTGGCATGGCTGTTGACTCGGAAGTAGGTCCTCCAGGGCTGACGACCTGCTGCTGCTCCGGTAGTGCTTGGTCTCCTCGTGAACGCTCCCCATTCACAAGGATAGAATCATCGGCATGGAAATGTAGCGGGCAATTTGGTGAATTACAAGTGTTGGTTGTCTGTTCCATGTTCATCTAAAAGAGTCTGGTCGGTTACACTAAATGCAGAGAGCTTGGTATTTTCTTGACGATTACTAGTAAGCAAATAGGCTTTGCCCACAGATTGAGCTTGGTGAAATTAAACAGAATCTGACTGTCTGGATATATGACTTTTTACTTTTGTCGGAGACCTGCTAATACCGGCTTGGCCTCACACCACTTGAGGTACAGTACATAGCACAGCGTCCACACTCATTAGAGCCTGGATCAGAAGCAATGTTTGTGGTAGTTTGAACCAATCACTTCGCTCTCAATATGTAGAGGCGGGGTAGTTGCATCTTGCTCGTGTTGCTAGTCCCTTTACATACTTTATTAAAACACATTGTTACTGGCTGACACTTATCGATTGGATCCCAACCTGGTATAACACGATGAAAGTTCTTAATTATAAGTTACCCCTCAATATAAAATTATGTGCACTGGCTGACAGAATTGATTAGTAAGGAGCGCAACCCAGAGCTAGGAAGGCAATACGCTTAGGTCTTGCGGCTAGAGTATCTATGTGTGCATCGATGAGTAGCAAAGGAACTTTCCTGGTACTCAGAAATAGTGCGACTAACTTACACAAGCTTGGAAACCCCCCTGCGATGGCAATCGCCGTATATAGCACGAAGGGGCGGTAACGCAAAGTGAGAAATAATCTCATTCTGGAATAGAAGTCATTTTGTACGCTTCGTTTGGCAATCGTTTTTGCAAGGCAGGGCATTGTTGAATTGCTGGTAGGTTTGCTTTGATCCTCATTCACAATTGAGCAGAGCTGTTCCGTTTTACATATAATTAATATCAGCCACTCTTCAACTTTCAGCTTCATTATAAATTCAAATGTGTGATGATTACTCTAGATTCTATGAAACCATTTGTTACTGGAAAGTAATAGCGACAACAAGTTAATGGAAGAAAATTGCGTAACAACCCGACGGTAGGTTTTCCTAGGAACAATCTTGAGATCTGCCATCGTGCTAGTAGTTCGAGTTGAGGGGTGTATACCTCAGGACTTTTGTATATATTACGCCTTTAGGCAGTGAGATAATGGGGAAGCTCGAACATGTAGCACAGAAGATGGGGAGGAAGGTCTGGCAATATAAACATCTCATCTACTTTATCGTCAAAAATATAGTGACTATATTTAGCCAAAGCCCGACTCAGCGTATGCATATTCGTTTACAGCATGCTACTGTTAAATATGAAATTCCAGCTCTAAAAGTATCTTCTTTGATATTTGTATGAATTCAGGAGGTATTGCTGACCACCATCCACGGAGCATAGATCAGAGAGATATATTTTCTACTCTGATATTACACAGCCAACCGTCTTCTCGCCCCATAAGCGTCACAGCTCACAAATTTCCACTGCCCTGCCTTCCACATAGGAACCAAGCTATACATTACATACTTTGCGACGCCGGGAATAGGTGGAAAGACACCATGCCACATCCCATTTTCGAACTCCACCGTCTCCATATTCAAGAGAAACGCAGGGAACGTGTTGAGGATGAACCCGGGCGTCATTTGTTTCTTCCCACTTGCGTGCGCAATCTTCTCGATGTCAATTTGATTCTCGGGAGTTGAGAAACGGGACAAGGCTAGGATGGCCTCGGGTTCTGCCGCAAGGTGGTCATAGAAGGGACCGGAAAAGGCATCCATGATCTCTAAAAGCTGCAAGGCATTGAACTCTGATTCCTTGGACTGAAGATTTTCAAGATAGCTCTTGAACTTTTCAAGACCGCTATAAAACTGGGCTATGAACCATTATTCTCTGCATTCCGCTGCTGGCTGGAATCTTGGATTACGTACCATGTTCTTTGACCTCACTATCCATGACACCTTTGACGCCAGTGGCCTTTTCGATTGCGGGGAAGAAGTCGGTCTCTTCGTAATGATGGTGAGTAAAGACAAGTGATCGCCATGCAAGACAATACGCTATGAAATCTTTGATGACGTTCGTGTCTTCTCCAACGCGTGGAGCCTGTTGATATATGGAGTTGAAGCCGCGAATAAAAGAGTTATGGCTCAAGGCCATGTGAGACGCTTCTTTCGTAAAGGGATCCATCTGCATCAAGTTCAGTGTGTTTATATATTGCTCTTGAAAGAATAAATTGTTGATTCTCCACTTACTTTCCCGGATTTGAAAGCCGGAGTGGACAGCAGTTTCAGAGGAAAGTCAGAATACACAGGCGGTGCCATGATACGTCTGTTTCTCAAAGTGCTGGGTGCCGAAGCTAATATATTATATAACAGCACTTCTTATATGTGGCAATCGGTTTTTTAAATTTGCGAATATTGTGAGACCATCATCAGCACCAAAAACATGTGTAGTAGGTATGCTGGCTTTATCTAAGGTTACATATAGTGCTTACTTGGTTTAGCATATTAGACCGAGGCGAGATATCTGCTAATTGGTCCAAAGCCTTCCTTTCCAACACCTTTCCACCATCAGTACGACAGGTCAAATCCCTCACGTCTTTATAATCTCAGCAACTGGCATCATATATCACGTGTTGGTCATGTTTGCACCAAGGTAGAGAATTACGGGTACATTTATATTGTATAAATTTCCTAAATCTTTATCGCTTCACCATTCATCATCTCCTTCCGGTGCCTACCTTCAATGCTTTGCTCGGTGTTCCCTATTCGCCACCGCCACCACCTCTTCTCCCGGTACTGACCCCATAATTGAACGGATTTCGACAAAGAGGACAAGTACTCTGATTGCTCGTGGCAAACCACTTGAATAGACACCCGGCATGGAACAAGTTCTTGCACGTATGACATCCTTTATCGGGCATCTTTTTGTCCGAGGAGATAAGGGAGTAGCAGATTGCGCACTCAGCTTTCCCTTTCAGGGCACCAATGACATTCTTCCGGAAGATGAAAAGGGAGTCGGTTATGGAGCCGTTGGAAAAAGTGATGGCGCCTTGCGTGGTCATGAGCCAACCGGTCCATTTCTGCTGACTGACAGCAACACGGGTTACACCCTCAACTTTCACCCCATCGAGAGGGTAGGCGGGTGGAAGTTTAATGACGATCTGAAGCATTGTGTCGTCGACCTCATATCCAGCAGACACCTCTCGTGCTTTTCTGGAGACTTTGACTATGAGCTCCTTTTCATTTTCTAGCTCATTGACTTCTTGGCTTTCCGCCCATGTTAGAACCTCGGTCATCGTATCGGCAATTATAAGAGGGGAGAAGAAACGAGAAGTCCAAGCTTCGACTGCGAGACGGGTCTGTTTAGATTTCAGGTCCATATAGTGGGCTTTTGCCAGGGAAGGAGTGTATTTTAGGGTCAAGTAGTAGAGATGGACCAAGAGCCAGTGGAGATCGTGTTCGCTATCTTCGAGGTCCATCTCAGAACTGGATGGTATATAAGATCGAATTCTCTCATCACTAAAAGAAGCAAGAGAAAGTGGGTGGCCAGCTGAATGACCCAGGACGTCGAATGTAAATTCCAATAAGGGAGAGATGTACTTTTCGGATTTGAGTATGTCACTATAATCACTGCGGACTTTAAAGGACGCAGTGCTGTAGGAGTCAAATACTAAGAGCCATGAGAGGAGGTATCCACGGACGGCAGAAGGAAATGTAGATAGTACTTCATCTGGAAGGTTGTTGAGAGATGGAGCGTCAAGAAGCAGGGAGAGAAGCTCTTCGGGCAGCTGCGCGTTTCTTTTCTCGAGGATAACATCTACGGAAAGCTGCTGTTGCTGTTCAGGTAGGGCTCTGTGGAGGACTTCAAAAGCTGTAGCCTGAATCGACTTGTGATCAGATGCTACTAGAGGATAGAAGTCTGAAAAGTCTTCAATATGGCTCAATGGCATATTGCTAATCTCTCTGGATAGTATATCGTCAACAAATAGTAAAGGGACAGTTTCTCCCTCCCGTCGGAGTTTCAGAACATTAATTAGGCCATGAGATATTTGATAATTCAATGTCCCTAGACACTCTATTAAGTCATCATTGGCGTCTTTGAGATTTCGCAAAATAGCATATAATTTCAGAGACATGCCAATCATGGGTAGACATTCGCTGGACATCGTGGAGTTATCAGAATCCCAAATAGAAAGACACAGTGCAAGAGTTGTCTCCCAGTAACTACCATAGATATCTTTCATTGCTGGTAGAAGTCGATGAAGCGCAAAGCAAGACTCGGAAGCTAGCTGAGGATTCTTGGATGGTAGTTCATCAGCCCATGAGAGAATTTGCTTGACAGCAAAAATGAGACGGTTTTGTGCAACAGGCAAATCTCCTTCTTCGTACACCGAAAAACTGGCATTTAGAAGAATCAGTAAGCTTAGTGTTTTATCGGAGGTGACTTTGGCACCCGCAATATCACTAATGAGGCGATTACAAAACGTATTGACCAGTTTACTAGTGCCAAGAACATCTTGAAGGCCAATCAAAACAGCAGATGCGCCAAGAACGTTTGGTGTTGATGATTTCAATAAGTCCAGCTTTTGAAGCCATGACTCGCCACGAACGTTGTTCCAACCGTGTTCGTTGACTAAGCGTTGAAGGAGATCTCTCAAAATTCTGGCGGCATGGAAAGCTTTGGGAGAGGAAGAACCAGCATCAGCAATGAGCTTGGATACAAGAGTTCGTATTGGGCCAGAAGCGACGTCAGATTCGTCTAACCAGTTGTTACCGCTGGATACCATACGATACAAGGGTGCTTTTGCGAGGAATAGGAAATCCTGAAGTTCGCCTATAACGTCAATTCCTAGGAAAGCTGCAAGTTTATTATCTTCACGGAGGTCTACTTGGTCTTGGAGCAGCTGTGTTGTAACGCTGAGCAAGTACAAGAGATCTAGGTCCAAGTTTGGCAAGTCTCTTCCTGAATCGTCGTCCAGTAACCGGGCAGTATAAATAGCCATTCGAAGGGCTGCGGAGTACCCACTGAGATCTCTAGTGTATGACAAGGAGGATTTGTTGGAGCTATCTATGAGATACACAGCACCGGCAAATGGTCTCATCACAGCTAAAGCATGGCTGGGAGCTTCGGCCAACATCGGTTCAAGGTACTGCTTCCATATAGAAGGGTTTGGAAGCAATGAAATTAAAACAGAAAAATCCTCTGATGACTTCAGAAGGGATTTTGCCTGTTGTACAAGAGTTTCAACTGATAATGACTGTGGGCTGGCAGTCTCCAAGTTCTCCCGTATGACGTGAATTATTGGCGAAGTCTCTTTGCCGTCAGTTTCAGTCTTCTCTGTCTGCTCGAGGACGCCCCTGAGTAGGCTCGCACGAGAATGTACTTCAGTCCCTGATAATTCTGTAAGCGCTAGAAGCTTAGTTATCAATGCCACATATATTTTGTGATCTGCCTTTATCAAGCTGGGTCTCACTTTCGCGATAAACTCTAAAGCCCTGAGCGAGCTTGTGACACGAGTCTCGCTGACTTGATCTTCCAAACCCCCAATAACCTGATCAAGTAGTTGAGTTTCTGTACGTTTTGCTAGTAGATCGAACATGATTGCAGCTTCAAAGAGTGACCAGGCTTGAGCCTCTTCATTTTCATGAACGGCTTTGGCTGCGGATGCAGAAAACAACCGTTGAAGATCAGAATTTCGTTGACAAAGTCCCGAAACATTTTTATTTGAGATGAGCGCTACGATAGCGCTCATTCTTTCGTCTCCAGGAGGAAAATTTAAGAGGATGTCGAGTGTTGACTGCCAAATCGTTTCGAACAAAGGTTGTTGGCCGGGTAGAGAACGATAAAAGTATAGAGCGGAGACTAAGTATTTGGATGAGGGAGACGTGATCAAGTTAGGAACAGTATAGCCAAGAGAACTTGCGTAGCTACTCAATAAGTCTGGTGAAAGTTCAAAGAGTTGTGGCGTGAGCCTGACAGCAGCTTCGATGATTGAAGCAGCAGAGTAGGGCTTCCCATTTCGGCCGTTTTCAGCGGCGAAGGCGCTTTCAATTATCTTCACTGTTGGCCCTACTAGCTGGTCCGCGTGCTTAATTGATTGTTCATCCCCTAGAATACTTAACATGAAGTTAAACCAACGATGGCTTTCTGCTACAACGGCATCCTGAGATCTGTGGTACTCTTTTGACTGCTCAGGCAAAGATGTGTTGAGCCTCTCGATAAGGCCCTCTGCTAGTTTCTCCCATTCTTTACAAAATGAAGCTTTAGAATCATTTGAAGAACTACACACCCTAAATGCTACAATCAAAGGTGCAGTGGAGCTTTTCATGTTCCACTGAGAGTTTTCTACCGTGGGATGCAGATACTGTCGAAATACGACATATGCGGACTTCTCAAAGAAGTGCTGGACATCAACAGGGTGCGGTAGTCTACTTCCAATCGTGGTAACTACTTGGAAGTAGCTATTCCATGCTTCAGGTGCATTTGTCCTAGGCTCTTCTCGGCATGTTATCCCATTGCGGAACGCATTCATGAAGTCTATGGACCCGTCGGCGGTTGTCGGTAACACACTGTAAGGCAAACTGACAAATAATGACATGAGAGTTCTCCAGTAATCAGCTGGACCTCCTTGAGATCCTTTCTCCACAAAATTACGAAGCTTAGACAGGGCCGTTTTCTTGCTTTTGTAGGCCGTTGTCCAAGCTTGGCTATATTGCGAAGTTAATCTTGTCAAGGCTAGCAGAAGCTGATATGCCGATGAGGATTGTGAGGCCCGTAGTCCTTCGGCAATGAATGCATGGCTAATTATTTCAAGATCTGATTCCACAGTGGCAGTTTGTTTGTCCAAGCAAACTATAAGCAACTGACTTATTGTTCGTCTGACAAACGCATCCTCACACGATATAAACGCCCAAAGCTTCTTGTTATTAAAGAGAAACTTGTCGTATTCTTCCTGATATTTCTTTATATCATCTGCTTCCAGCTTGCTCAACAAGTTGAGTACCAAAGAAAGACTTGAGCCTACAACCCTAAAATATTTCGCCTGAGCATCCTCGGCACTTATGGTTCTCTCATCACTCAAAGTCTGCGGCGTCTCATTGATAGCTTCCATAGCATAGTCCAGAATCTGTACCTGGCATCTTTTCCAGAAAAGCGCCACCTTTTTCCCATTATCTAGGAAAGATCCAATCCCATCTGCCGCGGCTCTAGACACAGCTCTATCCCTATCATATGTACCAGCCAACCAGCTACCTACAATCTTTGGTATATGCTTCTCCATTCGCTTCCGTGCTGATTTCAGTAGCTCAAATTGTAGAATGTGTGAGAGTTCTCGAACTCGACGTGAATCATCTATCGATATCCGGGGATATAAATCCACCCAAGCATCTAATATTGCTTCTTCAACACCCCCATCCTGCTCGAATGGATGTGCTTGCACATATGCTCGCAGATCTTCTAGACCTTTCGATTTCGTGGTAGAGTCCTTTTTTGTGAGGTTCTTATAGCAGACTACAACATTGGCATCGCTGATTTCGGAGAGCTTGGGAGGGCTTGTGATGTAGGACAACGTGCTGCTGGGAGAAGACGAGGAAAAGGCGCCAAAGCCATTGCTTCCCATAGCACGACTGCTTGAAGCCTGCGACTTGAACTGTTTCTTGCTCATATTCTATGCTGAATCGCAAAGGGCGAAACCTGTTAAAGAAGAACTTATGTTTGATTTTGATCGGTGGCGGGGTAGCTAAGGCAGCTACAGTGGAAATTCGAACATGCAAAGGATTGTAAATGTCGAGAGAAATACAATGATCTAATCGAAGGTAGCCGATGAGTTAATGAGTGAAGAGTTTCAAGCCTAGATGAAGAAAGGAAACGTGCTGATCAAAAAAATAAATGTCAGCCTCGTCTTTTCAACATCGCCCTTCGCCGAATGACGATTTGGATTTGCCGAGTGGGTCCACCAAAAGCAGCTGCCCGGAAAATCGTCATTCCGACTCATTCAATCTCAGTCTCAGTCTCATCCATTTGGAGTTAATAACTAGCTGGTATATCGGCAGCTTCATTTTCAAATGCTCTTACTACTCTGAAAACAAACACCACCGAATAGGGAATTGTGACGGAGGGTGGATTTGAAAATATCTAAATACAAGGAGACACAAAGTCACAAGATATGCATACCGCCGTACAAGTACAAACTGTAGGTTCTATCTCGTTCGAAATATTATTTCTTACGCTAACATATAGTTTGAGATGACATGATGTATTCAAGGCGTGGCATTTAATATCATTCTTTGTGTAGCTAGTTTTTGCTATTAGGCCCAAACCGCATTGACCCAAGAGTAGTACTTCTTAGCATATCAGATGAAGTAAATCAGACCAATATGGACCCTTATCTCAAATTGATCCAGTTTCATTGAAAAGTCCGCCTGCCTGCTGACATTACGGTACAATTATCTAATAATAATAATAATAATAATAATAATACTTATAGTACTGTACAATACCGTAAATTAAGCTTGGAATAGCACGTGATAATCTACAGTTATATATATACATAAATATTTATGCCTCAGGCATTTGGCGGGGGATGGCATTAATGCAGTGTTAGTGCGGTATTTCCTCCACCGGGATCGCCCGAGTTACTGTTGCAGTACAAAATAACCAGTGCAGAGTAACGCGGGGTAAGCACACGCCAAGGTGGCACGAGGGTCGGGGTTATCGGATCAGAGTGTCACCAGGTGTCAACCCCAAAGCAAATCACCCACGCTATTAGCAGTAGCTGTTACGGTTACGGTTCTTATTCAGATTACTGGCCGTATAATGATGATTACTTGTCTCTATTACCTGTATTCTGTCTCTGCTGTCCCGAAAGCCGAACGCGGGTTAGCCTATTCCCTTGCTAGCCTGGTCCGACCACCACTTGCTCTACCTAGTACAAGCTGGTAATCGGCTGCTCTACTCTCACTTCACTCCTCTGCTGCCATTCTTTCCTCCTACCTTTACTCCATCCTCAACTCCTATTACTAGGCTTAGATCATATTCTTCTTCCACGTTTGTTCTCCTGAAGCACCCGCGAATATCCTTACTGTCTTTGATCCGCATTGCGTGATCTGCTATTCTGCTGCTTGTTACTGTCTGCCACCTACTGCTGTCTACCCCTCTCCCAGCCTCGTCCGTCATTTGCAGCGGTTGATTTCGTGAAAGCACACAGCAACCAACTCTACATTTTAGACCACACTCTGCCACCTGAATCTGAATCTGCTTCCTCGAGCGATTATCCCGTCTATTTTCCTGCGTTGCCGTGAAGCTGTAAGTGTTGAGGCGTCATCTAACCACCAGCACTACCAGCACCACCAGCTAACCCCAGAACAGAGATCGATTATGAAACGACATAGATAATTTACAACAAGCTTTCTTTGCAGATTGTATCCTGTTCACAGTCCGCCATGTCTCCGCTCCTCCACTCTTCCATGTCCTCCTCAGCTGTTCTCCGCCCGGTTGGCGCCCTGCCCAGAAGAACGCGGCCAAACCACCAAATTCGAACTCTCAAAATCGGCCTCTGGTCGTCCTACCTCGAGCCAGGCTTCCAGAAAGAGATGCAGCACCGCCAACGAGCTTTGAGATATAAATATCTCAACACCATCAACCGGAAGCTCTCCTGGGATCGTCAGAGCCCGATTCTATTTAAGCCCGGGGTCACGATCAAAGGGTTTATGTGCAGTGCCTGGCGAGGTCAGCTTTCCGGGTCAGAAGACAATTGGCTGTTTAATGGCCGGCGAAAGAAGGGACGACAAGCGGATAGAAATGACATAGACGATGCATTGATGCATGCCCGCAGCCGAAAGAGCCGGGCTAAATCTTTCACATTCAGCACTCCTGAAAGTGCGCCGATATTTCTGCACCGCAGTCTGAGAAGTGGAGTGTATCCCAGTACTGTCAACGCTCGTTTGAATACCAATTCAAATGATATTCATGCGGGGATCAACAACCTTAAAAATCACGGACCACTCTATGCGGGTCGCTATGCTGCCCCTTTGAATACCACGGAGCAGGATGGGTTTCAACCAGCTGCTAGTATCGGTCAATCAGACGTCGAATATGTGATTGATCCTATAACAAATCGTAAAACTCACAAGAAGGCAAGTAGCACCACCAAGTCTCAAACTGTTGTAGAAAATGGTATGAAGGGAGGTTTAGCGGGGCTGTTCAAGGCGATGAATGATAATATTGGAGATCAAGCTCACCTAGCAAAACAGGGGAATACCCTTACCACACACCACAATAGTGATCAGCCTCCCCAGGATCACCCAAAAAGTTATGACGCATCTGCCACATCCTCTCCTGCCAAACCAATCCTCAGGACCGAAGAGTTTAGGAGAAGCTGTTCAGTGCAGGAAGGTCTTAGAGATTATGATGAACGTGTCTCATACGGGCCAGCATGTACGGATAAGCCCTACTGGACAGACGAGACTTCGCAACAGGCCAGTGTTAAAGACGGCTTGAGTGAATATGACCAAGTGACATCCTATGAAGCTGGTGCATTCAATGGAGAAACACAACGCAGCCAGCAGTTGAACGAAGATGGGTTGAAATCGTATGATGATAAAGTGTCGTATGAGCCTGGTGCGTTCAATGGGCAAGTTTCTGTTGATCAGGAACTAGCTAAGGACGGTCTGGATGAATATGATAACTCAATGTCATATGAGCCGGGAGCGTTTAACGGAGAGCTTTCGGCCGAGCAGGATGTTGTCAAAGATGGCCTGAAAGAGTACGATGATTTGACATCTTATGAGCCCGAGGAGTTCAATGGCAAAATTCCAGGGAACTCAGAGCCACCCTCTGAGCAAATATTAAACGATTATGACAAGACCATGTCATACGAACCGGGTCCGTTTAATGGTCAAGGTTCAGACAGCGAAATACCCACGTACGAGAATGGCTTGAAGGAGTATGATAATTCTATCTCTTATGAGCCTGGATCTTTCAATGGAAAAGAAACAAATGGCCAAAATTTCTCTACTGAGGACGGTCTAAAAGATTATGATAATGTAACTTCATATGAACCCGGGGTATTCAACGGAAGCCTGTCAGAAAGACAAAGCTCGACTGAATTCAATGATGGTTTGAGTGACTATGACAATTCAAATTCCTATGAAGCTGGCCAATTCAATGGGAAGTCACAGCCAAGCGATTTTGCTAGCAGTGAAGACGGGTTAAAGGCATACGATGAAGCTCATTCCTATGAGCCCACTACTTTCAATGATATGAAGCATGAATCTGCATCCCAGCAAAACGATAGTCGTACGGAGAATCCTTCGTATCACAAAATCGCTCGTTATCTTAGAGATATCGAAAGTGAAGCTCCGGAGCCACGCGACAGATCTTCTACGGTTTTACCAAATGCCGAACTAGATGCCGAAAAACGAGCAAGAAGACAGGACCTGGACCAAGAGTTTGAGACAGCGGAGGAGTAAGTGATGGGTAGTTGAATCTTGAGGTGAAGTAATTACTAACAAGTATAGATCCTTAGATACAAGTGCATCGAAAATAAGAGACCGAATGTATGCAGCTGATGCCACGAAAAAAGCGAATGCCCAAGACAAACTATCCAGCAACCTCTCCGGCGACTCACCAGGAGAATCCAAGAATAGCTGGGTAGCCACAAACGACTCCACTGGAGCTTTATTGCAGAAGCTTCAAGATAAATTGCAATCAGTCGCATCGAAATTGGAGCCTTCTGGTGTTAAGTTGCCAGATGAAGAGAAATACATTGATGGCCGCGCAGAAGCGTCGGATTTTGCAAGGACCCCAGATGCAGACAAGAAAAGAATCGAGACATCTTTCGACCGTATTCGGTCGCCAAGTTCGCCAACTGGTGGTTCGTCAGGAGGCAATAATGCCAAGGATAGTGCAACGGAATTGGAAGAACAAGTTAAACAAATATACGAATCAAAGTATGGGAAGATCACTCCCGAACATCGCCAGTCTCCACCTCCAGCAGCAGCAGCAAGTGGGCCCACTTCAATACCAACGAAAGAGCCAACAAATTATAAAATCCTTGCTTACGACCCAACCATGCAGTCAATCGACATCGCCGAGACGAGTTCCATAGTACCAGACTCCGCATCACCACTTACTCCTGCCGAGGTTCTTCTCCGACTCTCCAATCCTGCCAAGTTCTTTCCCCATTTTGGTCCTCTTCAAGCCCAAGGCTATGAGATTGTCTCCGGGAGCGGCGACGTTCTAGTATTCCGGAAAGTACGCGATGCAAGTGTGATTAGTACGAAGTCACCGGCAGCATCTCACCCAGAGAGATCAAGAACCACCACAAACCCGATTGATGGCATGCAACCTATAGCTGCTACGGGTAACTTTGCGAGTCCTACTGGGTTTGTGAATTACGATCGTCCTGCTCCCACGGAAGAACCGCCTTTCAGATCAAATATTGATATGAGACGTGAAGAAGAGGTTTTCAGTGGACGGTCTAGCTGGTCTGAGGAGGGGAGTGAGCAAGCATCTCGAAAGAAGATGGGGCTCGGTAAACGGGCTTTGGTTGGAGGTGTCATGGTCGGCGGCGCAAGCTACGCTGTTGGTGTTGTGAGCGACTACTTCCAGAGTGGAGGGCGCAACGGGAAAGGGCCGCAAGGGTTTTAGGCTCAGTGATTTCGGATTGAGAATGCTTTAGCATTGGAGTTATCTAAAGGGAGTCGAAGGAATAGTTTGCGGGGAAGGAGTATCACAAGGACGGAGTTCCCACATTCTAGCGGGCGCCTATCATTTCTCGTTGTTTATATGCGGAGTTTATGACAAAATCTCTATTCCTAAATTGTGTATGGTAGCACTACCGCCCCATCCACTCTATTTAAATGTTTTAGAAATTGATCATATGTACTCATAGCAATATCTGTGATATATATAGTCCTCTCTTCCCGCTCTACAACACCTACGATCCAAAATTCAACATATGAAGCCCAATCCATATTTCAGATCGACCATCCATCCGTATGCTACATATCAATACGTCTCCTTCTACAACCTAGCCTCAGCCTCAAACCCAAAAATATTCCTCCCACCATCCTCATCCTCCATCCTAACCCATCCCCGTCTCCCCACGCCTTCCTTACCAACCAACTCCCTTAAACACCCCCTCTCCTCCACCACCGCCACAAACCTCTCTCCGCCATCCACCCCCCCCACC
>Ga0247807_10000340_pt1 | contig 29786 bp, 33 predicted proteins | sample UWRJL074202C1_FD_179931 | JGI IMG/M metagenome (GOLD analysis project Ga0247807, IMG submission 179931) | Plant litter microbial communities from Arlington Agricultural Research Station in Wisconsin, United States - UWRJ-L074-202C-1 | ecosystem: Environmental > Terrestrial > Plant litter >...
ACATTTATTTTACAGACAAAGAAGGTACTTCTATTGCCGCAGCAACTATTGAGAATGGATTTAAAGTTGCGATTAATCCTGTTCAAATCACTGACCCAGATACTGCCTTTGAAAAATTAAGCGCAGTACTTACGATTGATCGTGAAGATTTTTTTGCTAAAGCTGCCAAAAAAACTGACCCGTACGAAGAGATTGCTGTAAAGCTTGATCAGATTACTGCAGACGCAGTTAACGCACTCGACATCACCGGTGTTACTGTCTATCGTCAGAAATGGCGCTTTTATCCAGGAGGGTCGCTTGCAGCGCAAGCCATTGGATTTGTGTCATACAAAGGAGATGACCTTATTGGAAACTATGGACTTGAAGAACGATACAATGATGTGCTCTCACGCACAGGAAATAATTTCTATGTAAACTTCTTTGCAGAAATTTTTGCCAATGTGCAATCGACTGTATTTAAGAACACTACCGCAACAGGGGACCTGATTACTTCTATAGAACCAACCGTGCAATCTCAGCTTGAGACAGTACTTAATGATGTTCAGCAGAAATGGGGAAGTGATACTGTCGGTGGTGTGGTGATGGACCCGTACACGGGTGAAATTATTGCGATTGCAACAGCGCCAACATTTGATCTTAATAACTACGGTGCAGAAAAAGACGCCGGGGTATATATCAATGCACTTGCTCAGGGACGATACGAAATGGGATCAATCGTGAAGCCACTCGTGATGGCAGCAGCAATTGATGTCGGCGCAGTAACTCCGAACACAAGCTACTTTGATGGGGGTTCAGTTGTAGTTCAAGACAAGACGATTAGTAACTTCGACAAAAAAGGTCGTGGCACAGTGACGATGCAAGATGTGCTCAATCAGTCACTCAACACAGGAATGGTATTCGCACAACAAAAAATGGGTAAGGAAGCATTCAAAAGTTATATGGTTGATAAGTACAAACTTGGAGACAAAACTGGAGTAGATTTACCGGGAGAAGTAAATGGACTGATGACCGGACTTAAAGCGTCAAACGATGTGAACTATGCCAACGCAGCCTTTGGACAAGGTATTGCAACAACACCATTAAACATTGTGCGAGGGTTTGCAGCAGTTGCGAATGGGGGTACGCTCGTGACTCCTCATGTGGTTACTGCAATCAATGAACAAAGTGGGTTTACGAAGAAGATTACTTACCCGACTTCCCCTGAGAAAATATTAAAACCAGAGACGATTACTACTATCAGTAACATGATGGTAAAAGTAGTGGATGATGGCTATCACAGAGGTCTTGAGCACTATACAGTGGCTGCAAAGACAGGAACTGCGCAGATTGCTCGTCCAGGAGGGCAGGGGTATTATACGGATCGTAACCTTCACTCATTGATTGGATTCTTTCCGGTACAGAAACCTCGCTATGTATTGTATTTATTCAACGTGTATCCGAAAGGAGCACTCTTCGCGATTCAAACTTTGGGAGATCCATTCTTTGATATGGTACAATTCTTAGGAAATTATTATGCAATTAGTCCAGACCGATAATCAATTATTTATTTATGAAATTCGAATTCTCAATTAGAAAAGCAATTAAAGAAACATGGAACTTGTTTAAACTCTCTCCATGGTTCTTTGTAGGACTCACCGCTATCATGATAGTGATCAATTTTGCCGGTGGTGAAAAAATGCCATTTTGGATGATCCTTCTCTCATTGATTGCAGGAGTAATTATGAGTTATGTATGGCTCTCTGTAGCTCTTGCCGCAGTAGACAAAAAGACAGAACTTCTTTCCTTCAAAAAATTCCGTTATCATCTTCCAACACTCCGCAATTTCTTTAAATATGTTGGAGTATGGATCGTGTCAGGTGCATGTATTGCTGCTCTCTTGTTACCGTTTGTTATTGTAGGATCCTATATTATGATGCTTGTTACCAGCGGAGTATTTGTCATAATTGGTATTCTTCCATTTCTTATTCCAGGTCTCTATATCATGATTCGTCTGGTATTTGCTCAGACTTCATACGTTGACCGTAAGGGGACTATAATGCAGTCGCTCCGCCATTCATGGACGATGGTGAAAGGAGACGTATTTTGGACAGTACTTCTTACGATGATCGCGTCTATCGTACTTATCATAGTGGGTATTCTTCTCTTGGGTGTTGGATTCCTTGCTGCATATCCAATGTCTATATTCTTGACCACACTCTTGTATCGCAAGCTTTCACATTATCACGGAGAACAAGCAATTGTTGTTCAAGCGGTAGAGATTACCGCCGGTGGCGAGTCAAAGGAATCTGTTGCTGAATAAAACTTATTGAAATAAAAAATTCCCACTCAAACAGTGGGAATTTTGCTATGGAGTATAGACACTCGCAATAGCATTTTTAAATTGTGTAATTGTTTCGTCGAACATTCCATCATTGTTGTCGATTGTATAGTGAGCATACCGAAGGGTTTCTCTTACATTTTCTTCCCACAGTGTGGTTCCATCATTTACCAATTCTTCATCATGCATGAATCGTTCAACGGTCAGCTCGTCCGCGATAATGTCGGTGCGACTAGGGTCAAGAAATCGTCTGAGGCGCTCATCTTGTTTTGCGACAAGTCCGATAAAAAGAAAATCAATATCAGGAAATTGATCTTTGATTTTTTCTCCTGTTACCCATAATCCTTCGCCGGGGCATCTCAACGATTCAATAATACAGATCTTTTTATCCGAATACTCAAATTTTTTAAGAGCTTCAAGAATAAAAGTGATTGGACCCTCTTTTTCTTTCGTTGCCTCAGCGTATGCGTTGAATTCCGGTCGATTTTTTAGAGGAGGCTCACGTGTCTCTCTTTGGTGACGATCGTAAATGATTTCTCTAATAGAGTAATGTATAAAGTCTTCGTAACTTGACCCAAGCTCTTTTGAGAGACGTGATTTACCTGCATGATTCTCGGCTCCGAGAAGTAATGCACATTTTCTTATTTTGTTTTCCATTGCTAACTAATTTGTCCTTTTTATACCATGGACGGAGGAGTAATCAAAATACTCAGTGACGTAAAAACCTTGAAATATATTAACTTTATTGACAAAATCTCGTAATACAATAGTATTACAGCCAAATATGTATTAAACTAAGTTCCTTATGACAACAATCACAAAAAATGAAAACATGCTGATGACCAAGCATTGTACCGAAGATGTAAAAGATGCATTGAAAGACGTAGTTACGCCTCATGGCTGGACAGTACAGAAAGCAATTCAATCTGGTATTGATAATATCGACTCAGGGGTAGGTGTATACGCTGGTGATCCAGAATCGTACATAATGCTTGCTCCATTATTCGACCCGATTATCAAGGAATACCACAAGTATGATATGAGTGGACATAAGAGTGATTTTTCACTCGATGGTTCATCACTTGAGAATCTTGATCCAGAAGGCGACTATGTTGTATCAACTCGTATTCGCGTTGGACGTAACTTTGCAAAGTACGCATTTCCTTCGGCTATTAGTGCTGAAGATCGTGCAGCTATGGAGGGCGAAATCGTTGAAGCACTTAAAAGCTTAACCGGTGATCTAGAAGGAACGTATTACTCATTAGGCGGAATGTCTGATGAAGAGCGCAAGCAAATGATTCAAGATCACTTTCTTTTCAAAGAGGGGGACCGTTTTCTTGAAAGTGCTGGTGTGAACAGAGATTGGCCAAACAATCGAGGTATCTTCTTTTCTCATGATAAGAAATTCTTGGTATGGGTTTCTGAAGAGGATAGTATGCGTATCATCAGCATGCAGCAAGGTGCTGATATTGCCGAGGTCTTCATCCGTCTTCGAACTGCACTTGAGGCGATCAATGAAAAGATCGCATTTGCTCAGGATGACATTCGTGGTTTCTATACTACCTGTCCTTCAAACTTGGGGACTGCGATGCGTGCTTCGGTACACATCAAGATTCCAAAACTTTCAGCACAACCTAACTTCAATGAAGTTTGTGCAGATCTTGGGCTGTCAATCCGAGGTATTCATGGAGAACACTCAGAGTCTTCTGATGGTATCTACGATATCTCTAACAAACGACGTCTCGGGATTACCGAAACAGAGATTTACAATCAACTGTATGATGGAGTGAAGAAACTCATCGAGCTTGAATCTTCATTATAGTCAGTGAAAGACAAAACTGCTTCTACGGAAGCAGTTTTTTTATTTGTGATACTAAGATCACATTGACTTTTGGTGAAATAACTATATAATATATACAAACAAATAAACTAAAAATCCAATAATATATGATTCCAGACTATGTTGATTATGGTAATGAATTTTTTCTTACGGTAACTCCAGTTGTTGTACTAATAATTTTATTTTTTATATGGTTATCTAAGCATGTGAAGTGTAAGAGATGCGGTGCTCAGATCAAAAGACCTTTTACACCACTGTACCGAAAGAATGATGATTAAATGTCATCCGTTACTAAAGCCCCTTGCTACTTAATTGTAGTAAGGGGAGTTTTGTTTTTTGGTTTATTGACAGAATCACTATTTACTATTATTGTATAATCAAATTTAACTTAAAAACCTCATAGTAAATGAAAAAGTACTTAGTATTGTGCCTTGTAGCACTGTTTTGTTCTTGTGATAAACAAGAAGCTTCTGTTGATGAATCTTCAGCGAATGTTGAAAAAAGTAGTAGTGCATCGATTGCTGCAAAATCTTCTACTGATGATGTATCATTAGCAGGAGAAGGAGTGGATATTCCTAAAAAATATTTAGAGCTCCAAGAAGCTCATGAAAAAATGCTTCAACTGCAAGAAAAGCGGGCGAAGATAAAAACTAGGCATGGTGTTAATTCTCAAGAGTATCGTGATATTCACGAAAAATTTGTAAAAGCATTTGCACGGTTCGATACGTTACTTCAAAGTGTTCCGCCTAAGATAAGGGAGATCAGTAAAATAGTTGCTGCAGCCCAAGCAGAACGCGATCAACACATTTAATGTGTAAGAAATTTTTATAAAAGCCCTGATTAATTTCAGAGGCTTTTTTGTTTGATCATTGACTTTGTTTTTGAATAAGGCAATATGAATGAAAAATCACCTAAATTTAATAAAAAATGAAAAATTTATTTTTATTACTAATAATTACAGTTTTTCTTTTTGGCTGCAAAGGCAGCAAAATGAAAGCCAAATTTGTTCTAGAAGACTATACCGGATGGGTACGAGCTGAAGGCAACTCCATTCCCACTACCACCTTACCTGTCGGTATGAAGACAGCATCAGTTGCCGTAAGTGCCATTATTGATAGTACGAAACATACATTTGCTGTCTCAAGCTTGGCACTACCAGAGACTGAGCAAGGTGACTCACTCTATCTTGAACAGGGTGAAGTGATGTCGGTAAGAAAGAAATAAGTAATACTCTTTAGAAATTCGGACTGCATCGGTCCGAATTTTTTATTACGCCGCTTCATATTGACAATTTGTGATTTTAAGGTAATGTAAAGAAAAACTTAAAACATGAAAATTAAAACCCTTCTTAAACAAAAAGGTTATGCCGTAGCACTTTTTGGATTACCATATCTTCATGGATCTAAATCACTTTTTCCAAAAATAATAATTAATTTTACTATTATTATGTACAGCCAGAAAAAAGTGGGCTCAGGTGGAAAAGAGAATATTGACTTCCTTTATATTCCAGAATCACAACAACATAAAATTCTTATGCATGCAAAAAAGCTAGCTTGTGAAAAAATGGGGAGTAAATTAAAAATACGCCCGTCTGATATTACAATCGCTAATGGTTGGTACGATACAACGATCCAAATCTCTTTATCTAAAAAATTTTAAACAGTAAGCAGTCCAGAAATGGCTGCTTTTTTATTTATGACCCTTTGTACACAATTTTGGAACCGAAGATATGTATACAAAAAGCATCTCTTGAGAGATGCTTTTTGTCGGTGTGACCCTTTGTAAGGAGTTTTGGAACCGGACAGTTGATAGTATAAGGTTATTTGAGACTGTGCATTGACTTCCCCAGGTTTTAAAGTAATGTGAAAGAAACTTAAAAACCCACATGAGCTGAGTGGTCTAACAAACAGCCAGTACAATGAAAAAAGAAGAAAAAAATGAACTGACATTGTATGTCAAAAAAATTGATGTTGCGGCTTCTATGAAAATTTTTCTAAACGTCTGTAATAGTTTTTCAAAAGAAAGTATTTGGTTTGAACTACCAGACGCAATTGTTCCCAAGGAGGGCTCAAATAAGCATTTCAAACTAAAAGATCAATTAGCAGAAAAGCTTACACTGTATATTAGAAAGATAGTGAGAGAAAAAGAAGGTGGTAAAAGTTGGCCACAAATAAAGATTAGGGTGAAATATAGTACTGAGTTTCAGTCAGTAGGTGGTACAAATCCTGACCCTGATGTTTTACCTCGCCAATGGCTAGAGTTGCATATACCACTCTCTGCTCATGAAATTGTATTTTTTCATTACGCATTACATTTTATTGAATACGTATAATTTACTATCCTCCCAGGCAATGCTTGGGAGATTTTTTATTTGTGACCCTACGGGGAGTCGAACCCCGCTTCCATCCTTGAGAAGGATGTGTCCTAACCGATAGACGATAGGGCCAATGAATGTCTTAACTAAGTACTGCAACACTATAGCGTACATATAGTGTATAATTCAAGTATATGAAAAAACGATATATTCTTTTATTCTTCATTATATTATTCGGTATCGTCGCGTTTATTTTAATAAATAGTGTTCCTATACAAGCGCCAGTTAGTGAGGTAGTGCCTGTTACTACAACTACAGATAATTCTTCATTGACACCTGAACCTGCTCCGGTAGCGGGAAACGATCGTGTAGTTATTGATATGCCACGGACGGGTACTCATATTACTTCACCGCTTACTCTCAGTGGTAAGGCAGCAGGATGGTACTTCGAAGGTTCATTCCCGGTAGATCTCACAGATGACAAGGGTAAGATTATTGCTCAGAGTTATGTGACTGCACAGGGGGATTGGATGACAGCAGAGTTTGTACCGTTTCTTGGAACCATCAACTTCACAGTTCCTACTGGTGTAACTCATGGATACCTAGTCTTCAAAAAAGACAACCCTAGCGGAGAGGCTCGCTTCGACGAATCGTTCTCATTACCAGTTATTTTCTAAACACTATGATTAAATCACGCCCAATGCTCATTATCGCTATAATCGCTCTCCTCGGTGCTATTGGTATTATCGCCTTTATGCTTAAGCGTGGTCCTGCAGAAGTAGTACCAATGGACGACATCACTACACTTCCAGAAGGAGTATGGCCTTCTGATGAAATTCGCCAAGAAAAAATTGATCAGACAGAAAAGGGTCATCAGATTACTGCGGCATATCCCGTAACACAAAGTACTGCGGTAAGTGCGTACTTCCGTACATTTGTTGAAGACAATATCACTCAATTTAAAGAAGATACTTCATGGACCAGTGAGATCGATAATGCGGAAGCAGAAATTGTATCACTTGATATCACGTACAACCGTCAGAAATCTGCTACTGTCGATAATTATATTTTCCATGTAAACAGCTACACTGGTGGTGCTCATGGATTGCAAGCAACCAAGACATTCTCATTTACTCCAGAAGGGAAGCCGCTTGCTATCGCTGGACTCTTCACGAATGGAAACGATGGTTTGAAAACTATCGCACCCTATGTACAAAAGGAATTACTCAAACTCGACTTCACTGAAAAGGAATGGGTAGAAGAGGGTGCAGCACCGGACGAACTCAACTATCAGAATTTTGTTGTTGATGAAAAAGGAATTACGTTTATTTTTGATCCGTATCAGGTTGCATACTATGCCGCAGGGGAGCAACGCATGACCGTACCCGTGAGTGTATTCAAGTCTATTGCAAACAAGGAAGTCTTTGTTCAATAATTTTAAGGGCTTTATTTCTAATAATAAAACACCACGAAAGTTAATTTCGTGGTGTTTTATTATATTGACGATATGTCATATATATAGTATTTTACTAAAAACGACATAATATGGCAAAAGTAATTGATGGACCCAATCCGGACTTGGATGTATATTCCGGACAATTAAAACCACATATAATCAATCATCTGAAATGTGGAAACATTATAACGCTGCTTAATTTGAGGCATAGTACAGAAAAAGAGTTACTCTCAATTCGTAATATTGGACCTCTGGCAGTAAGAGAGATAAAAGAATTTCTCCAAAGTTATAATTTAAGACTACGAGCGTAAAAATACCCCGACATTGTTGTCGGGGTATTTATTATTTAATCGTCATCACGATCAATTGTTCCGTCGATCAATAATGGTTCGATGCCAGCACTTTCACCACTGATACGCATCACATCTTTGTCGACTTTTTTGAGTTCCTTACCAGAGTTGGAATAGTGGTTCACTACAGTCGAGAGTGAGGTACCAAGCTTGTTGTGGTAGTCCTCATAGGCTTTGAGGTGCTTGCCAAGCTCTTCGACGCGCTTCACGATATCCTTTGCTCCTTCTTCGATCTTGAGCGCTCGCAGGCCTTGTAGGACTGTCTGGAGGTAGGCGAGGAATGAAGTAGGAGAGACGATGATGACTTTCTTTTCAAAGGCATACTGGATTAAGTCTTGCGTGTTGACCTTGATCGCACCAACTTCAGCAACAAGTAAATCATAATAGATTGATTCGTGCGGGATGAACATAAAGGCGAAGTCGAGGGTATCTTCGGCAGGGCGAATGTATTTTGAAGTTTCATCGATACGTTTCTTGATATCTTTTTTAAATTCAGCCACAAATGGTTCGGGGTTGGTTCCGTCTTTGTGTGCTTCGATGATACGGTTGTAGTTTTCGAGAGAGAACTTCGAGTCGATCGGAATAATTTTCTTGTCGACAAACACTACTGCATCAACTGCTTCACCATTTTTAAATTGGTACTGTGTCTGGAATGTTTTTGGAGGGAGTACTTTTGAGAGAATAGTTTCGAGGTAGTATTCACCGATGATTGTTCCACGTTGTTTTGGGTTCTTCAAGATATCTTGGAGTCCACGAAGTTGTTCGGTAAATCCTATTACTTGCTTGTTGCCTTCGTCGAGGCGAGTGAGGCGTTCGGTGATGTCCCGGATGATTTTGTTTGATTGTCCTGACTGGTGCATCATGCTCTCTTTAATAGAGCGTTCGTTGTCGCCAAGTTTCTGATCCACGGTCTTTTGGAGTTCTGACATTTGCTGGAGCAAGAGCTGGAAGCCGGTGTTATTGTTATCTTCCACTTTTGTGTCTACTACAACCGCTTTAGGACGGGCAAGGAAGTATACAATCCCTCCGCCAATTAATAGTCCGATAATAAGATAAATAGTTTGCATAATGTTATTTTAATCCAAGTGCTTTTTCTAATGTTGCGATCCAGTCTCGTTCGTCTTTGTCACTTTGTTTCTTTTGGTCGAGAAGCCATGAGAGATACCCCGGATCAGTTGCCGCGACTTCTGCAACGGTACGGCCCTTGTGTTTACCAAAGTCGATAGTGCGGATAGTGAGCGCTTCGCTTGAGAGATCGATCATTTTTTGTAGTGCATCAGCTTCAGAGAGAGCATGTTTCTCCATCATTTGCTTGAGTTCGTATTCAAAGAGTTGTTCGAGGACGAGCACGTCTGCGAAGGCATCGTGTGCAGGGACATCAAGTTCCATGTCGAGTGCATAACGGAGGTACTGGAGTTTGTGCATTGAGAACTGTCCTTCGGTGTCGAGCGAACGAATACCTTTGAACGTACAAATAATGTTTGTTGGAGTAATACCATCGTTTTTTAAGATCTGTTCATCAAATGCTGCATTATGTGCAACGACAATAGTGTCAGGAGATTCGAAGAGTTCCTTTATCTGCGCGTACTCAGGAGCGTCTTTAAACAGTGGGCGATCTGCAACCATTTTGTTCGAGATGTGGTGGATAGCAGAGCATTCAAAAGGAATAGGAACTGGAGCTTTGTAGAGAGCATTAATAAGAGGTTCTGCAACTCCACGTTCTTTAACTGCGAGCTGACAAAGAAAGTCGCTTTGGCCGTTACCGGTTGTTTCTGTATCGAAGAAATAAATTTTCATAATTCTATTTTAGCATACTGAGGAAGACCCTATGAAAAGCAAAGCTTCGATTAATAATCGCTACGAAAACATACTTAATTAAAAACGCCCAAGCCGACCCACCCATTTTTAATGTAAGTATGTCTTGCTTCGCGCTTAAGATCTCGTGATGATGTAATAAAAGATAATTATAAAGGCACTAGTAGACGTAAAAAAACGCATAATAGTAAAATGGGAGGGGGAGGCTGGGGCGTTTTACTATTATGCGTTTTTTTTGCAGTCTGTAATTAGAGTCTATGGTATAATCCAAACCATATGACACTTGCAGAAACAATTCGCTCTCAATTAAAAGACGCTATGCGCGCAAAGGACCAAATTGCCCTTGATACGCTTCGAAGTGTACTCACTGGATTTACTAGTGAGCTCGTTGCTGCCGGAAAGACTCCGCAAGATGAAGTAACGGATGATATTGCTATGAAAGTGATCACCAAGTTGGTGAAGCAGCGCAAAGACTCAATCTCTCAATTTGAAGCAGGAGGACGCGCGGACCTTGCGGTGGATGAGAAGCTCCAACTCGCGGTGCTTGAGGCGTATATGCCGGAGCAAATGAGTGAAGAAAAAATCCGGGAAATTGCAGTAGCAAAAAAAGAAGCACTGAACGTTACTGACAAGGCAAAAGCGGGAATTCTTACTGGTGCGGTGATGAAAGAAGTTGCAGGTCAGGCTGACGGAATGCTTGTGAAGCAAGTTGTTGACTCATTATTTGATTAATATTTAAAAAAGATGATTTTATTACGTTGGTTTATTACGACACTCGCAATATTTGCACTTCCGTACTTTGTTAAAGGTATCGCTATTGCAGGTGATAGAGGCGAAACAATGCTTACTGCTGTTGTGGTAGCAGCATGTTTGGTATTTCTTAATCTTGTGGTTAAGCCGGTGATCTCACTATTAACGCTTCCATTGAACATTCTCACACTCGGACTCTTTTCAATAGTACTCAATGGAATCTTCTTCTGGTTTGTGGCACAAATTATTTCGGGGTTCTCTGTTGCGACATTTACTGCAGCTATCATTGGTGCATTTGTAATCTCAATTATCAACTGGATCGTTGGACGATTTATCAACGACTAGTATGGAACCGCTTGTTATCGTTACTCACGACGGAACATTCCATACGGATGACGTGTTTGCCTGTGCGACAGTGTCATTGGCATTTTCGGATCGCGAAATCGAAATAGTTCGTTCTCGCGATGAAGAGGTAATACAGAGCGGAGATATAGTCTTCGACGTCGGGGGAATCTATGACATCGAGACGTTGCGGTTTGACCATCACCAAAAAGGGGGAGCAGATACTCGTGACAATGGGATTCCGTACGCTTCGTTCGGTTTGGTATGGAGGCAATTTGGCGTAGAGCTCGCGGGAAGTATCGACAATGCACAATTTATTGATGAGCAACTCGTACAGGGAATCGACGGGGCAGATAATGGTGTCGTGAACAAGGTTGCTGACAACGGTGTGTATAGTTATAGCGTGATTGATGCGATCAGTGCGCTTCGTCCGACATGGGAAGAGGACGAACTCTCGATTGACGAAGCATTCATGCAGGCAGTAAACATGGCGGTGAACATTCTCGAACGAATGATCAAGCATTCGCAAGCCTATAGTCATGCTCGTGAACTACTCGAGAATGCCTATGAAGAATCAGCGGACAAAACGATCATTGATATCGGCAAGGAGTATCCTGGTTGGTACGAGGTCATGTCGAGTTACCCAGAACCCCTGTATGTATTATATGAACGCAGTGACGGTACCTGGGGCGCAAAGGCCGTGCGAGTAACACCTGCAGAATTTGCGTCACGCAAACCATTTCCGGAAAATTGGACCGGACTTCGGGATGAAGAATTGCAAGCTGTTACCGGAGTACCTGATGCTATTTTTTGTCACAATGGAGGATTTCTCATTGCTGCAAAAAGCCGGGAAGGGGCATTGACACTTGCTCAAAAGGCAGTTGTACTATAGTATGACTGTATATGACATTTCTCGATGAGATTAATTTAGCGGTAAGTGCTGGTAAAGGAGGCGACGGAGTCGTTCGTTGGAGACGTGAGAAATTTATTGCAAAAGGTGGTCCAAACGGAGGAGACGGTGGTCGCGGAGGGGATGTATACATCCGAGCGATCCGCAGTCTTCGAGTACTTGACCAATATCGCAGTAAAAAGGAATTTAATGCAGAAGATGGTACTCCGGGAGATGCAAAATCTTTGAAAGGTGCCAATGGAAAGCGTCTTTATATTGATTTCCCGATCGGTTCGACGGTAACTATCGTGGGTACTGGGGTGAAATATGATCTTTTGAAAGAAGGACAGGAATTTAAACTTCTTAGTGGGGGAGCAGGAGGATTTGGTAACGAACACTTCAAGAGTTCAACTAACCAGGCACCAAACAACTTTACTCCAGGACGGGAAGGGGAAAAGGCTGAGCTTCATATTGAAGTATCTCTCATCGCTGACGCAGGACTCGTAGGATTTCCTAATGCGGGTAAATCAAGTTTGTTGAATGCCCTCACCAACGCCAGTGCAAAAGTGGGAGACTACCCGTTTACCACCCTTGACCCGAACCTTGGAGACTTGTACGGATTTATCATCGCTGACATTCCAGGACTCATTGAAGGAGCAAGTGAAGGACGAGGACTTGGTCACACATTCCTTCGTCACGTATCACGAACGAAAGTGTTGGTGCATCTCGTATCGTTTGAGCAAGAAGATATGATGAAATCTTATGAAGCAATCCGTGCAGAGCTCGCAAAATTCGGGCAAGGTCTCGCTGAGAAAGATGAAATTATTCTTTTGACGAAGACTGACACAGTCGATCAAAAAACTATTGATGCGACAGTAAAAGAATTCAAGAAGCTTAAGAAACCAGTATTCACCTCAACACTCTTTGATGAAGCAAGTGTGAAAACATTTAATGACGAGCTTATCAAGCTTTTGAAAAAAGATACTGAATAAAAAATAATGGACCTATGTATAACTACATAGGTCCATTTTTTAATTTGTTTCTAGCCCGTAAGACCGCTAAACCATGCTTCTTGTCTTCCGATATCCATCAGAGAGTTCCAGTCACGCGAAGTGTTTGATTCCGGAAGATTGCCATGAGTTATCACTTTGCTGTGAGAAACTCTTTTTAGTCGATATACATCGGCGTGAAGAACATCTTCTTTTACGACCGCCATGACACGATTAAATTCTTTGTCGGTTTCTGGTTCATTTGCAATGGCTTGTAAAAGCTCATGATTCGATAAGATTTCTTCAATAGAGAGATCATTAATCATTTTTTCAATTTGTCTCTTTTTCATAAAAATGAATTTAGTTTTTTGTTAGTCTACTCCTTCTATTAGAGCTGTCAACGGATAATGGTAAAAAAATCGTTTTCTTGTATAATCAGTTTACTTTTATGTCCAAACAATATTACCCAGTTATCGGTCTTGAAATTCACGCAGAACTCAACACAAATTCAAAGATGTTTTGTGGGTGCAAGAACGACCCCGACGAAACAGCCCCAAACAAGAACATCTGTCCAATCTGTATGGCGCACCCTGGAACACTTCCTGTTGCCAACAAAACTGCAATCGAAAGCGTGATCAAAGTTGGTCTCGCGCTTGGCAGTGACATTGCGGACTTCACTGAGTTTGACCGCAAAAACTATTTCTATCCAGATATTCCGAAAGGTTATCAGATCTCTCAGTACAAATATCCTGTCGTTTCTGGTGGAATACTTAATGATGTTGCGATAACTCGTATTCATATCGAAGAAGATACCGGACTATCAAAGCATGATAGAGGAGGCTATACACTCGTTGACTACAACCGTGCAGGAGTACCGCTCATGGAGCTTGTTACAGAACCGGTGATTCACTCTGCTAAACAAGCTGGAGACTTCGGGCGTGAACTTCAGCTTCTTCTTCGTACACTCGGTGTGTCTGATGCCAACATGGAAAAAGGCGAGATGCGTCTTGAACCAAACATCTCTATTTCTCCAACAGAAGGAGTATTCGGAACAAAAGTTGAAATCAAGAACATCAACTCATTCCGAGCTGCAGAAAAAGCTATTGAATACGAACTCGCGCGCATGGAAGCACTCTATGAAGCAGGGCGAGAAAATGAAATCATTCAAGAAACCCGCGGATGGGACGAAGCAAAGCAAATTACTTTCTCACAACGTTCAAAAGAAAATGCCAACGACTATCGCTACTTCCCAGATCCTGATCTCCCAAAAATGAAGCTTCACAGTATGTTTGATATTGAAAGTTTGAAAGCCGGTCTTCCGGAACTTCCGTGGGACAAGCGAACACGCTTTATGAATGACTTCGGATTGAATGCGGACGAAGCAGATCTCTTTACGGTCAATAAAATTCTCGCTGATTATTTTGAAGCGGTAACTAAGGGCAAAGACAAAGCATTTGGTCAAATTGCTTCAAACTATATTACTTCTGATCTGCAAAGTGTTCTTAAGATAGGAGGTAGTCTTCCAGAAGTTTCTAATTTTGCTGAACTAGTAGAAATGATTATTGGGGGCGAAATTACTTCTCGAGTTGCTAAAGATATACTACCGAGTCTTTCTGTATATGGCGCAGAATCTCCGAGAAAAATTGCTACAACACTTGGTTTGCTGCAGCAGAACAATGCTGACTCACTTAGGCCTATTGTTGAAACAGTGATTGCAGAGAATGCAAAAATTGCTGATGACTATCGCGGTGGAAAAGAAGTTGCCCTTCAAGCTCTCCTCGGGATGGTGATGAAAGCGACAAAGGGAAGTGCGAACCCCACACTTACAATGCAACTTCTGAAAGATTTATTGAAATAGTACAAAGACAAAAATATTCCTTGCGGAATATTTTTGCTTTCTGGTATACTTAACCCTCGTATAGGTGTCATATTTTTTGAACACCCTCCTTGTACTACTTTTGTTCACTTCGTCTCTCTTTATTAACAATCACGCTTTTCCCAGGCGACATACCACATCATTATTATGAAACATTTTCGTACTACTACAGGTAAGAAAATTCTTGCAGCAACCTTATTTTCATTAGGCTTATTATTCGCTAGTACAACTGTTGCTGATGCAGCCACACTGTATTGGGTAGGAACTGATGGAGCGAACGCTTCAGTTGCCTCTAACTGGAAACTCGCCAACCCTACAACATGTGGCGGAGGAGATTCCCCAGCAGCACCAACTTCTGCCGACACTATTAGTTTTGATGCGGATTGCGACAACAATGCAACCATTGATTCAAGCTTCACCTCAACCATTGGCGCAGTAGTTCTGGGTAATGGATATGCGGGCACAGTAACTCTTGCAAAACCGCTCAGTGTTACGGGGGTGTTTACGCATAGTGGTGGAACATGGAATAGCGGAGCGAATGTACTTTCAATAGGAGGAGCATTTAACCTCAATAATGCTGCTGCGTCATTTACAGCATCTTCTGATTCAACGTCATTCGCTAGCACGTTTAATATTACTGCCGGAACGTTTACGCATAATTTAGGCACAGTTGTTTTTCCTGGTGTGGCTGCGGCTTTGAACTGTAGTAGTGCTCAATTTAACAGAGTAAGTTTTGCAGGGCATACGGGAACTAAGACTGTCGGAGCGACAAGTGCGTGTACATTTCCTTTGGGCAACAACCCAACAATTCCTGCCTCTGTCACATTGAATAATGCGACTCTTCAGGGTACAGGAATGTTAACGCTCAGCTCTGGAACACTCACCCTTAATACCAATAATTCACGTATTCAAGATTTTACTTCAATGACTGCGGCAAATATTGCACTAAGTGCCTCGGCGAGTGTCGCGCTTGATGTAAGTGCATATACTTCATTTGTTTCAACGGGGACCATTACTGTTAATATGGGTACCTTAACGCTCTCAACTGTCTCTAACACACTCAACGCTGTTACGGTTAATGGGGGAACTGTGACACATTCCGCTGGAGATATTACTTTTGGAGCGAACGTTCGTCTTCAGAGCGGGACGCTTACACTTGTGAATAATGTAGATTTGAATGGAAGCTTATTTATTTCAGGGGGTGTGTTCAATGCCCCTTCAGGAAATATGACGCTCGCAGGTTCTTTGACTGTCACCAATTATCCTGCATCAGTAACATTTAACGACATCGGAGGTACCATAGTTTTTGATGGGGGCGCTGGAACTCTATCCTGCGGAAATATTCCGTTTTCAAAAGTGGTGCTCGCTAGCATTTCTGGAAACAAGACGATCAATAGTGACTGTATTTTTCCACTAGGAGCAAATCCTACTTTTTCTAATGGAGGAAGTGTTATTTTAAATGGAGTGTTGCAGGGAACAGGAACAGCGACAATGTCGGGCGGTATCTTAACTGTTAATACTGGAGCAGTATTAAGCGGCTTCACTGGTCTTGCTGGCAGTTCACTGACTGTAGCCGGTGTAAATCTTGACCTTAGTACTTATACCACTGCAACGTTTGGACAGACCGTGACTGTTTCCAGTGGCACTCTTACTCTTCCATCAGGGGCCGATATTAATGCTAGTCTTGTTATTAGTGGTACGGGTGCATTCAATGCTCCTTCAGGCATACTTTCGGTCGCAAGACATTTTTCAGTTACAGATAGCGGTATCTTTAATCATAATAATGGAACCGTTGTGCTGGACAGTGCTTCTACAACCCAGACAATTATTGGATCAAATACATTTTATAATCTGACAAAAATTGCATCAGGTTCCAATGCTTCAATCACTGGTACAGCAGGTACAACGCAAACAATTCTTAATAATTTAATCCTCAAAGGAAGTCCGAACACATTACTACCGATTGATTCGACAATCAGCGGTTCTCAATGGAATATTGATGCGCAGGGAAGTCGTACGCTGGAATATCTTTTTGTTCGCGACAGCAATAACATTAGTGGAACCATAATGCAGGCGGGTATGGGAAGTTTAGATAACGGAAATAATACAGGATGGGAATTTCCTTCTAATGCTCGTTATGCCGTTTCTACTGGTATTACCTATACTTCTACGCTCGATGCACTTGATTTAAAAATGGATATTGGGTATGACAGCACGCTTGCCAATGCACCAGTCCTTCTTATTTTGCATGGACATAGCAGTATTTTTTCAGGGACTGATATCGTGCAGCGATTTGCAAAAAAAGGAATATTCGCAATTCAGACGTACAAACGAGGTTATAACGGTTCGCAAGGCGTGTCTGATGACAGCGGGCGAGAGATTTATGACTTCGTTGATGCGGTAGAATACGTAAAAGCGAACTACGGTGCGTATATAGATGAAAACAATATCAACGTCGCCGGCTATTCTGGTGGAGGCGGAAATGCATATGGTCTGGTAACCAAATTTCCAGACTACTTCACTTCAGCACAGATATTTTTCGGTATCAGTGATTATGGGTATGATCCGGTAAATAGCTGGTGGTATAACGGCGCAAGTACCAGTCAGAAAAATATCATGAACACTCGTATCGGCGGTACACCAACCGATGTACCGGATAATTATTACGCTCGCGCACTATATCTAGGCGCCAAGAATAATCCTGATACACACATTCAATTGTTTTATGATACGGCTGAGATTGTTGTACCGCCAATAAATGCAACACAATATTCGACAGCCGCAACTGCTGCGGGGCACACAAATGTCACTACAAGAATTAGTGACGGTAGTAGTATTGTCAATGAAATAACTGAAACATTTTCTAATTTTGATAACGGATGGGTATTCCTCGGTGGCGGAGAGGCATCATTTACTAACAATGGCGGAGCGCTACAGTGGACTACGACACGAGGTCCGGTGTTTTATCTTACTACTACTCCTTTTGAAAGTTTAAGAAATTATAGTCCTGTGAGTCATGTTAGGGCGTCGTTCGATGTAACTGTTGAATCATCAGTAGAGACGGCAAGTGCGCTCTTCTCTTTGCGGGACAGTAATACGGTTGTCTTGCAAAACTCTCTCTCATTATTGTTACAAAATACTGGAGGTGTGCTTAATGCGTATATCAGAGCTGACTACAATGGAACAGCATTTGCGAGTGATAATAGAACGTTGCAAATGTTCACTACTCCGCTTTCTCCGGGCGTTCAGTACAAAATGGAAATGGAATTAAATAATGGAGTGCTTACTGGTACGATGCGTGATGCAAGTGGTACGTTGATTGAAACGCAAGCTATTACTCTTGATGGTAGTAAACAGTTTACGGGGGTAGATTCTTTCGGTATTAGCAACTTTGTTGCTTCTGCTGGAACTGAATCAATGTCCGGTACGATAGATAATGTTGTTGTCGATGGATGGGCTCGTTATATCCATGGCGCTCCGCAAGAAGGTGAAGAAGGGCGAGAGGGTAACATTACCGCTGAAAATTACTTTATTCCAGATATTGTTGCCGGTTCATGGGCTGCACCTGTACTCGCTACTACGGACGATATGTTTATTCCCGGATTTATCAAGACTAAAGAATTTGAAGTATTTCTTGGGAATGGAAACGATGAAGCGGGAGAAATTGAATATGATATTTCAGGAAATACAAAAACATTTACTATTGAATCATTAACTGGTCCAGCAAATCTTTCTTTGAAAGTAAAAAATCTCTCTGCAAATGCAAAACATATCGTAGTGCAAGATGATGTTTCGACAGAGATGATGACCGACTCTTCAGGCTCATTAACTATCAGTGGTTCAATAAGTAGTACCACTACGTATGAAATAACTCCGGTTGAAGTGAAGACTCCCTCTCGTGTTGTTGGAGGTTCATATCGTCCACCAATCCCTACAACTCCAGTAGTACCGGTTACACCAACTACTCCTACTGACACAACCTGCAAACCAGGCGACCTCTTCAGTTCAGTAACTGGAGCGCGTTGTTCAGTATCTACTACAACACCTATCACTCCTTCTGTACCGGGTACTATACCAACATTCACTCGTTCACTTTCACTCGGCATGTCAGGGGAAGATGTAAAAGCATTGCAAATATATCTCAATCAAAAAGGATTTGTTGTTTCTACAATAGGTGCAGGTTCTGTTGGTAAAGAAACTATGTACTTCGGCCCTGCTACAAAAGCGGCGGTGATCAAGTTCCAAGTTGCGAACAAGATTACTCCGAGTATCGGATTCTTTGGGCCACTCACTAGAAGTTATATAAAATAATTATATGAAGTCATTCCGATCACAAAAAGGTTTTACTCTTATAGAACTACTGGTTGTAATTGCAGTTATTGGAATTCTCTCAGCAGTTGTATTAGCAAGCTTGAATAATGCGAGAAGTAAGGCTCGTGATACTCAACGAATATCTCAGCTGAGAGAAGTACAAAAGGCATTAGCTGTGTATTACTCCGAAACAGGAGCATATCCGCTTCGTACTGCAACATCAGGATGTGGGAGTGTTGTATGGGATACTCCTCTTACTCCTTTAGCATCTGGCAGTTACTTGTCTTCTATTCCTCAAGATCCTCAAAATACAACAGCAGGAGGCACTTCGTTCTGTTATAACTATACTTCTTCTCCTACAGGTTCTTCCTCTTGGACGTGTAATGGGGTGGCTCGCTCAAATTATTCCTACGCAATAATGTTTTCTTTGGAAAATAGTAATTCCAATTTTCCTGTTGCCGGAGGTACTCCTAGTCCATCATTCACTCACTGCCTACTCGGCGAACCAAAATAATTGTTTATTTTACATGGTATACTGTTCGAATGGATAACAAAATCAAGGTAGCAATTAACGGATTTGGACGTATTGGTCGAGCATTTTTGAAAATCGCCTGGGATCGTCCTGAGATCGAAATTGTTGCGGTCAATGACCTCGGCACTATCGACTCACTCGCATACTTGTTGAAATACGACACTGTGTATCGTACATGGGGGCATGATGTACAAATCGATGGTACTGATCTCGTGATCGACGGGAAGCGCGTGAAATTCGTCTCACAGAAAGATACCACCATGCTTCCATGGGGAGAGCTTGGAGTTGATGTGGTAGTGGAATCTACTGGTCTTTTCACAGCGTACGACAAAGCGGCATTCCATCTTACTCAAGGAGCGAAGAAAGTAGTGATCAGTGCACCAGCAAAAGAAGGAGATGATGCTGGAGTACGAGGTGAAACAATTTTGCTTGGAGTAAATGAAGAAAAGTTCGGTACCTGCGACATCACTTCAAACGCATCATGTACTACAAACGCTGCAAGTCCACTTATCGCCATCTTGCACGAGGCACTTGGTGTTGAGAAAGCTATTTTAAATACTGTGCATGCATACACTGCGACTCAGGCCCTCGTTGATGGTCCAAGTAAGAAAGACCTTCGTGAAGGTCGCGCAGCAGCACAAAACATCGTTCCTAGTTCTACTGGAGCAGCGATTGCTGTAACAAAGGCATTTCCAGAACTCACTGGTATGTTTGATGGTATCTCTATCCGTGTACCTGTTCCAGCTGGTAGTATTGTGGACGTAACATTTATCTCAAAGCGCGACACTACTGTAGAAGAAGTAAACGCTCTGTTGAAAAAAGCAGCAGGCGAAGAACGCTGGGCGAAAGTATTTGGTGTAACCGAAGAACCGCTTGTTTCGAGTGATATTCTCGGAGACTCGCATGCATCTCTTGCTGACCTTGCGATGACTCGCGTAGTTGGCGGCAATCTCGTGAAGGTGATGGCATGGTACGACAATGAATACGGCTACACTCACTCGCTCGTTGATCATGTGATCAAAACAGGGAAGACGATTAATAAATAATTATCTTTGGCAGTATTTATGAATGATATTGATTTGTCTATGCTCAGTCCGCGAGCACAGAAGATGGAAGAATATGAACGATTGCAGCGTGAACTCATTGCCCTTGATGAAGAGCGAGACGCGATAGAAATTCGTATGTCTGAAATCCTTGAAGAAGTCGGACCTGCTGAAGAAAAATAGTTAAGTACAAAGCCTCTTGTAAGAGGCTTTGTACTTTGTCGTCTCTATTATTGATATACTTAAATCATTAGTAATAAACAAAATATTTTATGAAAAAATTCTTATCATTTGTACTTTTAGCAGGAATTGTTGCAATGAGTTACGCACCAGCAACAATGCATGCATGTTCATGTGTGGCACGAGAATATTCACAGCAAGAAAAAATGGATGGTTCTACCGCAGTATTTGTGGGTACTGTTACAACTATTACTCAAACTGAGCTAAATAATACTGCAACATTTGATGTTTCAGCATATTGGAAGGGTGCAGTAAGTAAAACACAAGCGGTGACTACTGCAAAAGACAGTGCTGCATGTGGCTACGGATTTGTAGTAGGTACAAAATACATCGTGTATGCAAACAGTTCTGAAGGAAAACTTACTACAGGATTGTGCGGATTTACTGTGGCTGCGAATGATACGCTCATTGCAAACCTTGGCCCGGCAATGACACCCGTGTTTAATGTTGATCCAACGGCCCCCGAAAAGTTTTCTCGTAGTCTTGGGTATGGCATGTCAGGGGAAGATGTTCGATCTCTTCAGCAATATCTTAATACACATGGCGCAATGGTTGCACAAGTAGGAGCAGGTTCTCCTGGGTATGAAACTACCTACTTTGGTCCCGCAACTCGGGCAGCTGTTGCACGATTCCAGGCAGCAAACGGTATTACGCCTGCAGCAGGATTCTTCGGACCAATCACTCGTGCATTTGTGAATAAATAATCACTTCTTTGAACGAATACAAAACCCGCTCACATAATGGGCGGGTTTTTGTTATACTAAGAAATATGATTATTCATCTTGCTACTGACCACGCTGGTTTTCTTCATAAGGAAGCAGTAAAAGCCTACCTTCTTGAAAAAGAATATACGGTAGTGGATCATGGCGCGCGAGAACTTGTCGAGAGCGATGACTATCCAGATTTCATTACACCGTGCGCTACTGCTGTCGCGGCAGACAGTACCAGTGTTGGAATTATTTTTGGTGGTTCAGGGCAAGGGGAAGCGATGGTGGCAAACAGGGTAAAGGGAGTACGGGCAACAGTGTACTATGGAGGATCGATAGAAATTATTTCTCTTTCACGTGAACACAATAATGCCAACGTTCTCTCTATTGGCGCCCGATTCGTTACTGTCGCCGAAACAAAAAAGATTCTTGATCTTTGGCTCTCGACAGCATTTTCAGAAGATCCGAAACATATCCGCAGAATTAATAAATTTTAACTTACTATGAAAATTATCCCCGCAATTTTACCCCAGTCATACCGAGGCATCACGCTCGGTGTTGAGAAAGTGCATGACGTGCTCGACACGGTGCAAATCGATTTTGTCGACGGACACGTAGCGCACACTCGTACCTGGCTTTTTAATAACAAAGACACAGAACGCTTTAGTGCGATAGAAAGTGAAGAAGAAGGAATGCCGTACTGGGATACTATGAATTATGAATTTGATCTTATGGTGAAAAATCCTTTAGAGAAAATGGATATGTTTGTTGCTATGGGTCCTTCCAAAGTAATCTTCCATATTGGTACATTTGAGGCTGGTGCAATGCTTGCCTACCTCGAACAAATGCCGCAGATCATGAAAGACACTATCAGTATTGGTATGGCGATTAATCTCGATACTGATCCTAGTGCAGTTGCGCCGTATCTCGACTATATCGACACTATTCAGTGCATGGGTATTCGAGACGTGGGATATCAAGGACGGCCATTTGATGAGGCAGTTCTTGCTCAGGTAACAAAAGTAAAAGAACTGTACCCTGACAAGGAGGTAAGTGTTGATGGTGGAGTGAATCTTGAAAATGCTCCACTGCTCAAAGCTGCGGGAGCAGATACATTAGTTGTCGGCTCTGCAATATTCCGAAGTCCTGAACCGTACGGTACAATACAAGAGTTCGAATCTATCTAAATTAAATAATAATGCAAATTAAGTATGTCAGCTAAAAAAGATTACAGCATCAGAGAGCTCGAGATGAAAGCGAATGAGATTCGTGAAAGTATTATTTCGATGCTCTTGGAAGCGGGGAGCGGTCATACTGCCGGACCGCTCGGTATGACAGATGTGTTTACTGCACTGTATTTCGAATTGCTTCGTCACGATCCGCAAAATCCAGAATGGGAAGAGCGTGATCGTTTGATACTGTCGAATGGACACATTTGTCCGGTGCTCTATGCGACGATGGCTCATGCAGGGTATTTCTCAGTTGATGAGCTTCAGACACTTCGAAAATTTGGTTCACGGTTACAAGGGCACCCTCATAGAGAATTTCTTCCGTACTTAGAGAACTCAAGTGGGCCACTTGGTTCTGGACTTTCACAAGCAGTAGGAATGGCCATTGCGGACCGTATGGACAATGGTGTTGCTAGTCCGCGCTATATGTACTGTATGCTCGGAGATGGAGAACTCAATGAAGGAAATAACTGGGAAGCGATCATGCTTGCCGGCAAAGAAAAACTTCGCAACCTCATCGCAATAGTAGATCGCAATAATATCCAAATCGACGGCTATACGGAAGACATTATGCCGCTCGATAGTCTTACTGAAAAATGGGAAGCATTTAATTGGCATGTGCAAGAAGTTGATGGTAATAACGTTATGGCAGTGATTGATGCAGTGAACAAAGCTAAGGCGGTGTTTGAGCGCCCTTCAGTAATTATTGCACGCACGATCCCAGGTCGCGGCGTACGAGAGTTCGAGCGCAAGTTTGAATGGCACGGCAAGACCCCTAATAAAGAAGAAGCCAATAGTGCCCTTGATCAGTTGCGTACACTAGGAGGTCGTATTAAGAGTGAATCAAAATAATATGCTTAATCCAGATTTAAAACTTAATACAAAAATCTTCAACGATGATGTTGATCAACTTCCAATTCGTAAGGGATTTGGTGAAGGGTTGGCAAAAGCAGGAGAAACAAATAAAAACATTGTTGCTCTTTCTGCGGACCTCACAGAAAGTACAATGATGCATTTCTTCCGTGATAAATTTCCAGAGCGATTTGTGGAAATTGGTGTAGCAGAACAAAATCTCGCAACTGTAGCTAGTGGTATGGCTGCGATGGGTAAGTATCCATTCTTTTCTTCATACGCCATGTTTAGTCCTGGGCGTAACTGGGAACAAATTCGTACTACACTTGCATACAATGATCGTGCGGCAGTTATCGTAGGAAGTCACGCGGGGATTTCTGTGGGACCAGATGGCGGTACGCACCAAGCCATTGAAGATATTGCGCTCATGCGCGTAATGCCAAAGATGACCGTGCTTTCACCATGTGATGCTATTCAGGCTCGCAAAATGACACTTGCGCTGTCTGAGAATCCGCGTCTCGCATATCTTCGTCTTGCTCGTGAAAAGACCCCGATCATTACAACTGAAGATACCCCGTTGGAAATTGGAAAAGGACAAGTACTTTATCGCCCTGATGGTCTCGCACATGTGACAGTGATTGCGACTGGTGGACTTGTGAGTCATGCACTTCGTGCTGCAAAAGATCTTGAGAAAAAAGGTATCAAAGTGATCGTGGTAAATATCCACACCATCAAACCTCTTGATACAGAGCTCGTGATCAAGCTCGCAACAGAGACCAAGGCGGTAGTAACCGTTGAAGAGCATCAGATCGCAGGAGGGCTTGGTGGAGCGATTGCTGAAACACTTGCTGCACATGCACCAACTTCAATAGAGTTCGTAGGAGTCAAAGATCTCTTTGGGCAATCCGGTACACCTAACGAATTGATCGAACACTACGGCATGGGTCGTGACGCGATCGAAACTGCAGTAATGAAAGTATTGGAGAGAAAAGGATAATAAAAAACTCCCTGAACAGGGAGTTTTTTTATGCTATGCAAACAATGTTTTCGGATTGTAGTCCGCAGGAGCTTCTGCTAAGTGTTGCTCAAGTTTCTCACGAGTGAGGAGTCCTTTTTGTGCACCGACGTACTGGACGACGGACATGGAGTTCACCGGACCCCATTGCAGAGCTTGCGGAATAGTTTTTCCGAGAAGAAGGGCTGCAGAAACAGTAGAAGCAAATGCATCACCTGCGCCAGTACGTTCGTACGGAGCGTGAGGATACACCGGCATGAAGTATGACTCTGTCCCGTCGGACGCATACGCCCCATCGATTCCGTCGGTTACGAATACGAGTTTTGGTCCGAGAGCGTGGAGAGAGGTCATCAGTACTTTCACATCTTTCTCTTCAGTGCCAAGGATGCGTTGTGCTTCTTGTACGTTACAGAAGAATGCATAGGTGTGTTCATAAATACTTTTCAAAATATCCTTTCCGAGTTTCATTTGGAATGTTCCAGGCTGAAATACCAATTTCATTTCTGGATGTGCCGCAACATACTGCGCGATCTCTGAATGATACTGTTCCGTATGGTCTCCAAGGGATGAGAGGTAGAGCATTTTTGGCGCTACAGCGAGTTGTGGCATAGAAACAGGGAATTGCGCATGTTTGACGAGAATGGTGCGTTCTACGTCATACCAGAGCACGTAGTGATAGTTGGTCGGGATACCGTCATGTATACCGACATATTCTGTGCCGACATTATTGAGCTTGAGTTCCTCGATACATCCCACTCCATGAGCGTCATTACCCACATGGGCAATAAGTGCTGTTTTGAGTCCGAGGCGTGCAGCAGATACGGCAGCGTTGGCACTGTTGCCAACTGCTCGAACTTCTTCAGCAGATTCGAAAGGTACTTTGTCTCCGAAGCGTAGGCATAGTTTCGGATTCATTCCGTCGGCATCAGTTTTTACTTCTGCGTCAGTTATGCGAATAAAGGCATCGGTAACGATGTCGCCGATAGCAAGAAAATCAATTTGGTCATTCATGTGCGTAAGTATAGTAAATAAAGAGTTTAGTGTTCTATTGACTTTAATACAAATAAGTAGTATAATAATACAAAATTCTTAAACAATTAAATCATGAAAAAATTAGTCACTATCATTCTAGTAATTGCTGCAATTATGTTCGCATTAAGTCTTGTATCAATATTTTATATATTTAGTGATCAAGTTTTTGGGCAAATATATAACAACCCTATGAAATCAATGAACATGTCAGGTTTCCTGATGGTTACTTCATTTGTTGTAGGAACTGCTTTTGCAATTTTAAAAACCTATATGGGTAATAAACATTAAACTATAAACCGCTTCAATAGAAATATTGGGCGGTTTTTTTGTTATGGTACACTCATACTATGAATACCCTTCGACAGTACATCGCGGAAGCAAAAGCTAAAAAAGTCGCCATCGGTCACTTTAATTTTTCGAATATTGAAGGGTTGTATGCGATCGCTCGTGCCGCCCGTACGCTGAACGTGCCTGTGATCGTAGGACTCTCAGAAGGCGAAGAAGAAGCTATTGGAACTCATGCAGCCGTGGCATTGGTAAAGACCATTCGAGAGACATGGAATCTTCCAATATTTTTGAATGCTGACCATCACTATAGTTTTGCAACCGTGAAATCCTGTATTGATGCAGGGTTTGATGCGGTGATCTATGACGGGGCAAAGCTTCCGTTCGACGACAACGTAAAAATTGCCAAAGAGTGCGTTGATTATGCTCGGCAAGTAATGCGTGAGACAGGTCGCGATATTTTGGTTGAAGTGGAGCTTGGCTATATCGGTGAAGGATCGATGATGCGTGACGTGGCCCCGGAAGGAGTTGCGGTGATTACAGATCCGGCGGATGCCGTGCGATTTATGAAGGAAACGGGAGCCGACATGCTTGCTCCTGCTGTCGGGACATTTCACGGAATGCTTAAGGCAGCATCAAAGCCTCGTCTTAATATCGAATCTATCAAGGCTCTGACGAATGTGTTGAATACACCGCTCGTGCTTCATGGGGGTTCTGGTAACGATGCCGACTTCGCGCTTGCTATTGAAGCGGGGATTGCAATCGTTCACGTGAATACGGAAATCCGTCGCGCGTATACCGAAACTGTCCGTAACTGGCTCATCACTCATCCTGATGACATCGCTCCGTATAAATACGGAAGTGTCGGGTCACTGGCAATGGAGGCCGTAGTGGCAAAGAATTTAAAAATGTTTAATAACATTCCACAATAATAATCATGCTGAATGTTTCAGATCTACAAAAGAAAATTCAGGGCGAAGTCTATGCAGATGATGTAACGCTCGAGAAATACGCACGTGATGCGAGTCTGTTTATCGTGCATCCTGAGGCGGTAGTATTTCCAAAAGATAGTGCGGATGTACAAGCGATTGTGCGATATGTTAGTGAACACAAAGATATGGACCCAACGCTTTCCGTGACAGCTCGTAGTGCCGGCACTGACATGAGCGGCGGTCCTTTGAATGATTCCTTGATCATGGACTTTACGAAGCACATGAATACCCTTGTCAGTGTTGATGACGAAAAAGGCATTGCGCAACCTGGCGTGTATTACAGGGATTTTGAAAAAGAAACGCTTAAGCGCCGCCGTATCATGCCTTCATATACAGCATCAAAAGAGCTTAATGCGATCGGAGGCATGGTCGCCAATAATTCCGGTGGAGAAAAAAGTATTAAATACGGAAAAGTACAAAACTATATCAGACGACAAAAGGTTGTCTTCGCTGATGGCAATGAGTATGAGGTAGTACCACTCGATACCGCAGCGCTGAAAGCAAAAATGAAAGAAAAAACATTTGAAGGGTTGGTGTATAAACAGTTGTTTAAGCTTATTGATAAAAACTACGATGCTATTCAAGCTGCTCGTCCAGCAGTTTCTAAAAATTCAGCCGGATATTATTTGTGGAATGTCTGGAATAAAGAAACAGGCATCTTTGACTTGAACCAGCTCTTTGTCGGAGCACAAGGCACGCTCGGTATCATGACAGAAGCCGAGCTCGGTCTCGTGCCCGTGCCGAAATATTCTCGAATGGTAGTTCTTTATCTACCGACAATTAATCATCTTGGTGAAGTGGTGGATGAAATCATGAAGTTCGAACCGGAAAGTTTCGAAAGTTATGATGATTACAGCATGAAGCTTGCGATCAAGTTCGCATTTGATTTTTTCAAACAGCTCGGATTCTTTGGGGCATTGAAACTCGGTATTCAATTTATCCCGGATTTACTCCAGGTTCTCACTGGTGGTGTGCCGAAACTTATTCTCATGGCCGAAGTAACGGGAGATAATGTCGCCGAACTTGATGCTCGAGCACAAAAGATCAAACTTGCAGTAAAGAAATTTGGGTATAAAACTCATGTTGCTAAGAGTGCATCTGAAGTAGAGAAGTATTGGAAGATTCGTCGAGAGAGTTTCAACCTGCTTCGCAAACATGTGAAAGGGAAGCGTACCGCGCCATTTATCGATGACATCATTGTGTCACCGCATTCACTTCCAGAATTTCTTCCACGACTTCAAACAATTCTTGATGATAATAAGCTTATCTACACTATTGCCGGTCACGCAGGGAATGGGAATTTTCATATCATTCCGCTCATGGATCTTGAGAACCCACTCTCAGGAGATTTGATTCTTGATGTATCCAAGAAAGTCTATTCACTTGTCGCCGAATACAAAGGCTCGATTACCGCAGAACATAATGACGGAATCATCCGAACACCGTTTCTTTCATATATGTATTCTCCGGAAATTATTGGTTTCTTTGAGCAAGTAAAAAACATCATGGACCCGTTAAATATATTCAATCCCGGTAAGAAAGTAGGAGGGTCATTCGACTACATCAAGGCTCATTTGGTAGATACTCATAATACAAAACATAGTTCGTAAATAAAAAAAAGAGACCATTCAATGGTCTCTTTTGCATTACAGTAAGAAATTAGTAGGAATTCGCAAAATAATGTAAATCTTTTGCAAAGTCTGCAGGGTCTTTTTCTGGGTGTCGAACATAATGAATAAAGTTTTCTATTACATACATATAATCATCGTTGCTAAGCCATTCAGCGGGGATTCCTTTAATTTTTGAAACAAATAATCCAAAATCATTAGATTTTTTTGCAGCAAGAATGTCTCCCAATGTAAGCCTTGAATTAGACATAATTACACCCAACAAGTCAGCAATAGGATAATAATAATCTGAGCCAATGTAATCTGGATACAAATAAGTGGCGAACATTTCTGCCGCAGCCTCCTCAATTAATCCAATACCTCCTGTAGCATTTGCTGTATAACCTAAAGATAAGCCATTAGTTGTAACAAGTTTAGAATACGGTGTCTTCCATCCAGTTTTTATCGGATTCGCTAAAATTTTGCTAGTCCCTAGATTGAGCGTGTGAAAAAGCTCGTGAGCAGTTATGTTCCGTATGATTTTTTTCGTTCCTCCTTTCTGCAGTGACCTTTTGTTAAAAGTAATTGTGTTGCGATGGGCCCGGGCGTCATTGATAAAATAATCATTTTCCTGGGCGTATTCCGGTTCTATCGTTTCATCGATAATCACTGTGTCATAAGGAAGACCATATGCGCTATCGTAACTTTTAACTACTTGAGCAATTACTGTTTTTATGCTGTCAGCGAAAAGAGATGTTTTGTATATAATTACAACATCGCTACGCTTCTTTTCAGTGCTCTGCTTATTTCTCAAGCATCCGGTATTAAAGCCAACAATAAAGGCTAATAGGGTAATTAGGTAATACTGTATTTTTTTCATTTTAATTTAGTTTTGTGAAGAAATGAGTTATTTGTATTATATTTAACATATTTATTAAAAAAGTCAATAGTATAAGGATAGATAGGTATAATGATTCCTAGATAAAGGAGGTTTACAAAAAAT
>Ga0247807_10000341_pt1 | contig 29764 bp, 26 predicted proteins | sample UWRJL074202C1_FD_179931 | JGI IMG/M metagenome (GOLD analysis project Ga0247807, IMG submission 179931) | Plant litter microbial communities from Arlington Agricultural Research Station in Wisconsin, United States - UWRJ-L074-202C-1 | ecosystem: Environmental > Terrestrial > Plant litter >...
GCGAAGTTATTGGATATGTATAGTCAAGTCTCTTCTCAGGGATGGAAGGTCGCGCACGGCGGCGAGCTGCCACCCTCCGAGGCAAGGCGTGGCTTTTTCCTCCAGCCAACTGTGATTGATAACCCACCGGAGGACTCACGTCTTGTTGTCGAGGAGCAGTTTGGACCCATTGTGCCCCTTCTCAGGTGGTCTGACGAGGAGGACGTCGTGCGGCGTGCTAATTCGTCTTTGATGGGCTTGGGTGGCTCGGTCTGGAGTAAAGACGTAAAGCGCGCTGAGCGCTTGGCGCGGCGGCTGGAAGCTGGTACGGTTTGGGTAAATTCCCATTTCGAGGTCGGCCCACAGGTTGGATTTGGAGGCCACAAAACCAGTGGCATTGGTGTCGAATCCGGTTTGGACGGGCTTAAAGGGTGGTGCAATCCCCAGGCGGTTTGGGTTAGAAAATAGAGGATGTTAACGATTACTCTGCTGTAGGCTGAGGGCTCAATTTATAGTTGGGTAACCCGATATTTGCACAACAACTCCTTCTTTCTATGGTTTTAGCTTTGAGAACGGGGAGGAGAAGGTTTTGTGTAATTCAGACTTTTGGCTAATCAGATCAAGGAAATTTGAAGTGGTGCTTTGTGCGCGAAAAAAAGGCTTCCTGTTTTGAGTTTGGATGCTTGGAAAGATTGGATCTCTGTCAGTATCAAATGACTTGCTTATTATTACATAATACAAGCAACGTGATCGATTACTGATTTCTTGGAGGACAATTTGAAAGAGGCTAAGCGTGAGATCCGTGAATATTATTCACATCTATGCCTCTAGAGGAATAGAGACTGAGCGTCTATGAGTAAATTAGTATGAAGACTTAGAGATAGAATGTTTTAAGTGGCTAATGGCTTTTTTTGATTCATGTTGAAGGTGAACGAACCGTGATCAACTCGAGGACTTTCACGTTTATTTGAGTTTGTATTAACTTCTTTTAGTTGTGCTAGCTTATCATTAACCATATAACGAAAACTAATAGTCCTGCTTCATCATCGTCGTTTTTTTTCCTCCGCTTATCTACTCTTGGCTGGTTTTTCTGATGTTTGAGATACAAAGCAAATAGCTGACGTATAAGTGTATGAACTCGGCACTAGGAAGCAACTCATTTTTTATGTACGTAGTCGCAGAGTTCTTCCCATTCTTAAACTTCGTCAGTGACTGTCTGGATTTGTCTTTTAACATGTGATTGCTCCATTTGTGTTGAGGAGGGTTCGATCTAGGTCATATTGATATCTTTCATCGTATGAGGATTCGAATTTAGGTAACTGGATAAGGAAGCTTCATCAGAATGTGATGTATCGATAACCTCATCAAGGTCGATAAACCTATAAGCCCAAAAGGAACAGTATACAAACATTGCTCCAGCGAAGCCGGAAACCACAAGATAGAATATGGAAGTCTGAGGACAATTTAGCATACTCTCGAAAAACAGAATTTAAACCCCACCTTTGCCCCAGCGGTGGAGCGCTCCCCGTTGAACAATGGCGTACAAACGTATAACGTTAGGCCGATCAAGAAAAACACGACCGCATACGCCATCAACATCATGGATGATTGCCACACAAAAACCATCTTCCACCGTGGCGTACACTCCTGATATACTCCTATACTATTTTGCTGTTCAATCTTCACAGCATCTCTGATTATCAAGGCAAGGTATTTCCAGTAGTAGCCGCTGGACTTGCGATCAGATGAGGGTGGTGCTAAACCATTGAAGATAAATGCTTGGGAAGACGACAGCAGAATCGCAAAGATGGAAAGTACTAAACTACAATACCACACTGCAGGACCAATCCAATGTCCATTGTCAACGGGGGCCCATGAAAAGCAGCCTATTACTGCTGCCGCCAGGATTGTGCTCTATCTTTTAGTCAATAGTGTATCACCACTGAACAGTTCACAGATCGAGCAGTACTCACTGCGATCTGAATATAATGTAACTCGTATAGTTTTCGTTTTCGCCATCTAGATAGCAAAATGACAAGTTTAGACCGTTGTCCATTATGTTTTACACATTCCGTGATATGCAAAATAGGTGAAAGCGTATTTTGGTGAAAAAACCTATAATATGGAAGCGTTCCCAAGGTGACAGTTATTCGGATTATCCAGGTCGCGAAAGCTCGGTACAGGGTCTTCGTTGAAACCAAGTCATATTAGTATAGGGTGAATACTTAGAGTGATACAGATGCCCAGCGGCGAGTTACGCACCCTGATAATCCCTATCCTTTTGATGTCCTGAGCCATTACTTTTATAAGTTAGGAAGAAGCATAGATCTTTACTCTCGGGTTACTGCCACGGACTACTAGCCTTTTGAATCTCGAACAGATTTGAACATGAGGGTGTGTAAAGAGTCTCGTAAGGCTGACATGACGTGGTGTTGTGACAATGAGGAGGCTGAAAGCGCCATGTCTCGTACGATACACTCAGGCTTTCAATAGTCTGTTTAAGTGTACCATTTAGTCAGCCTTGAGACCTCGGAACTTTGCACCTTAATCTTCAGGCAATGTTTATTATGAAAAGGCTAGATTTGCTACTCACTTTGTCCGCCCTCTAGATATGTTTACAAACTGAAGAAAACTATAATGAGCGTCTCTGGAAAATTAGTCAATATATGTAGGTTCTTTTAGGTCTACGGCAGTGTTAATATATAAGTAAGCTTCCTATGAGGCTGGAGCAAACAGTGACAGACATGGAGTGTAAGATCCCCCCTAAATGTTCGACTACTTAACATGCTCGCTCATCCTCAAAATTGATATAAAACAATTCTATTATACATCTATGCATTGATATGAGGCATTGTATGCTCTTTACAAGTGATTCTAATGCTAATGATGTGATGGTGGTTTATAATCTCGTATTATCCTGTGTCTTTCGATCTCTTCTCTCTGCTCTGCTTCATCATAGATGGCATGATGTTGCATCAAGTGACTAACATACTCATTCCTGTTTTCCCATCGCTTGGTCGCTGCCTGATAACAGTCACAATCGTACGAGGATTCCAAGGCATACCTTTCCCAGCGGGACTCATCCAAAGATCGCAATCGTCGCCGGCGAACGAGCTCGGTAGCCAAGCGTTGAATTTCCGAACTCCTCGTGTTTTCTACCCAGCAATTGAATGCACTAGTAATCTTTTTTTTGGTCTTTTCTCCTGTAGCTTTAGGCTTCCACTCGTCAAAATCAAGGCCATGCAGTCCACCTGGCTCGTTGAGTCGAAAGTAGCTAAATTCATGAGCCTCCCGTTCTGATTCTCGTTTTACTGCTTGGTGGGCAGGATCTGGGTCGCCTGCAACATCAAACCCAGCTCTTATTACATCTATAGTTCTTCGCTTGTGTCGATTGGGTAGATCTCTTCCAGTTCCAATACTCACAAAAGTTCCAATCTTCTCATTGGATGAGTTGACTTCGTGGAACGCTTCCTCAGATGGGTTGTTGACTCGTCCAAAACCGCCATCAATGAAAGTTACCTTATCATTCACATTCCCTGACATCTGGCTGTTATTTGTGCTTTGGGTTTGGGCATGGCGTTTGACTAGCACTTCCATCGGCGCAAAGTACAATGGAGCTGCAGTTGCAGCCATGGCAACCTTCCATGTTGGGAATTTTGTCGCGGCTCCCGGATTTCTTGGATAGCTATCAGCGAGTGGCCCTTCAATTCTTCCATTTGTTTCCAGACCTCGATCGGTACCTAGCAGATAATGGTTATATGAGCGCATAATGTAGGGGCTGTCTATGGTAGCAACAGAGTTGCCTTCCTTTCTATATGCAAAAACAAACCTATCGAACATTAGGAATTGCCTAAACAGTACGAAGCAGATGTATGGTTCTCACACTTTGCAGGTGTCTCTCGCTGTCTTGAATTTGCTTTCTTCGTCAGTGTGAGCAGAACTTTCACCCCGTCGTCTTCGTCCAATTACATCTTGGATGACACTTTCCAATCTGCGATTGTTGTACTTTGGGCGTCTTAGGAAAAGCATTGGGAGTCGTGTTTGGTGAAAGATTCGAGGTTTGCCAAATACGACTCCAGCCATGTTCATATACTCAGCTATGCAATCGTCAACGGTCATACGATACCGTCCTAGCATTATCGCTATAAGACTTTTAAGAGTTAGCTGCTACTTCCTCGCTCAATGACTATCATATCAGAAAGTATACCTTCCAGTGCTCGTTCCGCATATATAGTCGAAGTAGTGGCAAGGAAGAAAATGTCCCTCATTTGAGGACGCAGAATGACTGCCATTTTGCGAATTTGGAAGCCGTTGATGTGAGACATGTAATGGTTCTGGACAGGGAAAGAAACTGGAGGGTGCTTCATTTCTTTCCCCTGTACCATCGGTAAAATTCAGCTCTAATTGTCTTATCTGCGACATTAGATTTTGGAGGATAAAAAGACTGTAGAGTCCTTTAACGCCACCGCCGTCCAATGAAGTAGTTAGCTATTGGTACTTGGAGATAAGGAATCAATTTACCAAAACTAAGAATATTTTTAGTGTCCCAGGGTTGGTCTTCACTTAGAAATATGCTGCTGTTACTGGGTTTCGGGACCGCTTGATAGAGGCGATGCCGTGGAATTGGCTTTGATTCTTCTTTCCCCTTGCTTCTTGACGAGGGACTGGTGTATCCTGAGACAAGGGACCCGTTAGAGGTTACGCCTGACTGGCTTCTGCTGTGTTCCAGCAAAATTGAAGACCCATTTCTGATGATGAAGATGCCTTCGTGGCTCGAATGAGAGGAAGCTTCGGAATGCATGGGGAGTGGCTGGGCCAACGAAGTAGACAAATGAGATATTGCAAAGATTGTTCAAGATAGAGCATTTTTGAATGCTGAAGAAATGTATGAAATATTATAGTCTGGCGTTTGCACTTCATTTTTGCAACCTGACTGGAACCTTCGAGCCTGATTGTCTTCCCGGTCACCGAGGCCAGAGGCGGTAGTGCGTGTTATCAAAAGAAGAGAGGACTAGCGATAGCAAGGGCTGAAAAGAACCGAAGGCTGGTGATCACCGCCCCAATATCCGTAGTTACGTTGGCCAACATTGCTCGAAGTAGCACATGAGGCGTTTAAAAAGGGTGACAGTCTGACTATACACATCCGTGAGACATAATCTCAGCCAGAGTAGAAATCAGGCCTACGGAGTATGTTTAGGGGGTGCCATGTTGACAATGCCACAGAAGGCTTTCTTCGAGAAAGAAAAGGAAATTAGTTCAATGGAACCACTTCGAGTTTTATGACAATCTTTGATGACTTAAGAGCTAATGGAAAGTCTCTATGAGCTTGAATAAGCGTACTGAGCATTCCTTTAATCATGAGCAGGTCATGCCCACGGATAGAAAATATATATATGAAAAGGCGGTGCGGTTACACGAGCCTCTCCAATACGCCCACTTTGTAGTTCACTCCATATTGAGAAAGCCAAGGCGGGATAAACGCCCAGCTTCGCGAAATGTGGTGAAACAGTATGCAGCCGTTGGCGTATTTGCAGACTATGGTTCAGCTCGAAACTTCATGCGTGCTCCTCAATTCAGAAGAATAATACATCAAAGGAGATTCGCTGTTAGCATAAACTTTATCCAGGGGTTCAGTATTCTATATGTACGGCTGGATCATCTAAACCTATTTTCAGGCTTCCCAGATAGAAGGGAGTTTGGATGCTTCTCTCATCCCCAAAAACCTGTCATATTTCCTATAAAAGGCTGATTCCTCCATCTATATTCCCTGGCTCTCATGATAGCCCTTCCTCCTCCATACATCAGTACCGTTCAATACTTAACCCTACATGGCACGTTATAATACTGCTTCCAAGCCATCCCCTGCTCAGTTCACAGCTCGTCGTGGGAAAACTCGAAGCTGGCAAGGCTGGGAACGGGGCCTTGTTTACAATCCTGACAAACAATCCTTCAGGATACGAAAGATCGCCAAAATCGAGAAAGGTACGCGTGGTTCAATTGCTTACACTAATTCGATTGACAAACCCGTAGATCCCGCAGTACGGTACCTTAATTGCAAATTACCATTACGACAAAAGTCGGTCGAGTTATTTCGAGAGGGAGATCAGGTGACCACGGCTTCTGGGCAGAAGGAAGGGAAGATATTCATTGGTGCCCTAGATTTAAGGAGGTTGTCATTTATGGATCAAGTTTCGCGCTTTGTTGGCCAACTTAGGACTTTGTATATTGTTAACTCCCCAAGTTCTGAGACAAGTTTGCGTTCAGAGCCTCGTGCAAGTAGCCTCATCTAAACAGTCCACTTGCTGCACATTGCTGCAACACTTCAGCAGACAGGCTTGCTAGGACCAAAAGCATGCATTAATTCTGACTTACTTGTTGGGGATAATTTAAGTGTTAATCGGACTACTATGTCAAGGTTTGGAGAAGATAAATCTACCAGGGAGGCATTACATGGTAACCTACAATTTATAAAGTATATGAATGTCAAACATGAATCTACTTAAACTGAGCAGTTTATTTCATATGATCATGCTAGTTAATGGGAAAATTAAAGCTGTGCGAAAATATGGCACAATCACGTAGTTTAGATCATTCCGTATGGAGACATTGTGAAAGGTTTGACGAAAGTGCAAATGCATAAATGCATGAATGCCGGAGTATTCATTTCGCAGACTTCACGAGAGTAGGCTACTGCATAGCAAATGGTGCAGTAATATATGGATAACGGAAGACAAAAAAAACTCCTCCAATTCTAAAGCTGCCCACTAAATAGTAAAAATATTACATCTCGGGATATATTTGTACCTCGAATTAGACATCCTCCCGGATGTTCATATTGCCGAGGAAGCACGAGAGAGTGGTAGTATCGCTATTTTCGATCTTATCAGGGGCAAGGCGATCATGTACTCAGTCATGAATGACTATGTTCGATCAATCGACTCAGACAACCCAGTACAAGCCACTCTGAACGGAGACACTGCTGCAAGGTCGATGCTTGATATCTAGCACAAGTTTACCTTTGTTGAGAAGCCGGGATTGTCTTACTTCCCCAGTAACGGTTTTAAGTAGAGTAAGGTCTTCAATATCACGGAAGACTGGAACATTGATGAGTACCGGTCAGAAAAATGAGTCGCGGTACGATATCATGCATCTTCTCTCAGAGCTCTTGCCATTAAATCTTCCGACTGTAGAAAAAGACTTGCTTATTCTAATGGCGGCTTATTACGGCAATATCGAGCATTATGTCAAGCTGCGGCGACCTACCATGATTCTCTGGGAGTTGAACTGCTGCGTACATGGAATTTATCACAATACGATGTTTGCTATATGGTGGTCTAAACAGGAGCCGGCCAATCATGATCGGGCTATTGAACAGGCTATCAAAGCAGGCTTTGTGATGAATGATGTTTTAGCTCCAATAACCGCAGAAGATGATGCTAACTCCCTTCCTACTCTTATATCACATCCCAAAGTAGCAACAGAGGCGACCTACCATGCGCTAGCAAAGTACAAGCCTGCAATGGTGCCATACATGCTTGAGGCGTGCATAATGGGACGCATGTACGGACTTTTTTACAGAACTTCTAAAGAATGCGAACGAACCAGACTTAGCGAATCTCGTCAAGCAAAAAATCACGGATCCATGGTTTCTCGATGCAATGAACAGACGCATGAAGCAATTCAACGGTACGCCGGACGTGTCTAGCTCCAGTAATATCTCGGAAAACCTGCCGTGGCGCAATGCTGCCCTTCCACGATATATGCATGCATGTCTAGTGCCCATAATAATCATTTTCCAACATCTTAGGATGACAGGTTGTATATCGATGTATCATCCGTGGAGCTGTTGGCCTGCCTGCCAAAAGAGTGGATACCTCCGAGAAGTGCAGAAGGTCTCATAGAGCTTGATTACTCGGAATGGCCGCCTTACTAAAAAGTCTAGAGCTTTGGCATCCGAAGCATCAGCATGTTTGGGTTTGTTCCAGATGTTAACAGTGTTTATCAATCATAGTTTTCAACTTGAATAGTTGAGCATGATAAATTTACAGGCTCCAGTAAGTCTTAGTTTGGTTTGAAACAATCTTACTTGTGCAGTAAAGTTCCTCTAAATAAAAAACACCCTTACTCTTCTAACTCCATTTACATACCATGTCCTCAGGCCCTATTTTTCTTTTACACGTTTTGTTTGCCAAGTCATATGAAGTCACTGCATTGACCCAACATTTATCAAGGAATTGCAGGAGGGAGAATAAGACGGCTAAATAGCGAAATTATTCACAACCAGCGATAATGTCTAGGGTTTGGTTTGAGCCACAATTTCTGTCCAAAACTTGAGATTGATAGTCTAGCTGATGGGAGAGCATCTGAATTACGTGCTATGGTTCGTTTATTATCTTGCTTTTTACTCCTCTGGAGAGCGTGCGCATCTGTTGAAAAGAGCATTACACTATTACGGTACGATTATGTTCTTCTGTAAAGGTCAGATTATAATAATAACGATATATCTTCACAACGTTTTGGCACATCTACTACTCCCAATATTTCCGAGTTAATTAAACCCTGTTCATTGCTGCATTCCTCACACATTCACCGGCGTTCCCAAAGTAAGCACCACCGGTGTCCCTGTTAGTCTGACCCAAATCGTCAATGGGTCATTACCAATTTTTTCACCTCTAAAACCCTGTTGGTCAACCATAGTACCAGGTACCGTGACAGGTATTGGTACAGTACAGGTATTGTCAGCAGCTGTAACAGTAACCGCGGTGATAGTTTGGGCCGTTGTATCGCGAGCCCATGTGAGGACATAATTGCACTGATCCCTTGCCATGCGAGAAGCAAATGTGCTTGCAAGGTCGTCATGCTTCAGGGAGATTAATGGCCATGTGACTCTTTTTACATGTATTAGTCTGATTGATGAACTAGTGACACACTCAGGATGGACTTACATCCGAGTGAGTTCTGTAGTCACAGTTTCAACCCACATCTGCAAGAGAGAATATCTCCCAGAAACTCCATTAACGACGGTAGTATCTACATCAGTTTGTCGCATATTTGCTTGATGGAACATGAATGGATCATGGCGGAGAGCAAGGAGATGTTGAAGGTTCGTTTGTTTTTCCAAGGCGAGTAAATCGGTTATCGTGCCTGTGTTATCGTATATATCATTCCACTCCTTGACATCACACGCCGTAGTGTCACACTTCCCAAATGTCAGCGAGGTTTTACATAGAAATACAGGATACCCACGTTGAAGTATATATTCGACGCCCAACGAGGTGTTACCTGAATCCCAGCGAATCCATCTGTTTGCATGGTAGTGATGAGTGGCCAGTGCTCATTATCAGTATTTGACAGTTTAGGTCGAGTGTTATCCCCTACAGCATTCACAATACCATAGTCGCTCCAGGCTCGCAAAGCATCACCATTGTGTAAGCCTGTTATAGCTGGAGGAATGATGCCTCTGGGACTGAAATACTTTGCACTTGCAAGTCCAGTCTGAGCAAACCAGGCTTGATTCCAAGAGATTTCTCTGGCAACATCGAAATAAGTAGCATTATTCTCGTTCTCATGAGTAAACGTATGAGAAACGTGACAAAATGCATCTCGATTTGAAGTCGTCGAGAAGAAGGTTTCAAGAGAATCAGCTTTGGCACAATTTAGAGAATAAGGATAGCCCCCTGTGGATGACGATGCTGGCCAAAGATTAATACCTGTTCCCAACGGCTTCCTGAACTCAAGCTCCGTGGCAGACTGTGCGGCATAGCTTATCGGTCCATTTGGACAAGTCGAGCTACTAAGTGCGTACGCAGTCTTTAAATCTTAGCCTAATTCCTATTCTGATAGTTAGTGGGACTCACTCCTATATTTCCATTCCCATTATGCCCAAGCTCTATGGTATAATTGCTTCCTTTTGGAAGCTTGGCATTCACAGTAGACATCCATGATATATGAGCTGTCAAATCAGCTGAACGAATTCGAAATGTTGATCCACTTGGTGAGTATAATGCTGATGTGAGGAAAACATCATCCACTTAGTTGGTTAGCCAGTTGTTTAGCAATCGGTTTCAAACTTGTACCTTGGGTGTTGAAATATATTCTCCGAAACCCCGCATCTTCAAGTATTAGCCATATCTCTACACCATACCAGTACATACTTACAGAGTCCACGAGTTGCCCAATGAATCCAAGCATGCTGTAGCACAACTGATGTTGAACTCCACTCAGTTGCAAACTCAATGAAAAATACCATCTTGAAATAAACATCAGTACGCGTGTCTCGGACCGGAGCCTTTACATACTTGTTGTCTCCCCGATATGTTGTTTATGACACCCCCAACTGATCCTGCAGATGAGAACCCAGAGGCAACACCGAACTGCAAAAACGCTGTCGCTATCTTCGAATTTGTTATGCCTGCTGGGTAGTGGTAGAGACCAACTGTAGTCAAGGTGGCTCCCCTAATTCGCATTAGAATGTGCTTATCAAAGGACATGCGACCCACTTTACTAGACCGCTGGTAGGAAATGCTGAGGTATCGTTGATTGAGATTGTTTGTTCTTGGCCTTGGCTACAGCATGAACCAAGTTGCTTCGTTCCTGTGGCACTCGAAGGAGCTCCGTTTAGTCGCACTAGTCGAACTCCAAATGCAGTTTGGTAGTCGTATAAGGTGTTCCATTGTGCGGTATTTAAACCAATATCAGAAAAGACGACAATTCCGCCATAGTTTCCGTCCGTTGCGGTGGCATTGAGCATGGGCAGAGTAAAGACAGCTCCCTCTGCAGTCAGCACTTCGTATGGAATCCCATAGTTATTCAAGCCCGAGTAGGCGGAATACGATGATGCCTCCGAATCAGCAATTACCAAAAATGTACTTCGCACGGTCGACGATACATCTCGTTCTTCAATAGAGCCAACTTTGTTCCTATCCGAAAGAGCTTGGGCGATTCCCAGGAGTGCAAACAAAACCCATGAACGTTGCCCGGGGAAGAGTCTGGCAATCATAGTTACAAAATCCTGTAAAACTTCATGACAGAGTCAAAAGTGACATGATGTACTATAAAGCAAAAACAATAAACCAAAATAGAATAGTCAGTGGCGTGCCGGATAAATGGCTGGTTGACATTGCATGCAGAAGGAGGAAAGGAACTTTGCTCCGCGATTGGATTATCGCTGACAGTGATCAGAAGAGGTGACGAATTCGTGGAAGGCTTGGCTAATCGGGTATATTGAGAATCCATGTATGATCTGGTATAATGCTGGTCCAGTAAAATCAAGCTTTTTGTAAATTAATTGAATATAGCAATAAAAGAAGCAGCAGTCTGTTTTGAGTCAAAAATTTCAGCTCTGAGCCATTCTTAACTCCTTGGCTGGGAACAATTACGTTCCGTACGAATTTGAGTTTGGATGAGTTGTTTGGTATCCACTGAAAACCAATGTGCCCAAGGAACAGATGCAAGAAAATGATAATTCTGTCGTGGAACTGTGATGTCCGTAATGTTTGCGGGCGAGTGGCAACAAGGTAACGACCCCTAAAATGCTCGGGATTATCCGACCCCAGAAATCATGGCTGTCCTGCATGAAAAATTTCCCCCAGCTCATATATGTGGTACCGGGTCGGAGAGGACCCATTCTAAGACGTAATCCTCCGAGATCGCATATTAGCTAAACTTATATGTTAAGATGAGATGTGTTTGAAACAAGACTGAAGCTGCTATACGAATTATCATGCTCCATCTGAGTGAAATTCAGAAATAAAGAGACGTTAAATATAATAACTACATTGTTCTGATCAACGTCCTTCGGTTTGTCAGTCTCAAGGTCCGGTGCCGAAGTAAATACAGCTGAACACGTAGATAGGATTAATTCCATGACAGTCTTTTAAGGAGTCTGGCTCATCAGGTCCATTCCACCAAGTCTAGGATGCCAAGTTACAAATGTTGCCGAACAGGTCGATTCACACGGCCGCCCACTCGTTGGTATAGACAGTTGGTAAATTGTTTTCCCGCGAACACGTACACATCGCCTGCTTGCTCTCGCAATGTGAAAATTATAGAAAACCATCGAGCTGTATATACAAATTTATAATAAATATCTACATGAAGTATCCACAGGTATTGCGATTTTGATCTTCGAGTCTCACTGTGTAAAAGTGACATTCACAGCGTTACCTCCAACACTTCTCGGGAAAAACTCAGCCAAAAGGGTAACAGTTTGGCCCGTAGCTTGAAGTGTACTCAATCCACTGGCAAATATCACCAAGCCTTTGTTGTCATAGCCCCATCCTCCACCCCAGGTCCAACGGGCCTGCTGCAAGGGGCCCAGATATACAGTCCAATCATCAGCTAGATAGGTTCCATCGGCCTTAATTGCTTTGACAGCTGCAATCTTTGAAAGGCCTTTGTATGCAATTGGTACTGAGAGATCAGACGTGGTACCGGTGGCTGAGATTTTATAGCTTGTGGTAGGTATGGTGGGAGTATCATATTGAACGATTTGAAGCGTGAGAGATGTACCAGCGGAGAAAGTGAGTGTCAGGGTATCTTTTACACCAGCTGCAGAAGTTGAGCTATAGAGAGTGCTTAGATAAGTAGGGGTAAAAGTTACGACACCTGTCGAGGAGATGCTATATCTAGGAGCAAATCAGTAACTGGCATTCACGTCAAAAAAGAGAACTGAGAACAAGCAGACTTACTGTGAGCTGGTAAGTACAGTACCTGCAGAATTTTTGATTGCGGTGAGAGTGTTTCCGTTCAACAGATAGCTAACTGATTCTGCAAGGACAGGGTTCCCGACTTTGTGGAATAGTGTAGCACCCGAGCTTTGCGATGTAGCAGAAGCATCTGTTGTGCTATCGGCTAACGAGTTTGAGGTTCCGGCCACCGCTGACATTAGGGTAGAGATGGAAACCTCATCACTCCATGTATTGGCGGCGCGATTGTAGTGATCATTACCATTATCCCAAAGGATAGTAGAGTACTTGAACTTGTTGGCGGTGCGAATAAAGTAATCGAAATACTTCCATCTTGCTGCTGGCTCAGTATTGGCAGGAGAAGCATCCCATTCTCCAACAAATGCAGGAATGCTACTAAAATTCCCGTTGAAGAGTGTAAAATCGGTCAGCATCGAGGATTTATCGGCATCTGAGCCCCAGATCGTCTTTCCCCACGCAGAAAAGATGAAATCATAGGGTGAGTAGTAATGGAACTGCAATCCCCATGGCTGATTGGGGAACGTTGTTCCTCGAACAAACCATTGGCTAGTCTTGATGGAGTCCTGACCAAGCCCGCTCAGCGAGACGACTCTTTGGGGGTTGAATCCACCGGCTTTGTTGACTTGCGCCAAGAATATATCGTTCAGCTTATTCAGTTCTGTAGCATGTGCCTGCGTATCTCCTACTGGCTCGTTGATAGCCTCAAAAATAAGTTTGGAGGACTTGCAAGCAAACCTAGTACCGATTTGATACCAAAGTCTCGTGAAGCGTTCCTCAATTGCCGTAATATTCGCCCCAGCGACTGTGACATCCGCCCAGATCCAGGAGTCATGGTGGACGTTCAAAACGACATAGAATCCTGCAGCAAGAGCTTGATCCACTACTGTCTCTACGCGATCCATCCATGTTGGGTCAACATTCCACGTTGGGGACTCAGTGGTAAAATGATACGCCCAAGTCACTAATTTTAGTCAGCCTTATAATTTTGAAAGCATGGGAGGCCATACCAGGGATTCGAACGCTCTTAAACTTCTTTGCTGCGATAGCTGTGAATGTCGATGCTTGAACTGGAGCATTATTCCACGAATCTTCATTTGGAACCGAATCAAGCCCATTGCCCAAATTCCATCCTGGATTCAATGCAGCAAATGCTGCTGAAGCAGTAACCGGTGTAAAAGCAGCTGTGCATGATTGTATCGCTGTTGAAGTGGCAATGCTAGACGTTTTTGAAGTGGATACTCCAGAGCTGGTCACCGTACTGAGAGTTGTGGCTGTGGGAGATCGAGTGGATGTTGGCGTCGCACTTGGAGCAGTACCAGGAATGCATTGAGAATACCCTATAAGTTGTAAGCGTTTTCCCTTCGGCTTGAGATCTTTATGTACAACTTACAAGTATTTGAGAAGCTACAGTAAAATCCTGAAACACAGGTTGTCTCTCCAGCATATCCACTTCCACCACCTACAACTATTTAGCGCTTCTCTTCAGAAAGGTTCGTAAGTCCTACATTGTCCGTAAGCGGCTATTGCAGCATAACTCTGGTTTAGTGATGCGAGCAATGTCAACAACAGTGAGGTGCGCATAATGAAACCGACAAGAGAGACAGTGGTCTGTGAAACAAAAATGCCGAGAGCACTCTCTTATAGATTTAAATCTCGAAAGTCGTCAAGCTAATCCATGTTAGCAACCTTGATTCTCACTCTCCAATAGCTCTACAATCCACAAATCGCGATATTCGAAGTTAATCCCGGCCATGAGTTTTTCCGTCTAGACACCACTCCTAGTGTATATATGTTTGGGAATTGTCTTTCAAAATGCCATGAGGTTGATCAGATGCGGCCACTATACTCAAAACAGATGAGGCCAGGTACCCGGAGCAAGACATGCCGAAGTTTGATGGGACTACCCCGCGGTTTATTCCCGGTCCGAAGGCACGTTGATTGATTACACTGCCCACATATTATATAGTGGCTAATATTCTCGGCGGTACGGTCCGATATGAATTTGTGCAAAGATGAGGATTCATTGGTGGGAGGTTCATTGGTGGCATCTATCCTCGGATGTCTAGGCTTAACAAGAATTGAACACAAGAGAAATCTGATCAATGGTAACCTGCTTTGAAATTTAACCGACAGGGAAATTATGCTTTGGTCACCAAAATGATAATGATATAAATAAATTGCAGCAGTAACATATAATAAAAATTTGCAGTAAGTGAGCATTTTCAATTTTGAAAGTCTAGAAGGCCATGTCAAGCTAGAAGTCATTAACGTTTACGCTAGCCACTTTGAGGTAAACAAACGAGAATCAGAGGCTCATTTCATATCAAAAGTAGGTCTCATTAATAACTTTATCATCTGTGAGGGTAGTTACAGAGTCACTAATCACATTATATACTGATTTCAACATAAAAACACAAAGACTGAGAGAGGCATCTACTGAGCATCCAAAACATAAGTCATACAATCCGCGCCATGTCTAAGGAAACTCTCGTCCTTAAACGTGACAAAACTAAGTCTGAATAGAGGGCAATTGGAACCTTTCTCGGGGAATTTAAAGCCTATATCATTTTATTAAAGAAACTCCTTTAGGATGTCGATTACCGATGTAATGTTTACACACCGTGCTCAGAATGTCTCAAATTTTCAAACAACAACTAGTACCATACGCCGGCCAATGGTCTGTGTGAGAAGTTTTGTTACTGTATTTGAAGAAGAAAACAAAGAGTCAAAAACAACAGATGTTTGGACATGCTTCATCGCCTGACAGACTATAACAATTCTAGGACTTCACCCAATTGCTACTTTATATAGTCGCCTGCTCCCATCAAACGCTACATCACGCTAAAACTTCTCAGATTCTCACAACCTATCTTAAGCCCACCTTTCAGGTCCCATTATAAAGTATCGATCTCCTCACAAGCAGCTTATGTTATCTGCCTGATATTTATACCACATTCCCCATCAGCCATGCTACCACGGCAAGACTTTCCAGGATCGCAGTCTGATCACCGAACTACGATAGAGATGTCAGGTTCCGGAATTCCAGCTAATAAGGAGCGCAAAGTGAAGCTTGAGTTGCAGCGTTGGAAAGCGGAGCGGAGTGAGAATAATCAAGAGGTTCGGCGACTGATGGCAGAGAATTATTCTCTTAAGTTGAAAATTCGCATATTATTGCGCCGAACAGTCCAAACAAGTCAAGAAGATGATATGACGGAGTTGCGACAATAGTGGAGTCGCTGAACTGGTTTGAAAGAGCCAAGGTCACAACAATCATGCAAGAACAGGCGAATCTTCTTGGATGTTATGCAGGCTTTAGGTGATATGCTTTGGTGGTGATAGGACATAAAATTGCAAATAGAACAGCAAGTGTGGTCTTTAATTCTAGGCCACTTTTAATGTGTCTTTCACTCACTGGTGATGGTTGTGAGTAATTTGAATGATAGTGCAGCTTAGTGCCACCCATTGGGTTCTGTACCTTTCTTAGATTTACACATTCTCAACAATTGTAGATGTCCTGAATGTATTTGGCACCATCACTCAAATGCAAAAACTCTAGTATCATGGCCTACATTTCAAAGAGACTAATGACTACATGGCTTCTTTGACAAGTTAGTATTGTATAAAGTTTGACAGAAATCATATCTGAGACTTGCCGTGTAATTTTGCCAAGGACAAATCTTTTGCTTTGTTCTAGATTATTTCAGAATTTGACGAGTTTGGTAGCAAAGAAAGTGACTCATATATGCTGCACATTTGGAATATAATGAGAAGCTCGGAATTTCATCCAATCCAATCAAAGTAACCATTTTGTCTCATACAATTCAACTAATACATTTGAGAACAATATCTTTCTTTCATCTTCACGTTGCAACTCAACGTTACATTGTTTTCCTGTGATTCACATCTCAATTCATTTTGAACGCAAGAGTCACAGAACAATCCTTCTGAAACTATCCTGCCTTTGTTCCCATGTTTTGCTATTCCCATACCGTAAATCCATCCGCTTCAAGTATCAAGCACCTACCATCTCTATGATTCACATTCAAAATCACATTCATAAACAATGGCAATGACTTTTAAGAAGGTCCTCTCATGCCACATTTTCATGCCTCACAACACTTCACAAATCAGACCCACGCTGTTATAGCAAATAGACACAGTCCTACTAAGCGACAAGTACACCGGAGTTACACATAGAAAGCTACTCAAAAGTAAAGATGGACACCGATAGAGCTGGTACGTATATCCGTCTCAAAATATATGTACATAACATAGCGACGAGTTTTTAAATCTCTAAATTTTTTCAACAGAAGCAGCAGCACCGGAGGATGGCACTATGGACTTGTCAAACGCACTCCACGATGGGCCCCCAAACGAGAACTCTTCTGCTCAACCCCCCGACGAGGCTTTCGGTACATCAACCCAGCCAGTAACAACCATCACGATCCAAGCCGCACCTATCGACAAGAAGTCATTGCTTCGGACCCAGTTTCTTGCTGAGGCTTCGTCTGAAGAAGCAAAAGTGCAAATGCAAGATGCGTTTCAAGAGCAGGACCGGGCAGAGAGGCGCGATAAGAAAAGTCAACTGTAGGCATTTGTAGTGAGGAAGGAGTTGCAGCCAATGCAGGGAAAGGGAAGAGGTATAAGATGGAGCACAGGGAAAAGCGAAGTAGGTGGTGAATGTTGTCTCTGGCAGCCAAAAGTTTAGAGAGTAAAGGTTTCTCTTTGGTCTCTTGGGTTCAATCTTGAGGATCTTGACAATTTTCGCTTAGGTGTGAATTATTGTCCCTCAAGTTAGAAGAGTCTCAATTGAAGATCGTAAGGCATTGAATCAAAAACTCGAAAGGGATCCCATTGGATGGACGGCACAGGAGCGTGAGAAAGTCCGCTGACGATTAAAACATGAATTCGTAACTGCATACCAAAAAAAGAAACACCTTCCCCATCCAATGTAGCATGTTCCCATTATCCCAATATTCCAGCCCTACACCTATAGCATTTTCATCCGCTATGGATCGCAAAAGAAATCAAATTCCGCGTTACTACTCGTCAACACAGGAAAGCTCGTCTGCGTAACGCTTCCTAGCCCGCTTACGCAATCCTCCCTCTGCTTATCACAGTCATTCACCTTCAAGCCACTCGATTTTCCCTCGGGCCCATTCGCTACATCCGCACAATCGTTTTTCTGGTCGTCGCAACTACGTTGGTAGGCAGTTTTGAAGTCTGGGAAGGTGTCGCCGCCGACTTGGAACGGGCGTTTGGCGTCTGAGCTTTGTGTTATGGGGGGAGCGGGGGCAGAGCCCAAGGCCGAGGCGAAAGTCTGGGAAGAGTGTTAGGTGGCTTTATTTGGGGGCTGAGATATTTTCCAGGGCAGAATTTGAGTCAGAGAGACAGCATGGAGTTGAGCTTAGAAAAGGAGGCAAACGGGAGAGATACCTGTAGGTTTGTAGCGCTTGCTCGTGGGATGATCCCAAGGTCGCGTGCCAGGTGCATTTCCATGCCCATTTCGGCAAAATCAGCTGCGTTGGCTATCGAAGCCATTGCTCCTACAATCGCGTAGAGTATTGTTGAGCGCATTGTTGCTATGGTGCTGCGCTATGGTTTGCTAGGTACTTTATGTGCTTCCGGTATGTTGAATAGCTTTTGTCTCGTAGCAATTTCCAACTGGTATAGTTTTGTCGCTTGTGCAAATATTCCCTTGATTGTAATTTTCGAAAAGAGAGGTATTGAAGTTGGGTCAAGATGGTTGCTGATGTAGGCGATGTTGAAACCTGGGGTCGCGATGAAACACCTCTGTGACAGTAAGGCGATCAATGCGGAGGAGACTACCACCTCATAGGATTCGTTGAAGATGACGACACATATTGTTGGTTGGAGCAAAGGAAGGGAAATTAATTGTCGCATGAAGAGAAGAAGGAAGCCATACCAGAGGTGGGGAATCAACTTCTCACATTGTAGATAATAGACTCGACCATAACAAATTAGACCTAAAAATAAAGATTCCAGAAACAGGAGATTCTATATCGTACCTCCGTAGTCTGTAAATATCAGGAAAGCACTGTTCTAAATTACAATAGAGCTGCAGTCGCGAGTGGTATCGTGCTGGCTAATCGCAAGGAAAAAATTGGCCAGATAGACCACAATATAACACCATTTTTCTAATGCGAACTCCTTCCAGTTTCCCATCGCAACCCCAGGAAGATACAGCAGTTGTTATTGCTCCTTCATATGACATTAGAATAAAACCTGAAGCACATATCAACTCCTTCCCTAAGAACAATCCGAGTATGACGGGAAAGCAGATCAAAAGTTGCTCGACACGTTTGTCTTCGCGTTGGGGTTGTGGTATTGATCTAGAGTTGTCTTGAATGGACTCGGCATGCTTCCAACATCGCTCGTCTTCTCCTGCCCGTGAGAGCTTGCCCCTCGACCAAATGGGCTCAATGTATCGTCGTCATCCTCATCGTCATTCTTTCGGCGGCCCCAGATACGCCATGCCAAAAAGAACAGTGCTCCCATCACAACTGCACCAATTATTCCAACGACCACACCAATGACTGTCCTTTTCGTGGCCGCAGACATGCCTTTGCCGGAGGATTCGGACCCCTTTTGTTGGGTAACGGTGGTAGCCACAGGTACTGATGAAGTTACGGTAGATTCGGTCTCTTTAGGAACGCCATCGATGGTCACGGTGGTTTTCATAATAATTACAGTTGGAGTGCTTTTGATTACTGTCGTATCTTTATCCCCACTATCCTCTGTTGGTGTTGGCTTCAAAGTCGGAGAGGGGGTATTGGTAGGTTTCTTGGTATCGGCATCGCTGGTATTAGTCGGCGTAGGGCTCGTAGTTGGAGATGTGGTAGGTGTCGATGTGGTAGAATCAGAGGTAGAAGTAGAGGTGGAGGTTGGTAGTTCCGATGTGCTAGTAATGGTTGGTGAAGACGTCGAAGATGGAGGCGCGCTCGTAGAGGTAGGCTCGTCGGTTTTAGTTTCAATACTTTCGGAGGAGCCGCTGGGGAGCAGCCCGTCTATGATTCCATCATTCTGTCTTCGTACAAGCTCATTTTCGCGCTGTTGTAGATTGAATAGGCTGGCGTGTGTAATGGCGCACAGGACAGCGAATACGGCAAGCAGCCGTAGATTGATCCGGGCGAACATGATGATGTGCAGAGATATAAAGTCAACAGTAGGTGTTGTTGAAGAAGAAGACAGGACCAGCGTGGTATGGTGTGGTGATGTGGTCGAAGACCTGTTTAGTCGTGTTGATCACCACTGCCTCGTATTAATTTTGACAATTATGCAATCCACAACCGGACGATCTGAGGAGTTGTGAGATTCAGCTTGGCCCAGTGAATATGGGGAGGCTGATGAAATATGCTTGAAACGAGTGTGAGTTCAACGAGTGAATAACGAAGGAAATTTACAGCGTGAATGGGTTTGTTGAGAGTTGGGAGGACGAGTTGAGCGGACGACGCAGGAAGGATTACGAATACTGGAAAATCTCTCACGGACGCCAATTATCATTGTTGAAGTGTGTGCTTATATTTCATGTGCCAAGGTTCAGGCAAAAAGGAAGGTAAGCTCAGTATCAAAGACATTGTTTATCAATATGTGCTATCTACACCCTTAAACCCCTTTTTCATCTAGCCAATTAGGTTGCAAGGATGGCATCAAACCCCTGCCTTTCTATTTCTATATACGAAACCCCCACTGCCAAGCTCCGCGTTCCACAAATATATCGTTGTTGTTCCGTTCACCGCAGCTAACAAGCCGGCGCTACAGACAGAATTGAATGATCACGGGAAGGTGGATTTAATTTACATCACGATAAATGACATAAACTTGGTTTTGTGATGGTTCCAAATTCGGTGGTCTACCAGATCAAGGGTCCAATATGATGATCGAACCACGTCATGAGATCGTCGAATGTTTGACAGCTACGGTATCCTTCCCCATTGATAGTCTGCGCCTCAAAGAGAGTGTCGCAACAAGAATCATGGGGGGCCAATAATCCTCTGATCTTCATCAATTTGGTACGGTCAATGCAAGAGACTTAGTAGAAAACACCATAATATCGTTGGGTAACATAATCCTATCTGAGTTTGAGACGTCTTTTTTTCCGACCACATGTCATATTTCAAAGTATTAGAAATGCCAGGCCACTCACAGTGCTAGGGAATGGCCAAAATTGTAGCAGCCATGTAGCTCTGATAGCACAAGCCGCAGAGAGTTGCTCATGATAAAACCACGAGTCTGAAATATTGCGTGCGGCAAATCAGTTTTTAAAACAGATAGAGCTATATCAGAAGATGATAACTATCAACCAGGGGACGCAGCTAATGTCACTTCATCGGCACCAGTCTAGCAGATGTCTCAACAATTAAGGTTGGAAGAGGGCAATAGGCGAAAGGTAAAAAGGACCCATAAATATTGGGTTCATTAGAACGACATGCGATCTAAGTAATAAGTATATATCACTTGTTGCTACTATCACGAGACCCTAAGCTCAGCCTGAGAGTAGTGAGAAGCACGAGGCAATCCATATTTGTTAAATGTAGTTTGCTTTACCTATATTGTCAACAAGGCTCAGCTGTGTCTATCAAACCATCCAAAAGCTCACTCATATGTGGGCCCGAGTAATCCACCCCAAATATTCGTTCTTCTCCAAGTGCACTAACGGTCCTTGCTAATGTTATGCCCTTGAGCTTGGAAATGCCTGGTCTTCCCATTATTTCGGGGAATTGAATCTCGTCTCGGGAGTTCTCTATACTACTTGAAAGCCATTTGAGACATATTGTCTCGAGTAGCGGGCAGTTGCTTTGAAGAAGACTAAGAATAGTCCTCCAATTTTCCCCGTTAATGATGTTCATCCGGACGAGGCTAAGCACCCGAAGGTTCTCGGCACAATGAAGGATAAAGCGTGATAATGCTTTAAGACTAAAATCGCAGTATGACATGTTGAGCGTGTGGAGATCTGGAAACGTACTTCCCAAGCAAATTTGATTGGTAAGCATATCATCTTCGAATTTGAGACCCGGAGTGAAGAGATGTAAGGAGACTTTTTGCAGATGTAAGGCGTTTCGAAAGAGGTCGCCCAGCCATTCAAGATGGCCCTCGGTGTCCCGTATATCTAAACAAACTTCTTCAAGCTGTGCCCATGCCCCTTGGCTGCCTAGATTCATTTTGTTAAGCGGGTTATTGAGTAACAAATCTCTAAACACCCGTTTGGGAGTAGTACATTCGTTCGTTAGTAATATCTTACAGCAGAACGTGAAAGATTTTGCCAAAAGCCCCCTCTGCACCAAAATGGTCAACAGACTGGCGCTTACTTCCAAAGCTTGAATAATGTCTATGATGCTACCATTATCATCAACCGGGTACCACTCAAGCCAATTAGTTATTTCAAAGGATCGGCAATTTTCGAGCCTTGAAATATTATCTACAATTGCTCGACAGCGGGATAATCGAATTTCTGTAAGCCGATCGGGGTCGTACGGAATCACCAGGCAAGAACTCATCATATGTAATTTCCGTACATAGGGCCCCATTTGCTTGTTGTTTGAGACTGCTTCCAACTTTTGTATTTTCGATGGCGTCAGGTCTGTGTGAACACTTTTAAGAAAGGTAAGACCGTAGCAGTGTAGCGTTTTCTGATGGAGATCTTTGCAAACAACCCGCACATTTAACAGGTCATTAGGTTCAAGATACTCCACAATGTCCCAAATAAGCTCGGTTGTCAATGGGAAGATGTAGGGTGCGACATCTTTTTCCGTTTGAGCTAATCGAGAGTCCGAGATTGGCTCCGAAAATAACATCCGCTTGAACAAGTGTCGCATCTTCAGTGATCGATAAGGCATGCTGTACTGATGGGAATAATCCTGTCGGTGCTTGCCCACTGCTGCTTCTAGCCACCCAAAGCATACGTACAAGCCCCCAGAAAAAGCGGATAATATAGAGAGATCTATAAGGTGATCTAAGAGAGAAGATTAATAACGTCCATCCCTGCGTAACGAGAAACCTACCGTGCCGAGAAAAATAATGGGGTTAGGTCCCTCAAATCTTCCCCTACCAAAATATCATCATAAATGAAAATAACGTTATTCTCTAGCCATTTCTGTACAAGCGTTCGATTTGCAGTAGCAATATAATACAGTTGTAGCATAGCGGTAGATCGTGCAGTCAACGGCGTCGGGAAGTCGCGTCAGCTTTAACCCCCTGCTATAGCTTAGCGACTAGCTATTCTCTAAGTCTCGGTGCTTCAGTACGAAACTTTAACTTGAAGAGAATTCGCCCCTGAAGTTTCGAGATCTAAAACCCGTTAAAACCTATTTGCCGGTTCCATCCGGATGCAGAGCAGAAGACAAAAGGATACGCCAAGCAACTTAGCGAACTTTCAGCTTATCTAATATAATAGTTTCAGCCACGCTAATCGTATAATTCAGTAGTACTTCGTAACATTAGCAAAAGTCCAGGTTTGATCCAACGGATGCTCATTTCATTGGCTAGCTCCATAAAATGCCACCAACGCCGAGCTTCACTTACTTTGGTGCAGCTAATACACCCCCAGCATTTCGAACATCCAGCAAACAGCTACCCCACAATCTTCATTTCGCTCCATGGAGGATCGTACCGATGGGGCGTATGAGCGACGTCGCGAACAAGTTCGGCGGGCCCAGAAGTAAGTTGAAGAGTTGCTTTTCCAAATGCCTTATGTAGATTGCTGTTCTCACGCTCTATGATAGGTCTCACCGTACACGAAAAGCTATATATTTCAAGTCGCTCGAAGGTGAAATCTCCGAGCTTCGAAGGCAAAATGCTACGCTTCTCAAGGGCACGTTCGTCCGACACCTGTCTAGCCATACCCTATTCCTAACGCAAAGCGGCTGGTAGAATCTAAGGCATGTCGAGATATCATCCGGCAATACCAGGATATCTTGGTTGCGAATGACCTCCCATTTCCACCATACGATCCTGAATTACCACCTTCTGAAGACTTAACTACTATCAATGTTACCGGCGACAGTTACAAAACTCAAGGACTCCAGGCTCATTTTGTTCCATCATACTCCCCCAGCGAAAGTAGTAGCGCTGCACAGCAGTTACACACGCCCGGTCTGCAGAATATCACACAAATCGGTATCAACTTCATCCTCGCGCTCGAGCAACCATGCCTCAGTCACCGCAACCACACTCCTTCCGACCTTCTAATCACAGATAGCATGGGCGCTACGGGCCATGAAGCCATGCTCTCGAGTCCTATTACGGCACGCGGGCCAGCATCCACTCCAATTAGCTCAGTTCACGAAGAATACCCCCCTGATGCGCAGTGGACCGTACCCACGGCGGAATTGGAAGGCTTGCTGGTGTTGTCCCAGGGCTTAGGATTGGGCATGGAAGAGGTAACGCCTGTGCAGGCATGGCAGATCATTACGCAACACAATAGGTTTGATGATCTGACGTTTGAGCTGTTAGAACGTCTAAGGCTTGTGCTGTTGCCAATGGTGGTGTGCTATGGGTATATTCTGATTTACTACTTGAGCGCCCATGTTGCTAACAGCCTACGGACAGATTTGGTGCCGTCGTCGAACGTGTTGGATTTGAGAAAGCTTTGGATGAGATGTTCTCTTAACTTCTCGGATTCTGCAAGTGAATTGGAAGATGTCACATGAGAGCATGCTAAATACGTCTGAGCTGCTCCCGCTACGCTCACTAGGAGCTGGAAATAAATATCTATCTCCGTACTCAGCCTGTATATAACATGCCCTGATCGATGCTTCTTTACGGGAAGCAGCCCGCTCAATAGATCACCTGAATCTACACAATCCAGCTCATTTTCCAACACAGAAGACTTACCATGTACTTGATCTTCAGAGCTTTCGAGGGACGCTCATGCCAACACGAAGAGAAGTTAATACGCTATTACTGTGGCAGCAGGCATAAATAGTGTACATGGTGAAGGCGGCCACCAGTGCACAAAACCTTACTGGCAGCTATTGTAAACAGGGCACAGTGCAGTATCATCGCTGGATCAGCTTTTTAAGACAACTAATTAGCGTCAACCGAGAACACTAGCTTCAATCACCGCTCTTCTGAACCCTGTATGCCCCCCTTCCCCTCCAGCTGTACACTACTTATGCCCTGTACCACAGGAAACCACACACAAGGAAAATACGCTTAGCCTAATTGGATAGCTAGTAAGGAGTGACTTGATCTTTTAATGGGGGTTGCATTTATTGAATTATCTAACCCCATGTTTCATTTGCTAGCTTGCAGTATCGTTTGGAACAATAGCCTAGGTTTTACGGTGTACCTTAACGCTTCAAGGCTAAGTTCAACAGTCATGGATTAAGTGTATAGCCACCCTCCCGTTCCCATCAAGGTGGTTCGCACAACGCCCTCGTCGTATATCGAGATGACCTTCTCCACAAGCCCCTCATCATTGAACTCCAAGAATAGCATGCCCCGCAGCCTAACCATAGCATTCTCCTTCACCGCGATACCCTCATATTCACTTTTCTGTGGCCCTTGCCAGACATACTCGACAGCGCCCAATTTACCATCAGCAAGGATATCAAAATCGTGAAACAGTTTCTCTGGGAACGCGCCATGACCAGCGTTCTGACTTGTGACGCTTGCAACGAAGGCTTCTCTTCCATGTGAGAAGACGCCGTTTTCCTCTATCTGGACATTTTCCGTAGCTAGCGCTGCATTTGCACTTGAATTTCCAGCGTTGGCGTTCAGGTGGAATGCCGCCAGAGTCTTGCGAAGACACTCTCGGAACTGTCGACTAGTCTGCGGATTCTTCCCATACGTGGTATTTGATGGTGCTCCGGAGACCTCGATAACACCCTTCATCTGCTCCTTCATGAGATCAATTGGCGTAATCGTAACCCAACTCCTCACCAGTGCCTCTTCATCAAAGACGACCTTCTCCGCTTCCCATACATCATACCGGCCATCGGTCTGCAACGGGAGTCCAACGAATGGGCCACTCTGCTTGCCCGAGAGACGTATAGCAACAGCGCCGCGGTTGCCATCAACAATGTTGTATCTGTCGACCGCGCTTAAACCCTTCAAGGCACTGTCGACGAAACTCGACAGTGCGGTCGTGAAGCCTTTGCGGCTAATAAAGATATTTCCGTCATAGTTCCAGAAAGTATCAGAAGAGACCAGTGGTCCATTGGCTTCGTATTGACCCTTGCTGAGGTTTATATGGAAAGAGCGGAAATTGCGCCGAACGAGGGCTGTATAGTGTTCATCATAAAGACCAGGACAGGTACTAAAAGTTTCGGAGCCCATGGTAGTCGAAGCAAGTAGTGTGAGATGTGCAAGAGGATAGAGCCAATGAAGCTGCATGATAGCTAGAAATGCGATGAAATGTGTGAGGTTTAGATTGATGGACTCATAACGGAAATGGGAAATGCCAAACTATATATGCTCAAACTTGAGAAGGGCTCGTACCCATTGTAGAAACCTCGTACCCATTATAGAAACCCATTGAACAACATGTTTAACGAGTTGCAGCCACTTGACGGGATTATGGAATCATAAAATTGTCAAATTGTTGATTGGACCACCAGGCTTACGCCAAGTAGAAGAAACGACCCTGTGGATTTGTGGTTACCCTGCGCCAAGTAGAGATTACCTGGATTCCAGCATCGGTTACCAGCCGCCTTACACCGCATTACCACAAGTAGATATGCACCTTGAATCCTCATTGTTTACCAATAGCCTCTCTTGGTAGTTACAGGCGATTAAATTTCTGGGTGCGGGAAAGCTTACTAGTACAACAGTATCAAGTTTCTTGAAGCATTTAGAAGTAGTTCCACCAGCCTGAATCGCCGAAACATTTTCAACCTGATACTGAATAGATTTCAACTTGTCACCTAGCTTGCATGGCCCACAAAAGCTAAAAGATGGTAAGGTTCAAACCCGTGACTACCGCCGACGCGATGAGTTCATTGCAGCTTGTCAAGGACCTGTACTCACGATATGGACAAAAGGAGAAATTCCTCAGTACGTAAAACGTGTGTCAAGGGTCTTGGATTGTGATAAGTCTAAACATGAAGATGATGTCTGCCGCCTAGTGTCATCGCACTACGGCGGTGATTACTGCTCTTTCTTCAAACCTCCAATTCGGGGGAGTTATAACATTTGTCTTTCTGTGCACTTCCCGAATGCCTGCAGCGATGATGTTGATAAATAGGCGGTTTGAGTTCCACTAGCTCCATGTCTGACAGAAGCAAGAGCAATCTCGAGCGGGAGATTGCTTCGATGTTCAATAGTACAGGAAGTGAAGACTATACTGTGGTGGAGCTATATCGAAGGAACCCTATTGTGCGATAAACAAAGGCACCCTGCAATTCCAATTCCAAATCGAGACCGATTATTATAGGGGAAAACATGTATAGGGACATCTTCGTAGATTTAGAATGGCCATAGAACAGGATTAATATAAAAAACATAAGGATTGCCTGCGTTGATATGAGCTGTATAAAGTTTGAAGGTGATGTACCCTAGCTTTTTCTCAGCGCGGTGAGAGTTTCATTAGGCAGGGATAGACGTTAGTTGAGAAAAGTTATTTGTTTAACTGTGGGAGACTATTGTACAAAACAACCATAAACGGTTCTTACGTCAAGCATCCTGATAAGTTCGCTCAGCGTCACCCCTCTGTACCCACAAAGTATGACAATACTACAACAGCTTGCTATAACCATAACAACCCATGATTTTATAACAAAATCAATTCAGATACATCCGACGCCAAAAACACAACTCACATCACCATCTCACATAGGAAGGTGTTTCATTCGAGCAGCGAAGCACGCCTATATCGTGTAAGAGACGGTATAGAAATGAGAATTTGCAATACAGCTTCTCCTGCATTGATATGTACACCTATACAAGGCGGTCTGCGGATAAGTATCCCTTGTGTAATTATTTGGCCAGGGTTTTGGCAGCTATGCTCTAAACTTTACCATGTGACTGTGACACTCCTATATCGCCTTCTTCTCTTCTCCAAAGCCTAATGCTAACCTGGTACAGACAACTCATTTCAGCTTCATTCTTATTGCAAAGATTTCGAATAACCAAGAATCAAAGGCAGGCTTTTGTGTCACATTATGGGGTCAACAGCACCAGCTACCCCACAGCTAACAAGCTCATCAACGCCCCCGGCGCCCAAGTTTAGCGCCTTTATCAGCCCCGATCCCTCTTCACAATTCCCTGCCGAGCCCGATCGCTACGTAGGCAATCCACCTCATCGTATAACATTTATCTCTAAAGAATAGACTGACAAGATTCTATAGGCACTATACATTCACCTTGGATGTCCTTGGGCCCACCGTGTCAACATAATCTACCAGCTCAAGCATCTTCAACCACTTGTTGCACTCAGTATTGCCTCGATCCGTCGAGATGGAGCAAATGGGTGGACGTACGACGGAAGCAGTGGATCCAACGCTGTTGATCCGGTCGAGAGCTTCAAGAACTTCAGGGAACTCTACGAGAAAGCTGATCCTGATTACAAGGGTCGCTACTCCACTCCGGTCCTCTGGGATCGTAAGACAAAAGTTATCGTCAATAATGATAGTGGAGAAATCATACAAAGCCTATACACAGCCTTTGATCTATTGTTGTTACCCGAATTGAGAGAAGTGAATAAGCCTGACGGAGGGCTACGGCCACCAAATCTCTTAGAGGAGCTTGATCAGTTAAACAGAGAAATTGAAGATGATTACAATTGGGGAACGTATAAGTGCGGTATGGCACAGTCGCAAGCAGATTATGATGTGTCGATGAAACGATTGTTTGGTAGACTAGATGAGTTAGAGGAGAAACTGGGCCGAAGCAAATATCTCCTCGGAGATCATATCACAGAGCCAGATATCAGGCAAGTGATTCGCCTCTCTCGTAGGATCGTAATTTACGTCTCTCGTAAAGAGATCCGTGTTCGTATTAAGATCGTCAATCTCTAATAGATCTACTGCAGGCTTTTCACGACAGCGATTCGTTTCGACATTGCTTACTACACCATGTTCAATTGCAATTGGAAACAAATCCGCTACGACTACCCAAACCTTCATCGGTGGTTGAGACAGCTCTACTACGAAGTCGATGATGAAGCGAAAGGAGCATTCAAGAGCACCACGCATTTTGAAATTGTAGGTCATACTTTTGTATTTATTTAACTATGCTGATGGACGTCTAGTTCATGGAAGGGTATGCAATATCTGCTTTGGGGAAGAAAATTGTACCTTGGGGTCCAGCAGTGCCAATCATGCCATTGGACGAGCATTGACAAAGTAGATTAGATTGATGTGGAAAAGCAACAAACAAAAGGTCTTAGAGTATTTCGGCTGCAGATTTCTGCCTCTCATTCTTGGCTATGAAGTGTTCAATTTGACCAGCAGAGGTTCCCAGGAGTTTGCAAAATTACAAATATTGTTTTTTCAGAAATCTCATACTACTTGCTTAAGTGTAATCTTCGTATTTGGTGACATTTTACCGGTTGATTTTACCGGTTGATAAGGATTGGTAATTTATTGTCGGTACGTGAATTCGCTCGGTAATCTGCAAGCTATTGTGGCACAACTGCTGATCAGGGTAGTATAGTAGATGAATCTTTTCCTGTTTGACTTTTGTTGTTTTGCCCGGAAACAAACAAACTGATTTCTGATTTTATTCAACTTCCAACCTCTATTCCCACAATCTTGTTGACAGTCTAAACATATATTCAAACGGCTTCATGGAGTCCATAGCGAAGCAGGTAGAGCATCTCGCTATAACAAGTAACGAAGCAGGTTGGAGGCGTATGGTAACTGCTCTCTGAGATCTGTCTTACGGTCTTGAAACTCCCAAAGACACAGTGACTCGAATCACCTCTTATGTCAATACAACATCTCAAAAACAACATCTCAGATGGTAACTCTTCCATTAGCTTTTACAAATCTCTGCAGTGCGTACTGGAATTAATCTCAATCTATTCAGCCTTCTATCTGCTAGCAAAATGCCGCTGAATATTGGAAATATTATCAAAGAAACAGGCGGCGATCAAGAGTTAGTCAGCACGTGTCCTA
>Ga0247807_10000342_pt1 | contig 29728 bp, 27 predicted proteins | sample UWRJL074202C1_FD_179931 | JGI IMG/M metagenome (GOLD analysis project Ga0247807, IMG submission 179931) | Plant litter microbial communities from Arlington Agricultural Research Station in Wisconsin, United States - UWRJ-L074-202C-1 | ecosystem: Environmental > Terrestrial > Plant litter >...
TCCGAAAGCCGTCCTTGGTAGTCGCATCTTCAGTCTTGTCGTTCGAATTTTGTTGAATTATTATATGCTTGGTGAATAGCAGCAATGTGAGAAAAACAAGCAGAGCTGCAATCACCGACCCAAGCACAGTCCAAATTGTTCGCAGATGCCATTCCGTTCTAAGCTCCAATTGTTTCTCCTCCAACTCTACACTTGGTAAGAGTCGTTCATCAGATTCTGCAGCTGAATCATCCTCACGCTCCTGCATCTCCATATTGTCAAAATTGTCTATGCTGTCGCGTGGTGAACCGCTTGAATGGGACTGGTATTGAGGCATGGTGACAACGAATAAGAGCGGAGCCTAGACTCAAAATATCTAGGCGTGTCCACTATGGGTTATTATTTTGTAAAGTACAAAGTGTATTCGATCTAGAGTGAGCCCGTGGAATTCCAATAGGTAGACTATATTGGATGTGCCATGCTTCGACTGAGAATCGGTTCGACAGACCTAGCCTCGACCAGTCGCAGACCTGCCAGTGATAATCTTAGTGCTGCAATCCATAGTGTATGATGATGATAGTATATGGGTCTCGAGAAGAAACGAGACCATCATACTCGAGCGATCAAGGTAAGTCGGGAGGGCCAACGTTGTATTTACACAGCCTCGAGCCAAGCACCTCCAATGAAACACCGTAATTGTGCCACGGACTTTCAATCAAATCGTCGCTTGGCAGATTGCCACCAAATTGCTTGTTACGCCACGAAGAAGCTTAACCCAAGCTAGTTTGACAGATGTGGGTATATACTAGCGGCTGTGGCATTTACCTGCCTCTCTCGATCATCTTCCTGGTTTCCTGCCGTGTACGCAAGTACAAAATATACATAGTGTATGGTATTTGGCAACCGTTACAACCAATCAACTTGGATTTCCTTGACCACATGCACATCACCCTCGATATAGCTTTTTTGTTCACGCACCTCTTGGTGTTACTTTGGGCTACAACGTATTCTTCAAGTGTCAGCCACAATCAATATCGCTAGTGTTGACGCATTAAATTAACTAACTTAGTAGGTAAATAAAATAGTGTAGAATGCATAGACTAGGGGAAAGGTACGATTCACCTAAGTAGCACATGTTATTATCTATGGCCACCATTCAATTTACATGGATAGATCGGGTAGGTGATATGAAAATTGTAAGTCGGATGGCAGCCATTCACGGCGTATCCCCTCGACTTACCATTCAGACCCATGGCTCTGCAGACCACCATCCAGCATTAGTAGCCTCCGAGTTGGCCATTATTTGCATCGGTCTGCAGATGCCGTCCAACAATTTTGTAATGGGGCAATTGCGATTGGACAAGGAGCTGGATACTATGTCAGTACCAGGGATCTGGGTCACTTAAATATCTGCTCGTATGCTACAAGTAACTTGCATCTTATCTGTCAGTGTTATACTCCTCATTGACAACCTTCACGTTGAGGCAGAATTTCACTTTTGCACTAGTCATGCGGATCTCTACTCTTCTCCGTATTTCAGGTATGTCTTCGGAATCAGTGATATCATAAGCAGTATCCAGCTTCACACCCTAATGTTATTGGGATTTTGGTTAACAGCGCTAATTTCCAAAATTGTCCAGGCATTGCCACAAGTGTCATTGCTGCACCAGCATCACCGACCGCCAATGATGCTGCGGATGTTCACGCTGCACAAGCCACTGCTAAATCCGAATCCCCAGTTTCACACGTTAAAGGCAAGGCATTCGATCGATATGTCTCAATTTGGTTCGAGAACACGGACTATGATATGGCAGCTGGTGATCGTACGTTTTACCTTGTCATGCCTCTTGAAGTATCTAATGTCTGAATTAGCCAACTTTCAATATTTTGCAAAGAAGGGTATTACCTTGAGCAACAATCTTGCGGTCACTCATCCCAGCGAGCCGAATTATATGGCAGCAGTTGGAGGGTATGGGCCTTCTTCAAAATTTTCGAAAGCTGGAATTTCTAATTTTTTAATAGTGATTATTTTGGACTGAACGGGGACCCGTTCATCGCTATTCCGGAAAATGTGTCTTCTATCGTTGACTTGCTCGAAGATAAAGGAATTAGCTGGGGCTTATATCAGTATGGATTTCACCCTCCTCATTTGCAAATATTCCAAAGTTCAAAAATAGAATGGATCAGACTTCCAGGTGTAACTTGGATCCGCCATTGCTAACAATCTTATTTAGAGAAGACATGCCGTACACAGGTTTTCAGGTAAGCAAAACAATATGCTAATCTACAATGATTCCGTACTAACACATGGAAGGGATTTGACTGGAAGAATCAGGTCAATGGTGCCAATGCATACGTCCGCAAGCACAAGTAACTATTCTTCAATCACTCATTCTTACAGTTACTTATTATTTTCATAGCCCAGAGATACTTTACAACTCGGTAGTCTCAAGCCCTGATCGCATTTCCAAGGTGAAAAACACTACCCTCTTTTATGAAGATCTTAAGGCAAATACACTTCCTCAATGGATGTTTATAAGTAAGTATATCCAGGCATCACATTTCTTTAGCCTACATGCTAACATTTTGGTAGCTCCAAACATGGTCTCCGATGGTCATGACTCCAGTGTTACAGTGGCCGGCAAATGGTTGTTTGACTTTCTCAACCCGCTATTGGAAGATGAAAATTTCATGAAGAACACTTTAGTACTAATTACCTTTGATGAGAACGAGACCTACTCGATCCAGAACAAGGTCTTCAGCGTCCTCTTGGGTGACTCTGTCCCTAAGGAATTGATTGGAACCACTGACAATCACTATTATAACCATTACTCCGAAATTGCAACTGTCGAAGCAAACTGGGACCTATTTACCCTTGGTAGATGGGATGTCGGCGCGAATGTTTTCTCTCACGTAGCAGCGAAGACTGAGGACAGGCTTCGAACCTGGTCCACGGAGCCTGCACTCTCTCAACGATACTTCAACCATTCATATCCCGGGATATTCAGCAGTCAAAAGTGGGCGCCACAGCCAGTTCCAGATTGTCACTCGCGCCGAAATGGGCGCACGACCCTACCTGCTATTAAAGACAAGTGGATCAAGGAGCAGGACAAGAACTACTACCATGGTCAACTTGAAATTCCAGACAGCGACTTCCCACCTGTCTACCCATATGCATATTAAATATTGATAACAGAAGATCGAGGATGAGGCGTATTATTACTGTACAAAACAATACTCGATCGGTGCTTTCATGGTAATACGAAACGCGGTACAATTTACGAAAAGGATAATGAGACCTTAGCGAGAAAAGGGGGTGTGGCACGTGATAGAGATATACACACTCATTTCACGATATTTGGAAAATAAAATACTCATATTTCCAAAAAGTGGCTTTCAGAGTTCTTTCCATATGAAGTTCAAACTTAGTATCTTATCCTCAATTTCCAGCTAAGCGTGATAACAAATGTGGTGTTCAGCTGTAAGCGCCAGCTTCACAGCCGCTCGCTTCCACGCTCCCCTGCATCTTCTGCGACAAGCTTAGGGACTTAGCATTTTCAAAGCATTCTATTTGATACCGGTGTGCTGGACATGTAGGCGCAGTTCCTGAGACGTTGTTCAGGCTGCAGAGGGGCAAATGCGTAGGCAGGCAGATGCACAAAGAATAAGTATCGTGGCATTCCTTTTCTATAGCGTTTTCCAAATATGTTTTATGTGCCATTGCTGCAGTTTTGTGATACTTATTGAGCACTTCGCTAAGCAATACTGTCAATCTTGATATGCCGCTCACAGTGTTCCATCCAAGTAATGAAGATGACCTAGATGCGAATGCAGATCTAAGACTTGAGTATGTCACCGATCCCGACCATCTCTGGATTGAATTGACACGTGAAAAGTATAGTAGCAGTTCATGGTCTCAATGGCGATAGCCATGATACTTGGACATGTAAAAAATCAAAGAAATTGTGGCTTCGGGATTTTCTTCCGGAGGACTTGCCGACGGGGAGGATCATGACCTTTGGATATAACGCGACAGCTGCATTTCAGAACTCCGTGGCTGAGTAAGTTGGAACTCCGTAAACCCGAATAACCAAGTCACTTCAGATGTTGATTGCTTCTAGCATTGAAGATCATGCACGAGACTTATTGGGTTGCCTGAACGAGAAGCGACAGAATGGCATCGCAAATCGTCCACTCGTCTTCGTGGCTCATTCCTTAGGTGGGCATGTGGTGAAACAGGTAACAATCTTAGATGCAATCACGTATATAATTACTAATTTCTGTTAGGCACTTGTTCTCGCCAGCCGAGAAAGTCGATATAGTCAAATTTTCAATCACACTAATGCTGTGATATTTTTTGGTACACCTCACAAAGGGAGTGATCTTGCAACATATGGTCGCACATTTGCTCGGGTTCCTAGCGCCATAGCACTCGTGCCTCATCCTGAACTTTTACAATCATTAATAAAAGGTAGCCCAAAGCTACGAAAGCTAAACGAACATTTCATAGATTTACTCCAGATCAGAATGTTCAATATAGTATCCTTTTATGAAACGAAACCTCTGCTCTATTTTCGAAAGTTGGTTGGTATTTACTATTCTGCAGATTGCAACGACTTACTGACATAAACAGGTTGTTACAAAAGAGTCTGCACTTCTTACAGTAGTTGGAGAGGCACCAACTTACGAACACCCAATACCTGTTCCAGCAGATCACAGAAAAATGTGCCAGTTTAGTTCACTAGATGACAAGACTTACAAGTCAGTCGTTACCAATGTGAGACTGATCCTTCGGGGAGAGACGGAAGAGTTTGGGAATGAGCATTTTGTTGTATCTCAATTGGAGAACCCAAACTTCACTGGTAGAAATGAAATTAGGCATCGTTTGTATGACACCTTGCTTAAGGATCGTCATATGCGTAAACAGAGCCAAGACATATTCGTGCTATACGGATTAGGTGGCTCAGGAAAGACTCAAGTCTGCCTCAAATTTGCACACGAACGTAGAAATCAGTGAGTTTAGAGTTCTGTTCAATCCTCCGAGTGAATCCCAGTAAATGGATGGTCAATTGCAACCTTGGTTTGTGGCTAATTGGCTCATAGCTACCAAAGCATCTTTTGGATCGACGCCAGCACAAAAGCTATCGCCGAACAATCTTTCCTTAAGGTCGCACGCGAATGCAATCAAGAAGAAAGCATCGAATCTGTTAAGAGATGGCTATGCAGCAAGAAAAAGTGGCTTCTGATAATAGACAACGCGGATGATCCATCGCTAGACTTAGCGCAATTCTTTCCGGCCTGTGATCAAGGAACGATAATTATCACATCTCGAAATCAAGACAGTCGGCAATACGCATCTCATCCGAGTAACACGTATCATGTAGATCGGATGAGTGTTGAGGACGGAATTTCCTTGCTCTTGAAGACAGCAATGAAAGAAAGCAATGATGAAGTTTCAAGACAACTTGGTGCAAACGTGGTAGAAACACTTGGATACCTTGCCCTCGCTATTGTTCAAGCTGGAGCAGTAAGTATCCCTCTTTTAAAACCCATTAGTCCCTTTTTAGAGATTACCGAAGCAGCGATATCGTACAAGCCAACTATTTGTGCTAAGGCTCGCGGCATTGAGTGACTTCAGAAGATGGCTGGAAGATTTTTTATTGAGCTTTGATGCTAATTTGTGGTTCCTAGGTCATAAGACAGAATCTTTGCAGTCTTGGGACGTTTTGTGACTTGTACAAACAGCAGAAGAAACAGTTATTGGAATCTGGCAGGCCACCTAGTGACTACGAGAACTCGGTATATACCACATGGGAAATCTCTATGAGGCAAATCCAGATAATGTCAGCTACTGATCCCAACGCAGTATATGCTTTAGAACTCCTCCAAACATTCTCGTTCTTGCATTTTGACGCCATCGGTGAACAGATCTTTGAAAGTGCTAAGAGGAATACTTGGAATTATATGGAAGGTAGCATATTCAGTGCGAGTGCAACCAATCGCATGATGCCTTCTGGGTGGGATCAATTGGTATTTGCAAAAGCCTTACAAGTTCTCCTGGACTTCTCACTTATAACCATCGATGGTTACCGCCAAATTTTCATGCACCCCTTAGTACATGAATGGTCAAGGGAGAGAATGTCTCTGGAAGAGCGAGTGCATGCATGGGAGATAGCCATATCGACAATGGCAATGTCTATCTATTGTTGCTATAGGTCCGAGAATTATATGTACAGACGAATGCTGAAGCCTCATGTTGCCGCATGTCTTGCTACTCCAGAAAGCAAGGAAAGATTGTTCGCCGATGGACTGCACGTAGCAGAACGCTACTCTGTAGTAGATAAATTAGCCATGGTTTATGAGGATGCAGATCAGAATGAGATTGCGTTAGATCTTCACAAGAAAAATTTAAGGTTAAAGCGTCTAATACTACCGAGTGACCACATTGTAGTCATCGATACGCTGCGTAGAATGGCCTTGGCTTTGAGAGATATGAGGCGATGCAAGGAAGCGATAGAAATTCACGAAAAATTGCTGGATGATTGGCAGGCAAAGGACGACTATGCATCTGATACATTCAAGATATACCTTTTAGAAGATCTAGCAGACACTTGCTTAGCGGCTGGGTACTACGAGAAGGCGCTTGGAATGTTAGAAGAAGTAATTCGTGACTACATTCAAATATTCGGCGCCAGTACAGAAATGACACTGTTGGCAAAGTCATCAAAGGCACGTTGTCTCTATTGGCTGGATCGAGATGAGGAAGCTGCACAAATTCAAGAAGCGGTATTAGTCGGAATCGAGTCAATTTACTCGAGAGCGCATCCCGCAACACTGATGATTATGGATAGCCTTGCTAATATTTATTGGGCTCTCGGGAAAAAAAGGGAGGCTAGAAAGCTGCGAGAAGAAACGCTAGTGGCAAAGAAGTCAATTTTGGGAGAGCATCACCCGAAAACCTTTGCATGTCAGGCTAATATATTGGAAGAAAGTCGGTGGATGGAAAGAGGAAAAGGACTTGAGGCATGCAGAGATGCTCTGCAGAAGTCGCAAAAAATTCTGGGAGCTAGGCATGTTGCTACCATTAAAAATATGTCGGTGCTTGCAGAGCGATATCTGGAAGAGGGATATTTGCAAAAGGCTAAGGACCTACAAGAAGAAGTAGTGAGAAATATGATCACAGTCTTTGGAGAGGACAATCCACATACCGTAGTAGAGAAGAGGACGCTAGTAATCTTAAAGAGAGCAGTCTCAGTTCGGAAGTTCTTTTATTGGTGGCTACCGAGGCGCATACTAGATAATCGTTAAATATTTGGACGGTTATGCATCACAGATAGAAGAGAGCTCGAGTCTATATCGATCATGTATTTTAATGCAAACCCCCTAAACTGGCACTTCTATAAATCCAGTAAATGGCCTCCAAGTGCAGCCTAATTATGCCACATTTTAAAACAAACAGATCGTCCCATTGGAGTTAGGACGTTGAGTTTTACGTTCATGAATTGCATATATACCACGATGGGCCAATATCGTCAAGTCATTTATTCTCTTTTCAGTCTGATGATCACTCGGTGGCCGCTGGTTTGATCACACTATAAGGCTTAAGAAAATCAGGATCATTGCCTAGTTCTTCCTTGACCTACGATTCAAATTAGTTCGCTGCATTTTAATCAGAATAGTGCTACTAACAATATCCAAACCACCAACTAGCTCGCCGTCAACCCATAATTGAGGGAACGTTGGCCAATCCGCAAACTCTTTTAGGCCTTGCCTGACTTCGTCATCGGCCAGAATATTGAAAAATCCGTATTTGACGGATTGCTCTCTCAGCAGAGCAACTGTTTGACGAGAGAAACCACATTGAGGTGCACTCGGTGTTCCCTTCATGAAGAGCATAACTGGTGCAGCCTTAACTAGCTTCGACAATCTCTCGTGTAGGTCCTCCTGGTTCTCCTTGATTGCACTCGACGAATTTTCCGGTGCGGTGGCCGAGTTAGAAGTAGCTGGTGCATAGGTACTTAGGTCCTTTGTACTTGTATCTGCGGATGGAATACTGCCAACGCCATTACTTCCAGCGATGGAGCTCGGAGCTTTTGCGTGCTTCTCAATCGCAGCCCGTACTTTTGTGGCATCACTTCCACTAACGGTTTCAAGAACTTGTTTGTTTCGGGTAAGGACGAGATATGGAACAGCAGTTACATTGAAAGCCTCGCTAACATCCATAACCTCTTCAGCATTCATCGAGACCCAGGAGGTGGCGAGTGGGCTGCTAACGGGGTAAGCTGATGCGAGAGTCTGAAGGACAGTTGTCATATTCTTGCAAGCTGAAGATTGTTAGTCGCGAAGTAAGTTATGTCGTCCAGCTGAGAAATTAAATCCACTCCTGATAGAGAGTCACTTACGAGCTGCCCATGGCGCATGAAAATAGATTATATCGAGTGTAGATGCAGGAAGTGAAGCCGTGTGTGCGTTCCAATCCTCCTCAGAGGTGATCTCTTGAAGTATTGACATGGTAGTGCGCAAGTGTTGCTCTGACTTTGAGTCTTGCCTATTAACTGATACGATGTGGGGATGTTGATGGAAGAATATGTCAGAAACCAGATCGATAGGCAGTCGTTGTAAGCCTTGGGCAATATCTACGAACTGAACTATTGCGAGGATTTGCGAAGGGAGGATGCTGGTATGCGGTCTGGGGAAATTGGTTGTAGCTGTTGAGGGCGAGTGAGTGAGGCCGATTTATCGCAACAATCTTTATCTAAACACGCTAGGTTAATCGCGTCATTGGCAGCAGATGATCATGTGACTGCCCTCCAATATACTTCTTATGCTTACTAATGCTGTACCCCTCCTGCCATCCCCTCATGCTTGTGTTGGCGCCAAGATACTAAACTGGTAGTTTATTGGAGCAAAAGGCTTGTTTCTAAAAGTCTAAATCTCGAAGCTAACGAGCTTTCATAATCTTGTCACTCGATGTCAAAGACAAGCACATCAAATCATGTATAAGTTATTCCGTGATATAGTCTCGCATCTCATCACCAAAACTTCCCACGGCTGAACAAGATCTTAAGAACAGCCCCCAAGATCCTAGAAAAGTTCTAAAGTTAATTAAACAAAAATATGGTTTTATTCTTACATCTCCCATACATGCATTACCTGTCATTGCTTAGACGTCACTAACAAACCATACCTAATTGCTGGGTAGCTCAATCCTCCCTAGTCGACATGTCGGAGCGAGGCATAAAAACCCCGCAAAATTGATAAGGGGTTATACTAACTTGTTATTATATATGTACCTGACCTGGCGCATCCAAACAGCATCCTCTCAAGATCAATTTTGTAGTGAATAAGGAAAAACTCTGGCCCACAGCAAGCATGTTTTTAGAGTATACATCTGATACCTCAACCCCCACCTAGCTACCTAGCATCTAGCGCAGACAGACTGGGGTGATAGTAACTAAAGTTGAATCTAATTGAGCGCATAGAAAGTCCTCTTGATAGTAAAGTAGTAGACTGCCGCCATGTCCACGTTACTCCTGGAGCGAGACTTTAGCTACTACGTCTGCAAGATTAGTGGCGGTAACAAGAGAAATGGGAAGTCAAGGCTTGGTATCCAGGGGTGGAATACCGTACATATAAGAGAAAAAGGCTCGGATGAAAATGAAACACCAGATGATCGTGCGTATAGTGGCGTTCTGCACGTTCTGCACCCTTCGTGACGCTGTTCCAGTCGTGTTACGGATCTAACGGCGCGCCCGTTCTCCAGAAACTACAAAATCTGCCCTGCCCCTCCCCCTTTTCATCCTTGGCGGCTGTCACACCTCTTGTTCCAGCCTTCTCTTCGTTTTCTCAAGTGTCATCTCTCCTTATTCTTTTCGTTATATCATCAATCAGTTGTCGTTAGTTGACTTACCCGTCATCTTGTAAGCTCTTGTGCATTGTGTCCGCTCGCTCAACTGAAGCTTATCGTTGCCAAGACAGGGTAAAACGATGTCAGCGCAACAATATTACCAAGGAGGACAGGACCAGTATCCTCCGCAACACAACGGTGGTGGATATCCTCACCAAGGTGGCTACCCTCCTCAAGGTGGTTATCCTCCATCAAATGGCTACGTTCCGCAGGGTGGTTATCCACAGCATCCGCAAATGGTCAGTATTCATCTCTAGCCATTGCTGGTTTTGACACTAAATCTATATCAGACATATGGCGGCAATGCTGGCTATCCACAACAACAGCAGGTTCGCAAATCAGGCCGAAATGATTCAAAAGCTCAGCTTGATTATTGACATTTGAATTTAGATGAACCTCGACCCGAAGCAGAACAACCAAAACAACAGCAACAATAAGCCAGGCGGAGCAAAAGGCTGTTTAATGTAAGCAATATACATATCTGGAGATAAACTGAGAATGCTGACTGGTGAGGGGTTTCTTTGGTACATTGTGTATTTGCTGTGTCTGTTGCGAGGGATGCGAGGCTTGCGCAGGTATGTGATTCCCATCAGTGACTCTTAAGCTTCAAGGCTAACATGACGATCCAGACTGTGCTGAGTGCGCTGAAGGTTGTTGTTAATCGGAAAACACAAAGTGCAAATAGATGGGAGTTATATTATGAAAGCTTGAAAGGAATGATCGGCTGTAATTACGGTCACAGATGTGGCTTTGGGAGGGTCAAATATGGTTGCTACGGGCGGCGTAAGGGGTATTTTTCATTGTTGCGACTCTGTGTAATGCCACTCCTGATCTTGGATCGTATCGAGGATGTAATTTAATCAGAGAATTCTTTGTTAAGGAGGTTATCTCAATGTCATTTTTATCCAACCCATTCGTCGACCCTACTAATCTTTGTCTGATTGACAAAGTTACCTTTAGATTTTGGCCTAACTACTGCCGTTGAATAAATACTACCCTACGGTAATATGAGCCATGTTTAGGCATTAATTGAGATGCCCTTGAAGCCTTCTACTTTCTGTATTTTATTCTCACTTCATGGTACTTGCCAAACTGCTCATAAGAAGTCCAAAGACACTTGGAAAGAGCAGAGCAACCATTTTATGAGTAATCGATTTAGCAAAGTTCACGTTACAACACTGGGAAAAGAAGAATTGATGTGATTGAGAAACGAACTACGCTATTGTTACATCAGTTTGAGGAAATTCGGTATCGCTACTTGGCCTGTTTAATACTGTTTACCCCTTAAAGGAGAGATTGGAGACGAGGTTAAAAACAAAACAACCCAGCAAGGGGTGCTGTGCCTCAACTGCCAGTAGAAGCCACGCCAATCACCCTCGTATCATGCAACAATCATATCCTGCTGAAACATGCTCGACGCCTTTTTGCAAAAGCCATGCGAATGTAGGCTCTAATGCTTCGATACTCCTTGTGAACATAGTAAACATGTAGAAATTTGCACAACTCAACATAAGCAACCTGACATCATGTAGGACTTTCTACGATGTTGCAATTCAATATTTTGGGATAAAAGTCTCATGGTAGGCTGGCAACGTGTGGATTCCTCGGGCCTCAATTCCTATGAAGGCGCTCCTGGATTTCGTTTATTTTCTTGGGGGCTTCTTTCTTGTCCGAGAGCTCTGAGCAGCAGCCCACCGTCGTATGCAGTGAATATGTCATGTACATTACCTAATACAGATTGAAGAAGCTAGAATATATATTAGTTGGTTTTTTTAAACTGTGACTTACACCTTCTAAACACTATAGAAAGCAGCATAGGTGGTAGAATCAAGGAAGAAGAGGGTGGGCAAGAACGCCGTTGTGGACTGGAGGAAATCTTTACAGCAACCGCAAGTACGATCTTTTCTCTCTTAAGCAATGGCGATAAATCAAATGTGAGGTAATTGGGACTAGAGAAGAAGTTCGGAATGTCATCAAATATTTTGCTTTTTTTTGGTTGACCACGCCCTTATAATAACTACAAGAGTCTATACTCTCGCTCTCTATCATTCGTCGAGTTCTACATAGTTGGCAGGGAACAGACCAGATTTTCCATCAAAGTGGCCGAACCACCAGTCCTCATCTGGAAATTCCTATAGAAATGTCAGTATTTTGTAATGCCTACTTAGAAAATAACATACCAAACCCGTAACCTTAGCTCCCTCAGGGAAGCTTAGTTCATTGTCTTCAGCTGCTTCATAATCATAAATAGCGCTAGCGGTTGGCCCAGAAGGCGCTGGCTCCGGGGATGCCGCGGCAGGGCGAGACGCAGGAGGCGGTTGGCTGACTGGTGCAGCTTCTTCCTCATCCTCAACAAGCTCGACATAGTTGCTGGGGAACAAGCCGCTCTCTCCTTTAGAGTTGGTGCCCATCCACCAATCCTCATCCACCATCTCAATATTTGTGACATATTCTCCTTCAAGTAGCTCCAATTCATTGTCCTCTGCTTTCTCGTAATCGTACTGTATCAAGGCACGTTTTCCTCCAGCACTGGAAGTGTCATTTCCTGCAAATGAGCTTGTAGCTACTGCAGCGCCAGCGCCAAATGTAGCCGCAGCTACAGCAGCTCCAGCACCACGGGCAGGATCGTGCCCAGCTGGCTCCTCAGTAAGATCCTTCTCCGCAGGTACATTACGGCCAACAGCTTGTGGGAGAGCCGGTGGAGAGTTGCGCTCTTCTGGTGCCTCAATCTCAGCCGCCTTGCTGCGGGAAACCGGCATGGCAATGCGAACTGGAGAAGGCTCCCGTTCTGGTGATTCTGGGGTAGGACTTCGCTGCACACGTGGAGGCGGTGGTATATTTATTTGTTCGTCAACTTCGCGGTCCTCATCCGGTGGTGGTCGAGTTGGCAGAGACATTGGTGGCGGTCTGCTTGCCGTGTTAATGGGCGGCGGTGGAGGTGATTGTTCGCCAGTTGAGGTTTGGGGAATGACTGGTGCACCCATTGGTGCACCTCCCTTAAAGCGATCTTTGAGGGCGCCAATTCCTGGCGATGCTGAAGCAACCTCTTCTCCTGCAGATTCCTGATCACCTGTCTTTTGCTGGCCAACACTTCCAGCGCCTGATCGGCCTGTGGTATTTGTCGTAATCGGTGCCCATGACTTACCAGCATATCCACTCTTCCACTCTCCGCCGCCACTTTTTTGGCTTGGAATAGGAGCTGCTATGCTTGGTGCGTGGTCGCCGGCCCCGCTAAGACCTCTTTGACGAGCTTTCTTCTCTGCCCATACTTGAGCAGGAGTCTTGCCACCTTCATCAGCAAACGTGCGGCTTGCAGCACCGACAGGAGGTGGGGCGGCATTGCTCGGTGCAGACTGAAGTCCGAAGGCACCTGGAGCAGGGGCTTTTGTTCCAGTAAAGGCAGCACTTGAGCCGAACTTATTGCCTACCTTTGGCTTTGGCAATGTTGTGAGTCTTTCGGATTGACTGAAGGCTGAGGAGCGATCTGCAAGCGACTTCGGTGGTTCATCACTTGTATTACTTGTGGCTGAGGCCCCAGTTGCAGCTGGTGACAATTGTCGAGCTCCCTCATCTGTGGGTTTTTGCGCTCGGGCTCTGATAGCAGCAATATCGACCTTCCCGACAGGTTCATAAGCACCTTTCACTATTGTTGGTCTATCATCGTCTTTGCGTTGAGCTTGAGCACGAATAGCGGCAATATCAACCTTTCCAACTGGTTGATAAGCACCTTTGACAGCAGTTGGTGCATCATTGAACCTCGAAGGCTGTTCTGGCTTTTGCTTAGTCAATTCCGCCATGTTTACCTTCGTTGGTTTATAAGCAGGTTGAACTTTTTCTATTTGAGATCTCACAACTGGAGGCGCATCTGCCCCCCATCCATCCTCATCGACATTGCTTTCGCCTTGCCCTGGTCTTGCTCGTTGACTCGCCAAGGGGTTGAAGCTAGAGTTTCCCCCCGATCGTGTGGGGTTGAAGGCTGGCTTAGATGCTGAAGGTGGAGGAGGACCAGACGGCTTTGCAGGAACTGCAGAGCCAGCTGAGTAATTTGCACCAGAGGCTTCGGAAACCTTTTTGGTAATTCCTTCTGGGGTAAGATCACGGTCGGATCGGGCGGTAATTTGAACATGATAACCCTAAAGTCAAGTCAGCAAATTAAAACTATCGTCTTCAAGAAGAATACGGACATGGAGAATCTTGGACACTGCAGCTAGATGGCTGGTGAAGTAGCCTTTCGTTCTTTCAGGCACTCCTTCTCCGCACTGTATCGTGTCAATTGTATACCAAGCCAAGCTCTTTCACCGGTACTAACCCAGGCAATCAGAACATTCTTAGGTAAACCAGAGTTTGGGTCCTTCACTTTGACAAACGCAAACTGTACGCGGCCCTCTGAGAAGTCCTCGATTAGGTCAACGAGCTCCCCCTCTGCCAGAGGTTAGCAAAAACAAGGTATGCATATAGTTGCAGCTGGGTAAAAGTACCTCCGGTAGTCGAAACTCGTAGGACGCTCTCCTTTCCGCCTGAATCCTGCTGGAAGGCGTTGGCTAGCGGGGCAGACACTGAGAAGAGCGCCCATTGTCCGTATGTTGGGGAGTTCGCGGCAGGGCCGGATGGTGGTGGAGCATTAACCACACCTTGGTAGGAGGACTTTATGGATGGACCATTTGTGGATGTGTTGAGCGAAGCCATTTTGGAGAACAGCTGTGTGGTGTTTGAAAAGGAAGTTTCTCAAGATGGTTTTATGACATCGGCCTGCAAGCCTGCCTCGTTACGTTGCGCAGTCCATATTCAGGTCTTGGTCATGTCATGCCGTGCGCTAAGCATATTTAGGATTAGCGCAGATGTCCTGGAGAGCTGCCTATCCCCGATAGCCCTGCCAGCTTCTAATACCTCCGGCCAGTTTTGCTCGGAGCCAACCATCGACTATTTCTGGCATACAACACCGCTCGCCTCATTCGACTTGTGTATTCTGTCCCCTTCCGTTGACGACAGCCTCAGAATCTTTTTCCTACTACCCACCACCAGACCACAGCCAAAACACCCTCACAAACCTCTCCTTGCTTATATATTGTTCAGCTTCCCGCCCCATCTGAACTTCGACTTCAGCTTTCTCTCTTTTACGCCCTGTAGCAGTCTCTGCTGCACCTTACTTTCATTGCGATACAGCAGTTCTGTCGTTCGCACTATCATCATCCCCTGATTCCATGATGCCTGAAACCTCATTGTCCTTTCCTTGATTGATTTTCTGAGGCATTATTTAACCTCTGATAGTCGCAAGTAGTCTCCCTAGAAGCTCGTATACTGGTATAGACTACCATTATACTGCGCGCGATTTCCTTGTCATCTTTCCTTCTTGCTTGGTCTTGTCGGGTTTATTTGTGAGCTTCTGATCCAGCTCGAGGAAGCGCTCGTGCACACGAAAGATGGATTCTTCTAGCATCGAGACAGCAACTTTTCATCCAGGAAGGATTCCAACGGCCGTGGCCACGGAGAGCGGTCCCATATCAGACGATGACGATTCCTCGTCAGATGTCTCTATGTCTGCGGAAACAGAGGATGATGAGGAAGAAACGATTAACGCGTCTGCCATACAGGGGAGTTCAATCTGGTCCGCACCCGCTGCGTCAGACTCAATAGGAATAGCTGGGGCAAGGGGAGATGTCTCGAACAAACGAAAACTCGCAGCTACCACCGCAGAGAAACCAGGGATCAATGATCGCAATTCCTTCCCCCAACAACAAGAGAAGCGCCACAAATCGGGCGATGATGATAATCATAGGAGCCAGTTGTTATCTAAGACGGTCCCACATAATGGTGTATCTCTTTTACCAGCTGAAGTTTGGCAGCACATTTTTACTTTTATACCTCCAAGAGGCTTGGGAATACTCCTGTGTGTCAACCGATCTTTCAGAGCGTATCTTGACCCTCTATCACCCCATTCCATTCCTCGTACTACCAAGTCAGCAACACAGTTTTTGACTCCAGATGCAATTTGGCAAGCTTCCAGAAGGCTTTATCAACCTGGTATGCCTGCGCCTCTTAAAGGCAAATCTGAGCTTGATATGTGGAAAATGGCATGTTCTCCTACGTGCCAATTTTGCGAGAAGAAGAGGCCAGCTTCTTCACCATATCAGGACCAATGGCATGCTGGTCCTGGAGACAATGGAGTTATTCCTGTCTGGTCATTCGGAATTTGGACTTGTGGCCCTTGTCTTGAGAATCACATCGAAAAGGTACAACATTGAGTCAGTTCAGTTTTGCCTGACTAATTACTAATCTTAAACTTCAGGAGGTGGCATTACTTCTGTCAAGCGAATTTCCTACGCCGTTGTTAGCTGCCCTACCAGTTCTATATTTTAGCAACGAACTCCACGTAATCCCACAAGCAACCGTCAAGAATCCACAATATCAGGCGCCCCCAGCTATCAGAATAACAAAAACCTATTTCAAGCCCCACGTGTCAGAGATAAAACGAGAATACATAGAAGTCAAGACCCTCGGATCTGCAACTGCGGAAGAGTGGGTGAAAGGCCTCGATGATAGAGGAGCTGAGCGGAGAAACGATGCAGCACGCTGGGATAAGTGGGAGGCAAATGGAGGAATTTTACGGATGCGAACTTCTGATAAAGATTTCTCCGAAACCAGGAGAATCGCATTGCTAGGCAATGACAATGCGCCTAATTCGACAAATCCCCAACTACTAACCAACGGGCAAAATCCAGCCTCTCAAAGTCAGAGCTTGCAATCAACGCACCCTCTACCTCAAATTCCGCACCATATCCAAACCTCTTTTCGTATGTTATTATTGAACTTCCTTTTTTGAGCGGACCCTTTGTGCTTTACTGACCTTGTTGACTTTGTTAATAGCCTTTAATTCGCTCCAGCGGTTCAATTCTCCACTCCAACCTGGGGTTGGAGCGTTCACTCCTCGACACCATCCACCACTTAGACAGGAAAGAACCAAAGAGCAAGTTGCAGAAATGAGAGCTGCACGACGTACCGAGATCGAACGGAGGTGCATGTTACTCGACCAGCCACTGACAGCTGGAGTTTTAGCCCATATGGGATCCTTTCAGGCCGCTATGCAGATCGTCAAACCGCTGGATGATGACGCCTGGGAATTGCTGAAGCCAAGACTAATATCACAGCGTATTGATGCCGAGCAACGAGAAAATGAACGTTTGGCACAGATCCGAGTGGTTCATGAACAGCAGAATAGCAATCAACAAGACATGCAAGTCATAAAATCAGCAACAGATTCCAAGGACCAGGAATGGGATGACATGCTTCAAGCCCCTCTGCGCGCTCGGATGGGTGGGTATGCGGATGAGACTATTCGTGATGGATGGGCTAGTGGCCAGAAAGTATCCAAGGATAATTGTTCACAATTTGCTGCGCAGGTATTGATATACATCCGTAAGCGTTTCTATGCAGAGGTAGCCAAGGACGATGCTGCAATTCGTGCAGCTGGCCATGAGCCGGAGATGGATCCTCCCAATGGACCCTTCACCCGAAAACTTACACTGGAGAACATGAAGTGGGTCTTTGATACCAAGATCAAGCCTCACACAGAGCATTACCGTAAGGAGATTTTCCTTTGCAATGACTGCGAGGTTTCCAAATTCTACGGATTCGAAGGCGTTATTCAGCATTATGCAGCCAAGCATACGAATGCCTTAAGCCTTGGGAGTATTGTTGTGCATTGGAAATCTGAGTGGCCCGAATACACTCCATTTAATCCAGAACCTCCCACCGGTAAGAGTTCATATTATAGTTCGCAAGCTGCTGTAACTGTGCCAAGTGCCAGTGCACCATATACAGCTCCCATACCCCAACAAGTCTATGGCTTCGGGGTTTATCCACAGGCTGTGGTTGCACCGATACAAACACCACATCCACCGGCCTATCATGTAACCCCCGGTCCTTATTATGGTAATTCCCAACACGGAGACCAGTACACCATGCCTCAAAATGGCCCGAACGGTCCGTATGGTCCTCCTCAGGTTTATCAAGAAGCTGCACCAAATTACCAGACTCCCCAGTATTCTGTTCCTCCGCCTGCTGCCAATGGCTACTCTGAACCATCTCAGGACTATTCACAACAAGGTCATGGAAATCAGTATCCACCAACCTCTCAAGGAATTTATATGCCCCCACAGCCAGGTGCCTACTCGGGTGTACAATACCCGATATCTGCTCCGAATACTTTCAACCAGCAACCCAGCTACCCTAACAACGGTGCCCAGTACAACCATAACTACAGTCAGTCATCTACGGTCTCCCAATCTGTTCAAGCCTTCCCAGTGTTACAAAACATCACACCAGCTCCCACGGTAGCCAACGCAACCCCAAAGCCAGAGGGATACAATTCCCAACTTCAAGATGTTGCAAAGAACGCTAGGGATGTATGGGATACAATTAATGGCTTGAAGGACGTGCCTGGAAGTGTGAAAGTTTACACTATTATCTATCATGTCATAAAGAGATCACGATTCACCTTTCCCGAAGATCCAAGCTTGGCCATGATCGTGGATGGTCTCCAAAATAACAAAGACATGCGCAAAGTTCGTAATATAAATGGACTTCAGTGTAAAGTGTGCTTAGCAGGCTCTTCTTCGGTTACTCAAAAGAAGCATTTTTCTTTTCCCCAACTTGTCAACCACTTTCATTCGGTCCATGAGCAGAAAACTTCGCAAAGTCGATCAGGCCCCGTCTTTAATTGGACCAATGATATGGTCGAGCTCCCAGACCTTTCCCGACTGCAACTGATCGCAGAGTCTCCCGGTATGAATGACGAGAGACTCAAACTCATAGGCGATGCCTTGCCTCAGATATTTGCTCCATCTAAGACGGCCCTGGAAAAGGCAGTTGCCATGAGAGAGGCAGATGCACAACCTATGGACCATTACGATCTTCCACCAGGAGAGGACAGCCATGAGAAGTACTATTCATCTATCGCAGGTTCTGTGCCCTCCAACGCTACGACTACACCACATAACAATGAGCAATATGATCCTCGACGGCCTCTAGACCTTCGGGAATTAAAATCAGTTCAAGACTCTCGCCTCCGATTTGGAGTATCAAGTCATGTTGAGGAGTTGGATCATGTTACTTATCAAGATCGACAGAAGCCACACCTTGACTTCGGATTACCAAAAGTATATCGAGCTCCGAATGGACCTGATCAGGTTGTCGGTCGTGAAGCCGAGTATTTGGAAAGACAATCTCGGCATCATGACGTGAACAAATTCGAGTATCGAGGAGTGCGAGATCCTGCAACCATAGATCATGATCCACACTCGAGGCGAGACTACAGAACGATGGCATCGCAAGCGTATCTTACGAACAAAGACGGTCCCTCAACTCCAAAAGAAGGAGAAGTTTCTACGAGCCATACCCGCTATTCGCAACGCGATGACAATGTTGCTAAGCAAACTAGGATTTTTGCGGTTGCTGCACAAATTTCAGAGCAGGCAAAACAAGCCCGGGAGCAACGAACAATCAAACAAGAGAATATTGATATTGGTTCAGAGGATGGAGAGTTGAGGGCGAATGCGAAGCATAATTCGGACTTGCCTCGTATGCAACCTTCAGCAGAGGTAATCGATTATGCGAACCGCTTTCTTAACCAGCTTGCGCCTAGTGAAAATGTCAGTGATACAGCGAAACATGCTATAACTTCAGATGTACGGCCAGCTATGTGGCAAGATGAGCAAAGCAAGGGCTTGCGGCACGTTTATTCGCCTCCAATAGAACCATTCAAACACGTGTATGAGGAAGATAGCCGGGCAATTTTAAGCCGGGGCCGTCCTACTAGCACGGCGATAAACGGAGCTTCGCAGAATGGCAATGGATATATTGTTCGAGCCCGGTCACCAGAGCAGAGATACACTCGAGTTTATGACGATCGATACAATGGATCTATGCCTGAACGCCGAACCCGGGAGCGATCTCCAGAATTGGTTGACCGTCGATTCGTAAGAAATAATGTCATTTATCGGGAGGAGAGGCAAGGTAGCAATAGTATGCAACGTACGCCTAGCAGTAGATTTGCTCGATATGAGAGTGTAAGACTTGAGAATGATCGCGCCCGTTCAAGGTCGCCAGTATACGTTAAGATAGGTACACAGCCCGGGCAGTACAAGGACCGCAGCCCTGGTGCACATCCGTCACCAAAAGAGCCTGTGTATCGTACGAGAACTCCGGCAGCAGCAGAGCTCGCTTATGAGAGAACCTCAGGTCATGAGTACTACCGTGTTTACGCAGACGAGCCGCGACGACAACATCAGTATGTTGAAGCATTCGAATATGTTCGAGTAGCGAGCCCGCGAGGTGATTATATGATCCGCAGACCCATCAGAGAGGCGGAGCCTATTTATACCACCTACGAAAGCGAGCAGTATGTCAGGAAACCTGTGTATGAGTCTCGTGCTCCGCTTCCTCGAGTGGAGCAAAGTTACTACGAGGAAGAATATGATCCTCGGCACCCTGAGCCTCCACCTTCTTCCACAGCTCGTCAGATCCGATATCAGTGATAGAGCCTACAGTGTCTGTATACCTGTAGCTCATCTTGTTGTCTTCCTCAAAGGGAGCATTATTTTCAGCTCTTGGTTTTGAAAATGGTGTAAGTTCTTGTCAACGCTATTATTTTACTGTCGCGCTAGGCACAGTTCATATGTATATTATATATTAATGCTTCTACTTTTTTGGGAGGAAAGGTGCAAAGGATTGTACAACAGGTTTTGACGGCGTTAACTGGAGCCTTCGGCGTATCAATTATATGGTCAGGAAGGGCTAGAAATGTTGGATTTAGAATTATCTACCAAAAGATACCTTAGTGAAACGATAGGTTATATACATTTAAATTCTCGTTTAATATGACTCTCTAGAGATGATCTCTTGTAGTTCTATTAAGTTATAGTTATCAATAGGAGAAGCGATACTGGTAGGGTCTGAAAGTCAGTGAGGCTAGTATACACTTTCTTGCCCTGTCACTTCCAACATGTCTTACTAACTTCCAGATCAACTTAATAGCTAAGTTAACCAAATAGAGGATCGCAACTTTAGAGGTGATTACAAGTAAAGTACTACATATTCAATGGAAGTAGACGGGGCTTACATAACAGGAATTAATGGGCTTCCAGGGCGGTGGCCATACACAGCCTTACTGCCACCCCACACTAGCTGGCTACCATAGATGGACAAGGTAGCTACGTAATATGGTAGGTAAGCCATAAGAATTTCATTGTACCAGCAACAAAGCACAGCTTTTGCCACAAGGGCAAGTACTGTGCAGTCCCACCAAGTCTCCCCTTGGAATTTATTGCTTGTTCACTATGCACTATCATGAGCCCGCTGGTGAGGAGGAGGGGGAACAGGCACTTGTTGACCTGACAGAGCCGCTTGCCATAAACTCGAAACGAAGCACGCGGGAGCAGAAGAAGCGGCAGAAGAAGGAGAAGGCGCGCAAGAACCGTATCTCTATGCTCGATCTTCCCGCGGAGCTGGTGGTCGACATACTGGCCCACCTGTTGCCACGGCATGTTTTTGTTCTATCTCGGGTTAGCAAGCCAGTTAGGCAGTTTGTCAAGCTTAATGAACGAAGGATAGCCGGGAAGATTATTAGTTCTCGTTACGGGGTGCTGGGGAAATGTTTCCAGCTTCCGTTGTTGCTTGAGCAGGTAGAGGAAAGCAACTCTTGCATGCTGCGAAGTGGCGAACGGCCGGAGCTATCAGCGGCTCACAAGAATTGGTATCAGCATATCTTGCCCCCGAATTCAAATGTAATCTGCACCTGCAGAAACTGTATCATGGCGTGGAATAATCTGTGTCTCATCTTGGACTTTTGCTACTGGCAGGACCATCTCGATAACGGGTGAGTGGCTCAATTCAGCCCAATGCGATCAAACAGTAGTTGACTATGTGTAGTGACCCGCTCCCAATTATACCTCGTGGAAGATACCCAACATGGAATCAAGAGATAATTGTCAAAAATGCTTCCATAACACTGGAATCATTACACAGCCCTCTTTTGCTCGCGGCTGTGTTTGAGAAGTACCTGAACAGCATCGTTCGGTCAATACGTCGCCAGCGCGAAAACAAGGGCAACAAACGTCGGCGATTTCGCATGTCTGAAGAAGACGAGGCAGCAGAGACCGATGCATTTCTCGAACGGAGCGGTCCGCCCTCGGTAGAGATACCCTACATGCGCGACAAGTACTACATGCTTGAAGGTAACGATTTCTACGAAATTTGTTTGTCTGTTTGACTAATTGGGATCATAGCCTATCTTCCAAACCGCGCATGGATCGGCGAGCAGTCAAAGTGGGTATATGTTGGCTCAATGCATAATTGGGACATTGAAAGACTGAAAGCTGAAGCGGCTCTCCGGAAGCAGAAGCAGCAGCAAGTTCGTAGTGATGATGCTCTACAAGGAAATGGTTGCGAAGAAGTGCGTACTTAGCATGAATAATAGCTATTCTAATGCAACTAGGTAGACCATTACGTGCCTTTCAAATTGTGAATACCATGCTCTTTATCATTATACCTATCTGCTTTTCATTTCCCAACTTGCTGTTCAAATACCCATTCCTAGAAATAGCCATCTTCCTCACCGCAAACTTTGAGCACCACTCCACTCCATAAACACAATCACAAAAGACAACTTACCTTAAATAATTTTACTTCAATATTCATTTTCAGGAAAACCTAAATTCCACTCAGCAAAACCTAGCCCTAGACATTCACTACCTTCCCCTTCTATCTACTACAATCCTCGTAGCCTCGCTCAACCTCGCCAATCTTCACGAAACCACGAACCAAAATGTTCACAAAAATGACAAAACATAGTAAATACAACATCCAATCTGGGTGCTTCCTTCCCCACTTCTCTCCCTCCTTCCTCCCGAAAGAAAAGGAAAAGAAAAAACCTTCCAGCTTCTGCTTGTTTTGAGTCGCGTTGCTCGCATGCCGTCTGTTCACCAGAAGGAGTTTTACCCATTCCTCCCTCCTCCTAAACCTCCTAATTCTCCTCTCTTTTGCAAACAAGATCACTCTCATCTATCCTGCTTGTTTACGTTACATGTTAAATGTTAAATGTTCATATGCAAGATATACGAGCTGAGATTTAAGTATTTTTGGTCCCTGCTGGATGACAGGGACGAAAAAAAGAAGAGGATAGATAAGGTGGTAAATACGTGTGTTTTGTAATGTTCAGATTTCAAGAGCTGAGGAAGGCACGAAGGCACACATATATTGCTAAGGCCACTGGTTATGAAAGTCTTTTTCTATGAGATTCTAGGCATGATGAAGTATATGTGTTTTGATGCTTATACTATACTCTGCCATGTCATGGCCGTGTTTGACAAATCATCAGATAGCATGTCGAAATAAAGACGGGATCTTTTCAATTTTCACCTTTTTTTTTTATAAAGGTAATGGACTGATAATAAAGATATATCTTTGACTGTCAAGTTCTTTCTGTTAGCTGATACTGATAAAGAGGTTTTGTTTGACAATAAACAAGTCGAAAAAGGGAGAATGTGGAGTGCGCGGTGATGGTGGTGGCTCGCTTATTGAAAAGGGGGAAAGATCCCAAGAGCATTTCGAGTAGTGGTCGTGGGGGGGAAACCACGATTTGGAATATTTTCACAAGGGAGATTATACCAAACAACAAGACAAACCTCACATCCAGCATCAATCATCATGCTAAGAAAGCAAGCAGCGGAGAAGAGCCCTTCATCGAATAGATGGTAATCAGACAGACTTTCTCAACAAATCACAAATTCCCGAAAGGCCTAAACCCCCAAACCTACCATCGCGTCAAAAAGTCTAAACAACAACCAAATACGTGCCGGGGCTTGTTTAATTTTTACTCCACCAGGCGATTGCGTCTCTGTCCTCCCCTCACCGCTACTCTGGGAAACTGAAAGGGTGAAGGGTCAAAAACAAGGGGGATTTGAAATGAAAAAGCAAACGCAGGGCCGGATTCTTTCAAATTTCCCATGTTCGTTCTGCGCAGATGATGCGTATCTTACAGCCACCACGCCATGCGAGATCGACCTTTCCCATCAACCCCTGCACACATCTAGACGATTCTAATCTTGTCTCCCGATCTGTCAAACACGTGAATGCAAGGTTTGGTTAGCTGGCGGCGACCCGTGGAGGGCATGCATGTCGAGTTGTGAGAGATCTTGCCCCGAAGAGCAGGAAAAGGAAAGAGGAAGTGACATGTCCCCTCGAATTTGGTATGGCCGTCGGGTAACTACCGGTGCGTCAAGATCGGGGCGGCTTGATTTTGGGCTTGTGTATCATGTGGGGAGGCAGCCGTTTGCGTTTTTTTGGTCTGGGAAAAGAAATGAAAAAGCGTGGTTTTTGAGTCTGAGACATCGGGTGGCGGGTCGATCATTTGCACTTTCACATCAAGTCAAAATTTGGGGTGGTGGAGATATCTCGTAGAATGTCGGCATGCTACTCCTTCTTCGAGGTAAGAGCGTTTTCTTAATGAAAGTGCGGAGGTGCAAAGATATATATCCTAGCACTGGGTAGGATGTATTTCTCTTACGAGGCAGAAGCATTGTGGTATCAGTGAAAATACAGAAGCACATAAACGGGCCGAGAAGACCAAAGAGGCTGGATCGAGTGTGACCTGAGAACTTGACACTAAAACTGCCATTTCTGAGTTGTTCCCATCATCGGATACCTGCATGGCTTATATCAAAATGAAAAGGCAGAAGTTACCCAGAAATGAGGATCGAAAACCTTGAGAAATGCATGGTCCCGGGTCTGTGTGACTTTGTGATTGTGATTCTGAGCATATTAAGGAGTGGAGCGTGGTCAATGGCTTTCTTCAACTAAAATCATCGAATATCAAACATGATTCGACGTTGACATATCTTCAACCCACCATCATAGAGCTAGAAATGATACTTCAATACTGCAGATAGTTGGTGGGTGTAAGAATGTGGCCTTGCGACCAGGCCATGTATTCATCTGGTGACACATAGACCTGGCGTTATGTGAGACACTTGGCCACACTTTGACGGTTCCCATGCAAAACATGAACATCTGCCTGCTGAGGTACATTACTATAAGAAAGGAATACGTCATTGCAAAGCTAACAAGAGCAATTGGAATTGAACTGTTTCATGTCTTTGATAGCGTCCTCCCGAATCCTGGTCCAACATGAGCTAGGTTTGGTGGTTACAATGAAAGTAATACTTAACCTTTTACACGTCATTCTCGGTGTAAGGTAACACATCTCTCTAGCAGCACTCTCCGCTCGAATCTGGATTGAGATTACAATAAAATAGAGAGGTGCTATAGATACACACAATCCCCTCGAAACCTTAGTTGCATCGATGCATACTATATGGTATAAAGTAACTTTCTTCGGCCAAGACTACATGAAATATTTGATGGTCTGAAGATGTGCATCTACATCCTCGTTAAAGCTCACATGATTCATTCTCGTGTTAGCGTAGCGCTGAACTATGATGTCCAAAGTACACAGGAACTGGGTTGGGCACGAGCAAAACGTTTGTAAGAGTACTACCCAGCCCTTGCCACGACCGCCTAGGATTCTGCATATGCGACATACACCGGTATGCTGGTTGCAGGTAACGGAACAGGCATTCGCATCATCCGCCACAAACAGGCTCTTTTTCAGGCTCATGTACAGATTTTCCCAGAAATATTTTGCCAACCAGTAAACAGTTTGTTTGGCGTTGACCCATCCGAGTCGCTGGCCCAATGATGTGCGTATGCATTGTCACAGCATGTCCCAGAGAAAGGGAAAGCAGTCAGGAGTGCTTCTGCTAGGATTATGATGGTTTCACGCACATATGCCGAGTTAGAGCCAGGCGGTTCGGTAGACAGAAATGGAAAGGCAACCTGAGGAACTTTATCACTTGCAAACCAACACCATGGTGGCAGGCTCAGCCTCGTTGACTGGGAACGGTCACATTCAGCCTTTCAAGGTTCTCACCCCAGATCTGGGAATCTGGATGATAGGCAGCACCATTTTGAGCATTCGGCTGGCGTTAATTATCGAATCTCATCATTACTACCATGCAGATAATTGAATCATACCGCGGACTCCCGTGCATATGATGTCTTTTACTAGTGCGACCACGAGAAATTAACGTGGACTATTGAAACGTCTGTGTGCACATGTGCATTCAGGCGAAGCCATCAATAAAGCACTAATAGAGAAGTGATATTGAATTACTGTAGCTTCTCATTTTCCACGATAAAATTCTCGAGGCCGATGTAGGTGCAAGTAAAGCTTCTAGGCAACCGAGTCGTGTGTTGGGCATGTAGGTTTCGCAAGTTGGTGAATGTGTTTGTCTGGATCTTTGTTTCGATGGCACCGCCTGGGGTATCTGGGCTTGCTAGTTCTTTATGATCAGCTAGAAATGGGTTGCACATGCTCTTTTGAATTCGATCGGAGACCCTGTAAAGAATAAATTACCGGTACTGGGTATCGCACGAAGCCTTTGAATTGCCATAATAGTTGAATTTCGAGCCGATCTGGTGTTAGGTCCGGCCCGCTGGGATGAGATAGTTATTCATGCTTTTGGCTGCCACTTGAGATTGTTTGGAAAAAGTAAAGATTGCCTTCCGGGTGCATGTGTTTGTGCTTGTGCTCGTGAAATCCACGGAGTTGAAATTTATACTAGGGTTATTGGATGATAGCCTGTACCGGCAGTCAGAGTTTCAAAGGACGAAATCTAAAATAAAAGCACTTCTTGATTTGGAGATCAGACGTACTCGCTGTAACCGATGGACTGGATAGCCACAGACAGCTCCCGCTCCCAAGCTCATGCCAACCCATCGAGTCAGTGGAAACTCTAAATTCACTGAGAATTCGATTCGCAGCTCCATCTTTCAGTGGTGGGTTGAGTCAGTTGTAAACCTTAAAATGATACTGAACACATTCTTCCCGTTCGGAAGAGGCCACATCCCATCCCCACAGTTCGCGGGAGTTAAGTTAGCTCTGTCGATGGGACAGGATGAGACGGGAATAGGAAGTTTAAACGAGTATTGGGAAGATTGCTTGGTGCAGCCAGGCCCGGTGGAACCTCTCCTTTGGGAAGCTCCCGACGGTACTTGGAAGCCTTCCGGGTTAGCCAGCGTCGTATCTTGCACCTGCAACGAGGGTCCGCTGCTGCCGCGCCTATAGCACCTGTAAGAGTGATTCCCGTATGTTCGATCCCCAGTAGGTCTTGTTTAAGATGAGGTACGGTATATAAGCGATTGTTTGAAGCGAGCCTGTACTGTAGGTATGAAGTTATTTACAGTATTCTCCATCAACAAGTGACCTAGTTGGATCATCCTGCGTATTCCTGGGGGTCGGTGGTCTTTCCCGTACACCCCAAATATAAAAACAGCCCGGTCACCAGTTTCGTGGAATGTCGAGTGCCTCCACCCAGACAGTGTTGGTAAGTTTTTACAAAGCAGCCCGAGACAAATTATTGGGGATTTTATGGCTAAGCGAGGTTCGCGACGCGCTGAAGAATTCTATAGCTGGGAGGAAGCTTGGGACCTTGGGGCCTTGGATACTTGGGTACTTGGGTACTTGCGGTATGTATCTCCGAGTCACACCCAAGCCAAGGTGACCCGGGTGACAGAGGTGACATTACTCGGCACGTCACACAGGCATGGGGCCGTACATTCCTGCTGCTGTCGTCGATGCCGAGCGTCCAGTAGTGTCTGGCGCAGATCGATTCAAACGCAGACGCAACGCAGAGACGCCGCACGTCAGCTTGTTCATGTACTCTGTTCTCTGTACGCTTGCCTCCTTGCTGCTCCCGGAAGTGTGGCATTCCGCCCCGACGACGGTACGGTACCGTCGTACTGTCCCGATGCTGAGATTTGCTGAGCTTTGCAGTGTTGTGGTACAGTATGTGCCGCACGGGAAGCAGAAGGATGTGCTTGTTCGCAGATCTGAAGGAGGATTTTGGGGCGGGCTAGGGGTCGTACCGTAGCCAGTGACAGTGGCCAGCTGCCAGGGTCCATAGTTATAGCTTTTTCCTTTCAGCACCTAGTCTCATAGGCGTTGTACCTACCGTAACAGTTTTTACCATACCGCACAATGACAACTCTGGTGATTGGGGTTCGGAGCGCGTTTATATGTGGGATCTGCGGGCCTAGGTGGTGACGTTGTGGCCAGAGAATACGGTAGCAGCTGTGCAGTGCCCAATGGCAGCCGCACCGGAGACTGCACCTTATGTACGAAGTACATACAGTCGGAATGGGTGGAGGGAGAAAAATAGAAGTAGAGGAACCTGTTCTGCCGGGCACGTCGGTGCTATTGGTTATTGATGGATGGGGATCGGGTGGATGTAGGCGTGTTGAGGGCTTGCGGTGGGCGGTACTCCCATCATCGCGAGTGTACCGAACCGAAATAAGTGAGTGAGTGAGTGAGTGGGTGGCTGTATGCCGCGAGTAATAAGAGTCGAGCAGAATGGTCGTGATCTTCTTCTCATTCATTCGCCGGACCCCCCATGTCTCTTGTGTTCCATCGCCTGCCTTTCTCTCTCTCAGTCTCAGTCTCCTTCCTATCTGCTGCCCCGGGGCTCAGACGCCCAGCAGCACGGCAACCCAAACCAGCAGCGTGAGAGATGACGGCAGGGCCAGAGAATGGATGACAGTGGATGGATTATGGCGGGTTCTGGTGGATGGGTGGATTATAGTACTGGAGTGGATGGGGGAGGAGGGATGGGATGGGATTATAGTGGATGGTTTGACTTCGTCGTTTACGGAGCACTTTACATGCCTGGGTGAGACCGCGGGACCAGCACCCCATCACCCAAGAGGTAAGGGTAAGGATCATGGGTAAGGATCATGGGAAGGGTATGGGTATTATGGTATTATGGTACTGTATGTCCTGTACTGTACGGTACGGTATGTAATGTATGTATTGCCTTGTATGGTAGGGACATGGGTACGAGTATGGGTATGGGTATACTTTACTTGGTATGGATGGGTGTGGATGGGTCGATGGGTGTGCAGCACCACCACCAAGGGTCAACGCCGACCAGCCAGTCATGACCGAATCCAACCAAACCCCGGAAAAGTCAAATCCCCCGCCCATCGAGAAAGCTAGAGTTGGTGGGAAACACAAACAAATGAGCAAAAAAGATGCACGCAAGATTAGGGGCGTGGGCAGCCTGTACGGTAGGGCGACACACCTGGCCGGGGCTTTCCCTCGGGGCTGGGGCTGGGACTGGAACTGACATACTTTTACCAGTAATAAAGCATGGATGGATGAAATGCAATGGATGGATTGGGATTACTGCTTCTTACAGGAAATGGGGAATTGGAACCAGATGTGACAGGATACCGTACCATCTCTGCCATCTCGACCAACTCCCAACCAACTCGACCAACTGACTGGTTACCAACTCTGCCAGTACAGTAGCAGTAGCAGCAGTAGTAAAGTTAGTAGTAGTAGTCGTAGTAGTAGTAGTCGTAGTCGTAGTAGTAATAATAATTCTCACCAGTCCACCAGTTCCCCTCCCCCCTCGTACAGTACGACTGGCCGCAAGCTTACCACGCCATCCACTTAATCAGTGCTGTGATGTGATCTTGGTTCTACCTCTCTATCTCTCTTTGTGCACACGCCCTGTCCAACTACTACACCTCTTACTACTTACTGTACGGTCGGTAGTGTCTCTGTAGTGTCTCTGTAGTGTCTGTAGTGTCTGGTCCTGTCCTGTACTCTGCTGTATTCGACTGTATACCTCCGCTAACAAGCTCGGCCCTCAACATTAAAACCCACACTTTCTTTCCCGGCGGCGTGATTACGCTAAGTCCATATCGGACATCCTCCCTCCCCCCCCC
>Ga0247807_10000344_pt1 | contig 29620 bp, 29 predicted proteins | sample UWRJL074202C1_FD_179931 | JGI IMG/M metagenome (GOLD analysis project Ga0247807, IMG submission 179931) | Plant litter microbial communities from Arlington Agricultural Research Station in Wisconsin, United States - UWRJ-L074-202C-1 | ecosystem: Environmental > Terrestrial > Plant litter >...
GCGCGCGATGATCGTCACCGTGCTGCCAAACGCGGAGAAAGCGGTCGCCATTTCGGTGGCGACAACTCCGCCTCCGATGATGGCCAATCGGTCGGGAACAGTCGCCGCCGACGCTGCCTCGCGGCTTGTCCACGGTGCGGCATCTGCGAGCCCTTCAACGCCGGGGATCCGTGCGCTGCTGCCGGTGGCGATGACCACGGCGTGCCGGGCGGTCAACACCTGGGTGTGGCCGTCGGCACCAACCACCTCGACGGAGCGGGGCGAACCAATGTGGCCCTCGCCGCGGAACAGGGTGATACCAGCCCTGTCGAGCCACTCGGCCTGCCCGTCGTCTTTCCAGTGAGACGCGAACGCGTCGCGCCGACGCAACACGGCGGAGATGTCGAGCTCTCCGGTGACGGCCGCGCTGGCACCGGGCAAATGCCGGACGGCACGGAGCGCTGCGGCGTCGCGAAGCAGGGCTTTTGTAGGCATACAGGCCCAGTACGAGCACTCGCCTCCAATGAGCTCGCGTTCCACGATTGCGGCCGTGAGGCCGCCCTGCACAACCCGGTCGGCGACGTTTTCGCCAACGGGGCCGGCGCCGATGATGATGACGTCGAAGGTCTGCGTGGTCATGTTCATAGCCCCTTCACGGCGCGGCGAAGGCGCAGGGCGGAGATGAGGAAAAAGACGCCGCCCAGGGCTGCGTACCCGCCGAGGTGGGCGAGGGACGCGGCGTCGCCGCCGGACATAGCGATAAATGCGCCACCGACGAACACGGAGAGGCCGCCGGAGATGATCATGACCCACTGGCCGCCGAGCGCGCGACGGCGGATACCAACGATGAACTGCACGAGGCCGGCCGTCAGCGCCCAAGCACCCCAGACGCGGAGTAGGGCGGGGGTTCCGGATGTGGCTGCGAGTGCCAGACCGACGGCGGCGGCGATGCTCAGTGCCATGTTGACGTACAGGAGGAAGACGGATGACCCGGCGGCGCGGGTAGACCGGAGGTCGACGATCGCGGCGGCGGCGTCGAACAGCGGGTAAACAACGAGCAGCACCGTGGTGAGAGGGCTGAGGCTCGATCCGACGGCGAAGACGAGGGCGGCCCAGACAACCGCGAAACCGAATCGGACGAAGTAGAGCGTGCGCAGAGACGTCGCAACGCCGGTGATGGTGGGAGATGCTGCGGACATGATGTTCCTAGCTGAATCTGTCGAGATGAAATCTGTCGGGGCGGCTGCCTCGTTGAGCAGTCTTCGCGCCGGAGGAACGGTGGATGTACTTCGTTTGAAGTATTTCCGCCGCTCATTCCGGTCAGCTCGACCCGGCGGTCGCCCACGTACTTCGTTCGAAGTACACGGCGTTCGCACGGGAGGACGAGAATCGGACCATGCGCACAGTCGACGACCACAACGACCCACCACGCGTGCCCGTCTGGATCGGTCGCCCGCGCACCTTTGACCTCGGCGCGCACGCGCTCGCCGGAGCTGTCTTTGTGGGTCAGCTGATCGTGGCGATCGTGTCTGGAGCGGATATCGCGACTGTCCTCGCTGTTGTGGCGGCTGGCGCAGGCGTTGCGCTGTCGTGGTGGAAACCCTGGGTCGGTCTTGTTGTGGCCAGCGCCGCCTCGTTTGTGGTCACGGCAATCGGTGAAGACCCTGTGTCGGTCTGGATGATCGCGGTGCTTGTGCTGTTCTCGTTTGCATTCCGGGGAAAGCCACCCGTTGTTGGCACGCTCGTCGTCGCCGCGTTCTTCTTCGCCGGGCTGACCACCGGCGACAGTTTCGGCGAGGGAGGGCTTGTGGCCGTGGCTGCACTCTTCACTGCGATCGGCGGAGGAGCGACGGGAGCTGCTCTTCGTTTGTCGCGCGACCACTGGCTGGCGACCGAGGAGCGCGCACGGACGGCCGTCGCCGCACGAGAGATGGAAGCCGATAGGCGCGTCACCGAAGAACGCCTCCGCATTGCGCGCGACCTTCACGACATCGTGGGTCACCAGGTCGCGATGCTCAGCGTGAATCTCGGTGTGGCCGAGATCGGACTTCCCGAGCAGGCGACCTCGTCACGCCACGCGCTGGATTCGGCGCGATCGAACGCGCGAAACGTGGTGTCTGAGACGCAGCGAATTCTTGTGGTGCTCCGCCGCGGTGATGCCGCGCCCGAGGGGGATGAGCTGCGCCCCACTCCCTCGCTCAGCGGAATCGACAGCCTGATCGCGTCATTTGAGAGCATCGGTCTTTCCGTCGACGCATCCATCGTCCTCTCGGATGCGACCGGTGCCTCCAGTGCCGGGGTCACCATCTACCGAGTTCTTCAGGAGGCGCTGACGAACGCCTATCGGCACGGAGACGGAGTCGCGACGATAGCGGTGCGCGAAGATGCTTCTGCGGTGCACCTGAGTGTGGACAACGCCATTGGGCACGCGCCGCGGGTTCTTCTGCCCGGGAGCGGGCTCGGCCTTGTCGGGATGCGCGAGCGAGTGGAATCCTGGGGCGGCCGCCTCACGATTGACAATGGAGGCGGTCGCTTCCGCCTCAGCGTGGAGTTCAGTCCGGTAGGAGCGCAACTCGCATGACGAACATTCTTATTGTCGACGACCAGGACGATATGCGGGCAGGCATCCGTTCCATGCTCCTCCTCGACCCCACACTCGTTGTGGTTGGCGATCTCTCCGACGGATTGCAGGTGCCGGCGTTCCTGCGTGACCATTCGGTTGATTTGGTCTTGATGGACATCCGGATGCCCGGGATCGACGGAGTAGAGACCACACGACGAATTCGCACGGAGCATCCATCCGCCGCGCTGCGGGTGATTGTGCTCACCACGTTCGACCAGGACGAGATTGTGCTCGCCGCACTTCGTGCAGGTGCGAACGGATTCCTCAGCAAAACCGTGAGCCCGGCGGAACTCGTCGCGGGCATAGCCGAAGTTGTGGCGGGCGGAGGTGCCCTATCCGCCGCCGCGACGACTGCTCTCATCGGCCACATGACCGACAGTCCGCCCGCGACCATCGACAAAGACCTCCTCCAGCGCTTCGGCGCGCTCACCCCGCGCGAGCTCGATGTGGTTGTGCTGGTTGCCAGTGGTCTCGACAATCACGAGATCGCCGCGCAGATGTCGGTGTCGCCCTTCACCGTCAAAACACATGCGGTGCGCGCAATGACGAAGGTGGGCGCGCGCGACCGGGCGCAATTGGTGACCTTCACGTTTCGGGCGGGGCTGTATCCCTGAGCCTTCTCGGCCGCGTCCAACGCCACCGGAGCGACGCCCCCGGAGCGACGCGAGCGAAGAAATCCAGCACCTAAAACTCATAGGTTAAAACCTAATAGGTGTAGTTTTAGGGAATTCCCCACACTGTTCACTGGAAGGTCGTGCCGTGATCGTTACCCCGCTCTCGTCGTCGTTTGTCCGTGGCGCCGCCGATCTCGAGCAAACCGCTCGGGGTGTTCGTCCACACAGGCTCCCGGCGTGGGTGCGAAATCAGTTTCCTGATCCGCAGCTCCTTTCGGTTGAGACTCAATCCTCCGGGGTACGCGTTGTCTTCGAGACGACGGCCACACACGTGGGCATCGAAGTCCATTCGAGCCGGGCGACCTATCGAGGGATCACTCGTCCGCGGGGTCGCATCGACACTGTTATCGACGGGGTGCTGGTCGCGAGTGACGACCTGACCGGGGGAGATTCCGTCGATGTGGACCTCCAGACGGGCGCGGCCTCTCCGACGACCGGGCCCTCGCACACCACCTCCGTGAGTGGATTGGCGGAGGGCTCCAAACGCATCGAGATGTGGCTGCCGCACAATGAGTCGGTTGAAATGATCGCAGTGCACTCAGACGCTCCCATCACACCGGTCGACGGGGTGGGTGTGGTGTGGATGCACCATGGGAGTTCGATCAGCCATGGCTCCAACGCCGCCGCACCCAGCGAGATCTGGCCCGCGGTCGCCGCGCGCAGTGGCGGTGTCGAACTGCTGAACCTCGGACTCGGCGGAAGCGCGATGGTCGACCCCTTCCTCGCGCGAGTGATGCGCGACACCGCCGCGGACCTCATCAGTGTGAAGTTGGGTATCAACGTGGTGAATGCCGACGCGATGCGACTCCGGGCGTTTGTGCCCGCGGTTCATGGTTTTCTCGACACAATTCGAGACGGACATCCCCACACTCCTCTTGTGCTGATCTCGCCGATCTTCTGCGGTATCCACGAGCACACGGCCGGGCCTGGTGCGTTCGACCCGGTCGCCCTGGCCGCCGGACAGGTGAAATTCATTGCCACGGGAACGCCTGGGGATGAGTCGCAGGGCAGACTCACACTCGGCGTTATCCGCAGGGAGCTGGCGTCGCTGGCCGAGCGACGCTCCGCCGACGCGAACCTCCATTTTCTCGACGGCACCGAGTTGTATGGCGAGACGGATGCGGCCGCACTGCCTCTTCCGGATGACCTCCACCCGGGGCCCGAGGCGCACCGGCTCATCGGGGAGCGCTTCGCCGACTACGCGTTCTCGCCCGGCGGTCCGTTTGCGACGGCCGCGCGTGCCTCGGCACAGGTGCCGCTTCATTAAGCCCGTGTGCGGAGTGATCTGCGGGTGAGAGTACTGGTTTACCGTCAGATCGTTGGTGCCGGATGCCCCGTGCTGTACGGTTTCGCAGCAGAAGGTGACTCTCGCTAACGTGCGATTGTTTGCCCGTCACGAGGCTGGGGGAGCAATGGTTGTCGCTTACCGCGTGACGGACTCGGTTGTCAGGGGCCGGGATGGCAACATTGCGGTGCGCGATTACGAGCCGGCGACGCTCACTGCGCCGCATTCATTTTTGTGGGTGCACGGCGGCGGTTTTGTGCTGGGTGGACTCGACATGGTCGAGTCCGACGCCCCTGCCCGGTACCTCGCCGCGCGGGGGAGGCGGGTGCGCACGGTCGACTACCGCCTCGCACCAAACCCCGGCCCGATCCGGAATCCTCGGCTGGGCTCCCACCCCAATCGTTTCCCGGCGGCCCATCACGACGTTCTCGACGTGGCTGAGTCGCTGCGAGCATCCACCGGGTCCATCGACATCGGCGGGGCAAGCGCGGGTGCGAACCTGGTCGCGGGGGCGTTGCTGTCGCTGCGCGATGAGGGTGGGTGGATGCCCCGGGCCGCAGTTCTTGCGTATGGCTCGTTCCACTCGGTGCTACCCGACAACGCTGCCGTCGAGTCGGCACTCAGGGGCCCGCTCGCGCGCTGGATGTTCAACCCCGCGATGGTGAGGCGTATCAACCTCAATTACGTCGGCTCGGAGGACGGACTGGCCGAACCCTACGCGTTCCCCGGAGACGCCGACCTCCTCGGATTTCCGCCGACGCTCACGATCGACGCGACAAACGATCGGCTGCGCCGCTCGGGGCATGCCTTCCACGCCGCGCTCGTCGATGCGGGGGTTGCCGCCGAAGAAATCGTGCTCGACGGCCGGCATGGATTTTTGGGATCACCTAAAAAGCCGGTGTTTGTTGAGGGCATGGCGGCGATGGACTCGTGGCTTGCTCGTCACGACTCGTCGACCTGACGGCGGTCGTTACTTCGTGCAGCTCGCCGGTTAACCCAGGGGCCAGATGGGGCGCAGCTCCAGTCGTCCGAATCGTGCCATCGGATGCTTCGAAGCAATTTCGATGGCTTCATCGAGGTCTGCGCATTCGAGTACGTCGTATCCGATTATGGCTTCCGTCGAGTCGGTGAGAGGGCCGGTGGTCGTGACAAGGGCTCCGTCCCGCACGCGAACAGTGGTCGCGTCGTCGACGGGTCGTAGGCGGTCGCCATCGATCCACACTCCGCGCTCGTCGACTTCTTTCCCCCATTCCTCGATCCGGTCGTCTTGCTCGGAGTAGGGCTCACCGGTGGGGTCCGTTGCGACAAACATCATAAAACGCATGTTTCCTCCTTCCGGTAGACGCTACAGAGGGAAGGCCTGGATGTCCGATTAAATGTCGAGTTCGTGTGGGGATTGCCATCCGGCTCCGGGATGGGTGTGGGTGGGGCACCTTATGCTTAACGGCGAACCCGCCCTACGGAGGAGACACAGTGGCAACACCTTCTCCGCGACGGGGCACTCCGTCACGCACAGTGACGCCCGCGCCGTCGAGTGCATCAGGCTCTCGGCCGCCACAGAAGCGACCGGCGCAAAAGCCGCCAGCGCAGAAGCCGACAGCGCAGAAGCCGACAGTGCAGAAGCGAGCGCCGCAGAAATCTGCAGCGCAGACGCGAGCGCCGCAGAAGCCGACAGCGGCAAAGAGCCCGGCTTCTGGAACGACCCGCGCCCGGCCGTCCGATCCAACTCCACAACGCCGTAGCCGCCCAGATCGCGTGCGATCAGAGCACGTGCGCTCGGGACGCACTCGCTCGGAGCATCCGCGCGCTCGACGCATTGGCGCCATCGCTGTCGCACTGATCCCGATTGTGGGAATCGTCGGTGTGATTTTGTGGATCGGCTCCGCGATCGCCAACGAAAGTACCGTGCGCTCGGGCGACGTGAGTGCCGCCCCGAACTCCGCTCCCATCGAAGTGCCTGGAACGGAACTGCCTCGGTCCGGCACCACCAACGCAGGGATCGCGACGAGCGTCGATGCTGACTGGCTCGATCGGATTAGTTCGGCCACAGGCATCCCGACCCGTGCCCTGGCGGCCTACGGCGGAGCAGCCCTCGCGCTCGCGGACGAGCAGCCCGACTGTCGACTGGGCTGGACCACTCTCGCCGGCATCGGTGCGGTTGAATCGGGGCACGGGAGCTATCGCGGCGCCGTGCTTCAGGCCGACGGCACTATTGACAGTGATATTCGCGGGCCGGCGCTCGACGGCGTCGACTTCGCGTCGATACCCGACTCAGACAACGGCAAATGGGACGGCGACACGGAGTGGGATCGCGCCGTCGGCCCGCTGCAGTTCATCCCAGCGACCTGGGAGACCTGGGGAGCCGACGGCAACGGGGACGGCGTGACAGATCCCAACCAGATTGACGATGCTGCGTTGGCCGCAGGACGGTACCTGTGCCATTCGGGCGCAATGTCGACCGCGGACGGCTGGCGTGCGGCGATCTTCTCGTACAACCACGACAACGCGTACGTCGACCTGGTTGCCCGCACGGCCAACACCTACTCCGCGTCCCTCTGACGCAGCTGTACTGGGCTGCCCTTCTGGTGCCGCTCGTCCGGCGGCGGCGTCAGTCTCGCTGCGTCAGCGCCGCTGCGCCGCGGGCGGATCGGTCGGCTTTTGCGCCACCCGCTTGCCCTTCGATGAACGCAGGAGTGTCTTCCTGAGATTGGTGAAAAGCTTTCCTGTTGTTTTTTGGACCCGGTCTCCCATGACTCTCCTCGTCACGTCTCCCCACCAGTCACCGTAGTTTTCGCAAGGGAAGTGTGCACACCGGTTGACATCCACCGGTCACGAATGCAACCCCTTGTCTGGGCCACTGCGCTGGAATGTGCTGGTTGTGGGGCAGATGGAAGGAAATACCCGTGAGTGACCGAGGCCGTTCAGATCGCCACCGTTCGTCAGTTCCCGATTCACCCCCGCGCGGGGAACGCACGGTCGCCGCACCGCACACCCGCCCGGATACACCGGTAGTGACCGGTGGCGTGACGGCAACCCCACGCGAACAGTTGGTGCGCCAGCGCGCGCAGTTCGGCGGGATCAAATTCGGGTCCGCCTTCTTTGGTTGGCTGACCGCGACCGGCACCGCCGTCATCCTCACCGCGATCGTTGCCGCCTCGGGAGCGGCCGTGGGGTTCGGCTCGCGAGTCAGTGAGCTCACCGCTGGCAGTCCGTCCGAGGAGGCCACCACGATGGGGTGGGTTGGTGCGATTGCGCTCCTGGTGATTCTGTTTGTCTCGTACTTCGTTGGCGGGTACGTGGCGGGACGGATGGCGCGGTTCGACGGGGCGAAGCAGGGTTTTGCTGTCTGGTTGTGGGCGATCATTGTGGCCGTTGCGGTTGCCATAGTGGCGGCTATCGCGGGAAGTCAGTTCGACGTGCTCGCCCAGGTCAACAGTTTTCCGCGCATTCCCCTCAACGAGGGCGATCTCACGGCGGCGACGGCGATCACGGCGGTGCTCCTCGCCGTTGTGAGCCTTGTCGGCGCGGTGCTTGGGGGACTCGCGGGGATGCGCTTCCACCGCCGGGTTGATCGTGCGGGAGTCACGGCAACCACCGTCGCCGAATAGACGCGCTCCGGACGATGGCGGGAAACACCGTCGGCGCTACGCGGGCTGGGGAACCGGCTCGGGAACGATGCGCAGCCCACCGTTGGAGTTCGCGGAGACCATCAACGCCTCCATCCATTCGTGGTTCAGTGCGATGGCCGCGTTGTCACCAAACAAAACGCCACGGAATCGACGGGTGCAGCCAGATAGTGCTGTGCCCGCCCGAGTCATCCGGCCAGGAGAGGGTAAATTTCTCCTCGCGCCGCAGTTTGGACGTCACCACCATCTGGAGGTGCGCCAGCACACGATCATCCAGCTCGATGAGTGTGGAAGAGCAGCCGTAAAAAAGTTGTCCCATGTCGAACCTCCCGCTCGTCGGAGGTGGGGGTCACGGGCGACAAACATAAGTGTACGTCGTTTACTTAGTGCACAATAGGGGATCTAAATGCCTGAGATTGCCTCACTGCTGTGGCCTTCGCTCCACTATGCTCGCGATATAGCGAAGGGCTTTCATATTGGATGACGACCGTCATGCGTCGCCGGTGGCTCCGCGTGCGACCCCCGACAGGTCCGCAGTGTTCGCTGAGGCCATCCGTGCCGTGAGCGATCGAGCTCACTCCCTCGCAGGTGTTGCCGGTATGCCAGAAGACGCCGCGCTGTTCGCCACCGCCAGCGCACACATCGGCAACGCGCGCTTCAGTGACGCCCGGCAGGACTACGTCGAACCGTTGCGGGATGCGCTGCATCGGGCGTCCGTGGGAGCGTCGAGCAACGATTGGGCGGGAATCCGCGACGACCTCGCCGATATCGCGGAGCTCGGAGCCGAGTACATCGCGAGGTTCTGACCGCGGGCGGGTGTTGCTTGTGGCGTTTTTCTTACGGTGCCTCCCATCAGTGACCCTCGCCATCGAACCGTGCAATTGACCCCTCGCGGTCGACTACGCGCGGGCGTAGCGTGAGGGGCGAAGGGAGTTTGCGATGCACGCACACGTTGGTGACCGGCTCCGTATTACGGGCAGGTTGGTGGGACAACCCCAGCACGGCGGCGAGATCATCGAGGTGCGTGGTGCAGACGGCGCAGCCCCCTATCTCGTCCGGTTCGACGACGGTCACGAGTCACTGATTTTCCCTGGCCCCGACTGCGTGCTGGAGCCTCGCGTCCGCTCGTGACCTTCACCGGGCGGGCCGCTCGACACCGCGTCCCACCCTGCCGATCACGCTGATCCCAACGCCGCAGTGTGTGCGGGACCGGGATGGCAGACTGGACGCGATGCGCCTCGTACTTCTACCCCCGGCGCGGGTGTGACGTGAAGCTCGCGCCCGCAATTTTTATGCTGCTTGCCACCCTCTTCTGGGCGGGAAACTATGTTGTGGGCGGTGTCGCCGTCTCCACGATGTCCCCGTTCGACCTCACCTATCTCCGGTGGGCGATCGCGATTGTGCCCCTCGTGGTCATCGCGCACTTCGTCGAAAAACCCCGGTGGGGCGCCGTGGTGCGGGCCTGGCCACTGCTGTTGATGCTGGGTGTGCTCGGGATGCTCGCGTACAACCTCTTTTTGTATGAAGCACTGAACTTCACCACCCCGGCCGGGGCATCCCTCATCAACGCCGCGAATCCCGCGACGATGGCATTGCTCGCGGCCCTGCTCGTGCGGGACCGCCTGACGGGCAGAGGGATCGCCGGCATTGTGGTGAGCCTCGCCGGGGTACTGATCATCCTCACCCAGGGCTCACTGACCACACTGCTCGGTCTCGACTTCAACGTCGGCCAGCTGTTGATGGTCGGGGCGGTACTGGTGTTCAGTCTCTATTCGATCTGGGGACGCCTGTCGCGCACGGTTCCGCCCATTACGGCCACCGCAGCTCAGGCGGTGTTGGTGTTTGTGGTGATGACACCGTTCGCTCTGGTGAACGGAGTGGAGGTGCCCACCGATCCGGAACCGATCCTTGCCCTGCTCTACATCGGTATCTTCCCGTCGGTTGGCGCCTATGTGCTGTGGAACCTCGCCCTCCGCGACACCAAGGCGAGTGTCGCGGGCATTTACCTCAACCTCGTGACGGTGTTCACCGCGTTGATCGGATTCCTCCTGGGGGACTCCATCCCGCCGGTCGAGCTGGTGGGTGGCGCAGTTGTTATCGCCGGGGTGTTGCTCACGAGCATCCCCAGTTCCACCCGGCGTATTCGCCCGGGCGCACTCACCGATGGAAATAAGAGTGTGCCCCCGCCTGTTGATCTCTAGTGGGCAAGCCACCGTTGACTACGCACCACTGGCACCACCACCGCAGTACCCCAAACACCGGAGTACCTTCACCCCCGCCGCAGTACTCCAATCACCGCAGCACCCCCACCACCAAGGATGGACTGAATGACCGACACCACACCCGCCACCACCAACGTCGACTCCGCGGTTGACGCTCTCACGCGGTTCCACACCCGCCGTGAGCGTGTGGTTGCTGAACCGCTCGGTCATCTCGCCCTGGTCAATACCCAGTGGGTGGACTCGGAGCAGCCGATCTATGGTGTCCCCGGCGTGTGGGCACCGCTGCCCGCCGGTGAATCCGGATTGCGTGTTACCGCCGAAGCATCCGACCAGATCATCGTCGACGGTGTACTGGTCGACGGATCGGCCGTGGTGCGGGGCAAGGATGCGGATGAGCCCAGCGAGATCATCTTCAGCGACACCGTGCGCGGGTTTGTCATCGCCAGCGAGCAGGGCAACTATGCGCTGCGGGTGTGGGACGCCGAGTCGGAGGGGGTTCGCGACTACGGCAGCATCGACGCGTTTGGGTACAACCCGGAGTGGGTGATCACCGCGTCATTCACGGAGATTCCCGGAGGCAAGGCGGTCGGGTTCGAACACCTCAAAGACAACGGGGCGACACGTGGCGCTGTTGTGCCCGGCGACATCACGTTCACTAAGGACGGCGTCGACTACGACCTCGCCGCGTTTAAGTCGGGCAACGCGCTGCAACTCGTCTTCGCCGACGCGACCAACGGCGACAGCACCTACAGCGTCGGACGCTTCCTTTTTGTAACGCCGAACGACGACGGCACCATCACCCTCGACTTCAACCGGGCCGTGCTGCCGCCCTGTGCGTTCAGCTACAACTTCAACTGCCCGATGCCGCCCAAGCAGAACCGCTTTGCCGTGGCGATTGAGGCGGGCGAGAAAAACGTGCTGCGCGCGGACGGCACGCTCCTGCACTAAAGCTCACTCCAGCACCTTCACCTCGCGTGCTCACCTTTCCTCCACAAACGGCGGCGGGCGCCTTTCCTCCACAACCTCTGCAACCTCCTGCGCCGACCGTGTACGCCGCTTATGCTGGTTGCACTGACGGCCAATGGTGATCGGAGGTCTGTGTGGCGCGCGTAGGTACCGAGCATGTCGACGGCCCCGGTGCGCCGTCGAGCCCCCGCCAGCTGGAGGCGCTCCACGCGGCCGTTGTGGGCAACCGAGTGCCTGATGCACTGGTGCGGCGCGTGGTCCGTGAATCGTGGGAACGCTCGCTCACCCTGCGCCTCGACCCCGACGCACGGCTCGCCACCGTGGAGTTGCCAGGGGAGGAGCTGCGCGCCTACCGCGACGCTCATCCGCTCGCGGTTGTGCTCCCGACCATTCATCGCCTTCTGATCCGGCACACGTTCGATACGGGGCTCATCGTTGCGGTGGGTGACCAGTCGGGCCGATTGCTTTGGATCGACGGCGACCGGGCGCTCCGCAGCAAAGCGGAGCAGATGCTCTTCGTCGAAGGTGCCAACTGGTCGGAGAGCGCCATGGGCACCTCCGCACCGGGGACCGCGCTCGCGTTGGGGCAGGCAGTGCAGATCCATGGGGCCGAACACTTCAACCGCATCGTCCATCCGTGGAGCTGCAGCGCCGTTCCCGTGCACGATCCGGCGACGGGCGCGGTGCTGGGGGTCATTGATATCACCGGGGGTCGGGATGCCGTGGCGCCTAACACCCTCCCGCTCATTCAAGCCGCCGTCGCCGCAGTCGAAGCCGAGCTGCACTTTCGCCGGCTGGATGACGCCGACCGGTCGGGGACACAACCGTGGGATGCGCCGCAGAGAAGTCGCGCGCGGAGCATCCCAAACCGCGTCCCTGTGGCGGGGCCGCAACGCAGTGCCACTCGACTGCTCGGAACTAATCAACTACTTCGTACCAATCGACTACTCAGTACCAATCGACTACTCAGTACCAATCGACTACTCAGTGTGCTGGGGCGGGAGCACGGACGCCTCGAGGTCGGCACCGGCGTCACAGAACTCAGCCCCCGGCACGCGGAGATTCTCACCCTGCTCGCCTGGCACCGCGACGGGCTCTCTGCCGATCGGCTGCGCCTGCTGCTGTATGGGGAGGAGGCGTCAACGGTCACCCTGCGCGCTGAGATGGTGCGCCTTCGACGGGTGCTCCAATCGATCGACCCTGCCCTGGTGCCAGAGTCCCGCCCGTACCGGCTGGTCGTTCCGCTCGAGCTTGACGCCCACCGTGTGCTCGCGTTTCTCGAGCGCGGGGCACATCGGGTAGCGCTCGCCGCGTATACCGGGCACCTGCTGCCGGCCTCACAGTCGCCGGGAATCCGCGAGATCGGTGTCGAGATTGCCGCACTGCTGCGGGACCGCATTCTCAGCGACGGGTCCGTCGACACCGTGCTGGATTACGCGCGGACGGATGATGCCGCGTACAGCTCCGACGTCTGGCGCACGGCGCTTCGGCTCCTGCCCCCGCGCTCGCCGAAACGCGCCGCTGTTGTTGCCATGATCGAACGGATCGAGGCGCAACTGAGTGCAACCTCTGTGCAACACCGTGCAACCTCACTGCAACAGTCGCCCCCGTAACGTGAAGGCGGGGTCCTGACCGGGACCCACTTCGACAACGATGTCAAAGGACCAACACACACATGACCGTCTACGCCGCACCCGGCACACCAGATTCACTTGTGACCTTCAAACCCCGCTATGAGCACTGGATTGGTGGGGAGTGGGTCAAACCCGTCAAGGGCCAGTACTTCGAAAACCCCTCGCCCGTGAACGGGAAAACCTTCACCGAGGTTGCCCGCGGAACCGCAGAAGACATCGAGGTCGCGCTGGATGCCGCACACAAAGCGTTCCCCTCCTGGGGTAAAACCTCTCCCGCAGAACGCGCTGCCGTGCTCAACCGTATTGCCGACGTCATCGACGCCAACGTCGAGCTGCTGTCGGTGGCTGAAACGTGGGAGAACGGCAAACCCGTTCGGGAACCCCTCAACGAAGACATCCCGCTGGCGGCCGACCACTTCCGCTACTTCGCGGCGGCGATCCGGGCGCAGGACGGCGACCACGCGGAGCTGAACTCCGACACCGTGGCGTACCACTTCCACGAACCGCTCGGAGTGGTGGGGCAGATCATCCCCTGGAACTTCCCGATCCTGATGGCGACATGGAAGCTCGCTCCCGCGCTCGCCGCAGGCAACACCATTGTGCTGAAGCCCGCGGAGCAGACACCGGCGTCGATCCTCGTGCTCATCGAACTCATCGGTGACATCCTGCCGCCCGGGGTTGTCAACATCGTCAACGGGTTCGGCGTTGAGGCGGGCAAACCTCTCGCGTCCAGTCCCCGCATCCGCAAGATCGCGTTCACCGGGGAGACCACGACGGGACGTTTGATCCTGCAGTACGCCAGCGCCAACATCATCCCGTCGACCATCGAGCTCGGCGGCAAAAGCCCGAACATCTTTTTTGGAGATGTGGCAGACCAGAAGGACAACTTCTATAACAAAGCGCTCGAAGGGTTCTCGCTGTATCTGTTCAACCAGGGCGAGGTGTGCACCTGCCCGTCGCGGGCATTGATCCAGAAGTCGATCTACGACGGCTTCCTGGGCGATGCGGTGGAACGCACCAAAAAAGCGATCCAGGGCAACCCCCTCGACACCGACACCCAGGTCGGAGCGCAGTCATCGAACGACCAGCTGGAGAAGATCCTCAGCTACATCGACATCGGCAAGCAGGAGGGCGCGAAGCTCGCGCTGGGCGGATCCCGTGTTGACCTCGGGGGAGACCTGACGGATGGGTTCTACGTCGAACCCACGATTTTCGAGGGTCACAACTCGATGCGGCTGTTCCAGGAAGAGATCTTCGGCCCCGTTGTTGCCGTCACCAGCTTCACCGACTACAACGACGCGATCTCCCTCGCCAACGACACCCTCTATGGGCTCGGTGCCGGAGTGTGGTCGCGCAACGGCAACGTGGCGTACCGCGCCGGACGGGAAATTCAGGCCGGTCGGGTGTGGATCAACAACTATCACAACTACCCCGCCGGGGCTGCGTTCGGCGGATACAAGAGCTCGGGTATCGGGCGTGAAAACAACAAGCTGGCGCTGGAGCACTACCAGCAGACCAAAAACCTCCTGGTGTCTTACTCGGAGGACCCGCTCGGTTACTTCTAACCGGCACACAATCACGTGGAGTGGCGGCCCGTCGACAAAGGACCGCCACACCACGAGAGCACGGAGCACACTATGACCAACACAACCGACACTGCCACCACCGCGACGGGACTCAGCGCGCCTCCGCCGACCGTGGAAGAAGCACTCGCCAACCCCGCCCCGCCCGTTGTCGCGGCCAGTGTGACCATTCCGGGAGAGACCCAATCGAGGGTGGCGCTTACTGACACCAGCGTGCAGCTGCTGCGTAAACTCTGGGAGCAGTACGGGCCACTGATGTTCCATCAGTCCGGGGGATGCTGCGACGGGAGTTCGCCCATGTGTTACCCAGCCGGCGACTTTCTGACATCCGACAACGACGTGTTGCTGGGCGTTTTCGACATCGGCGACACACAACCGCAGACCATCGAATTCTGGATGTCGCGCGAACAGTTCCAGTACTGGAGTCACACCCACTTGACCGTAGACGTGGTCAAAGGGCGGGGGAGCGGGTTCTCGGTCGAAGCGCCCGAGGGTGTGCGTTTTTTGATCCGATCCCGGCTGATGGACACCGCGACACCCTTCGTCTAGCGGTAACCGTGAGACAGCGAGCGGACAGCCCGCGTAGTGTTCGCCGCGCACGCGCGCCGGGGGGCGGCGCGGGATGTCGCACGGAGACGGCACACTGGGTAGGTGCACTTCGTTCTCCGCCCCGCTCCCCACGGCGTCGAGATTGTGCCCGTGGACGACGACGGTGCCGTCTTGCCCGGGAGCAGGGTTGTTTCTCCGGAGGATCTTGCCCACGAAGTGGTGCGTCTCGAACAGGACCAACCGCGGTGGGTCTGGGATGACACCGCCCGCTGGTACCCGGCGTTGCTGAAGGCCGGAGTCCGTGTAGAGCGCTGCGTCGACCTACGCCTGAGCCACACCATCCTCCGGCGATCGGCGCATACTGCCGGATCTGCCCTCGCCACCGCGCCCCGCGGAGCCTGGGACGACGCAGCCGTCGCCGTGGCAGAGCCCGATGGCGCCCTGTTCGATCTTGTCGATTTTGGCGCAGACGTCGACACGGCTGAGACGCCCGGCAGCGACTCTGCCGACCCACTCGACCCGGTTGTGGCCTTTCGCACCCAGCGCGCCGCTCTGGCCGAGTCCGCGTCGGCGGGCAGCCTGGGACTTCTTCTCGCTGCTGAGTCGGCCGGAGCAATGATCGCGGCCGAGATGCGATTCGCCGGTCTTCCGTGGAGCGCACCGATCCACAACGACCTGCTCTCCGGTCTGCTTGGCCCGCGCCCCCGCCCGGGAGAGCGCCCGGCCAAGCTCGATGCGGTGCTCGCGCTCGTCCGCCAGCACCTCGATGCCCCCGACCTCAACCCCGATTCGCCCAATGATCTCCTGCGCGCGTTGCGTCGTGCGGGACTGGTGATCACCTCGACGCGCTCGTGGGATCTGCAAAAGATCAACCATCCCGTCATCGCCCCGCTGCTCGAGTACAAAAAACTCGCCCGACTGATGGCCGCGAATGGCTGGCACTGGCTCGACACCTGGATCGCCGACGGTCGCTTCCGCCCTGACTACGTGCCCGGTGGAGTGGTGACCGGGCGGTGGGCGACGAGCGGCGGAGGTGCGCTCCAGCTCCCCAAACAGGTTCGTGGGGCAGTGGTGCCCGACCCTGGTTGGAAATTGATTGTGGCGGATGCCGCGCAGCTTGAACCTCGCATCCTCACGGGGTTGGCCGGCGATCAGAAGATGGCGCAGGCCGGCCGCGGCGACCTCTATGAAGGAATTGTTGCCAGCGGTGCAGTGGCGACGCGCGCCGAGGCGAAGGTGGCCATGCTCGGTGCGATGTACGGAGCGACCTCCGGAGACGGTGGCCGGTTGATGCCCCGCCTCGCCCGCGCCTTCCCCAAAGCGATCGCGCTGGTTGAAGCGGCGGCGCGCGCTGGCGAACGAGGCGAGATCGTCTCGACCCGGCTCGGCCGCAGTTCACCCGCACCCGGCGCGGACTGGCGTCAGGTGCAGGCCGACGCCAACGGAATGGATGCGTCGGAGAACGACCGCAAACGCGCGATGTCAGAGGCGCGGAGTTGGGGACGCTTCACCCGCAACTTTATTGTGCAAGGCACTGCCGCCGAGTGGGCGCTGTGCTGGATGGCCGGCCTCCGTAACCGGCTCTGGGCACTCGCCGACGGAGCACTCGTCGACCGACCGCACCTGGTCTTTTTCCTCCACGACGAGGTGATGGTGCACGCACCCGCTCACCTCGCGGATCAGGTCGCCGAAGAAATACGCGCGGCCGCCGTCGACGCAGGGCGGCTGCTCTTCGGCGCGATGCCCGTGGATTTCCCGGTCACTGTCGCGATTGTGGACAGCTACGCCGACGCCAAGTAGTCAGCGCAGCGGCGCGAGCCGCGCGGGACTGTGTCGGCGGCACAGAGCCGGTGAGTGCTGTGGAGGGGTGCTACTGAGGAGTGTTGCGCGGTCGCCCTCGTCGTGGAGCCACGGTATCCACCGTGAGTTCGCCTGACGTGTTCCCTTCGGTTCCGACCCGGGTCGCGGCGGCGTCCAGCCAGGCTACTTCCGCATCTGCGGCCGCCATTCGGGCGGTCAGCACCAACGACGCGGCCAGGCCCATGTCGGACCCCGCGGATTCGATGCTTTCCCGGCGGAGGTCGGCCGCTCGATCGCGGGCAGCGGCGAGCTGCACGTCGATCACCGCGGCAGCGTCAACTCCCGGCAGGGTCACCGCAAGCGCGACCAGGGTGGCGACATCGTCCCGCGCCGACGACAAGCCCGCCACGGGATTCGCGAACCACTCGGCGACCTCGGCTCGCCCGCCGTCGGATATTTCGTAGAACAGGTGGCCCTGAGCATCCCGGTCCGACGTGCGCACCAAACCGTCACGTTCGAGGCGATCGAGAGTGGTGTAGATCTGGCCGACGTTGAGTGGCCACGCCGCACCGGTGCGCCGGTTGTATTCGCTGCGGAGCTGATTGCCGTAGCAGGGACCCTGGTCGAGTATGGCGAGCAGGGCGTGCCTGATCGACATCGGACTACGCCGCCCGGCTCAGTGCTGCCGTGTACACACCGATGATGGCATCGACGTAGGTGGATGCCGAAAACATTCCGCTGTCGGCATGAGCCCCGGAAGAGAGGGCGACGAGCTCTTGCGGGGAGTCCACCAGCTGGACGACGGCGGCGGACAGCCCTGCCGCATCCGCAGTTTCCGAGAGGAACCCGGCGCGACCAAGGCCCTCGCTGAGTCGGGGATCGCAGTAGAGGATGCCTCGGTAGCGACTGACGGCTTCGGCGATGGTCATCGGCTGGTTGTCGAAACCGACGGAGGTGAGCACCACTGCGCTGGACTGGTCAATGAGATCCAACACCTGGTCGTGCTCCAGCGCGCCGTGGACGCGGATGTGGGGATGCCCTGCGGTAAGCGCGCGGAGGGCGGGGAGCTCCGTCCCGTCACCAACGAAGTCGACGGAGAATCCGTTGTCGGTGCGCCCCAGAGCGTCAATGACCGCAGCGGCAAACACCAGGGGACGTTTCTCGGGCTCGCAGCGTGCGACCCAGAGCAGCCGTGGAGGCCGTGCACTTTCGGCGGTGAGTTCTTTCGCGGGACGGGTCGATCGCGCGATGGGGTTGGGGACAACCACGATGGGAGCATCCACTCCCGCCGCGGCGAGGTCGTCGGCCTGGTGTGCGGACGGGGAAATCACCGTGTCGGCACGCCACGCCATGGACAGGGTGAGGTTGCGCAGAAGGTTGTCGGAGGGGCGCTTCGTAAATGGCTGACGCGGAAAGCGCCGTCCGGTGACGTTTTCGAGACCGATCCGCAGCAGGGGAGTGATGACGGCCTGCCACCATCCCGCGCTTTGCCAATAAAACGTGTGAACGGTGTGGACAACGGGAAGCCCGAGCTGTCGTGCGGCGGTGGTGGCCGCGTGGGCGAGGCCGAACTCCGTCTGCAGGTGCACCACGTCGACGGCATTGTGGGTGAGGTACTCCCGCAGGGAAGCGATGAGGCGGGGTCGCGCGCCCACGACCGGGAGGATAACGCCGGGAACGGTATAGGCCGGACGGACGTCGAGGGTGTGCTCGCCGGCCCGCAGGCGACTGCGGCGGTTCATTCGCGCCAGCGCGATAAGAAACACGGTATGGCCGGCTGCTTCGAGTGCGGCCTGTTGCTCGTGGATCGAGCTTTGCGCGCCTCCTACGTAGTCGAGATAGAAGTCGCTGACGATGGCAATCCGCATAAGACTCCTCTGGCACGGCGAAAACGGTACCCAACGAGTCTAGGGAACAGTTCGTGTTGTGAGACCCACCGGGTCCGCGAGAACACTTCGTGTTGACGTTTGTCTCAGTATTGTCAACTCGCAGGTTCGTCAGCCATAATTCAATCCAAGCCGCGTAATCCACTCACAGGTCGATGGGGAAGTCGAACCTACCGAATGGAGAAATCGTGGCTGCACCAACCGCTCGTGGAGTGCTCTATGTGCACTCCGCCCCACGTGCACTGTGCCCTCATGTTGAGTGGGCCGCAGGGCGCGCGCTTGAACGCGCCGTAAATTTCTCCTGGACCGAACAACCCGTCCTCCGAGGTTCCCAACGCACCGAGTTCTACTGGGAGGGCACACAGGGCACGGGTGCCCGTATCGCATCGGCGCTCCGCGGCTGGGAGCATCTCCGATACGAGGTCACCGAAGACCCCGGTGCGGGGTCCGACGGTGCGCGGTGGATGCATACCCCCGACCTCGGAATCTTTTTTGCCCAGACCGACTCGTCCGGCAACGTGGTCATCCCTGAAGACCGGGTGCGCTACGCCATGGAGCTGGCCGGGTCCAATGCTCTCGAGCTGCACCGCGAACTCCGACTCGCCCTCGGCCAGGCCTGGGACGACGAGCTCGAGGTATTCCGGCACGCGAGCGACAACAACCAGGTTGTGTGGCTGCACAAGGTCGGCTGACTCCCCAGAACTTCACCCTCCGAAGCACAATGGCCACCCGACGTCGTCGGGTGGCCATTGATGTGAAGCGGCGCGGGCGCCTCGTGTGTGTGCTGCTAGTTGTTGTAGCTGCGGAACGCGGCGACGGCGTTGTGTCCGCCGAAACCAAACGAGTTGCTCAGTGCCAACAGCGGGCCGTCGCGCAGGGCGCGAGGGCTCGTGACGACGTCGAGCACAATATTCGGGTCCTGGTCCACGAGGTTGATCGTGGGCGGGGCCATACGCTCGTGCAGCGCAAGGATCGTGAAGATCGCCTCGAGTGCACCCGTTCCACCGAGGAGGTGGCCGGTGGCTGCCTTCGTGGCGGAGACGGGAATGTTCGGCAGGTGGTCGCCGAACACACGCAGGAGAGTGCGGTACTCCGCGACGTCTCCGACGGGGGTGCTGGTGGCGTGCGCGTTGATGTGGTCCACGTCAGACGGCACCGCACCGGCCTGGGCGAGAGCAGCCAGCATGGCACGAGCCGCCGCATTGCCCTCGGGGTCGGGAGCGGTGATGTGGTACGAGTCGCTTGTGACAGCGCCACCGGCCAGCTCGGCGTAGATCTTCGCGCCGCGGGCGAGTGCGTGCTCTTCGGTCTCGAGCACAATCGTTGCCGCGCCTTCGCCGAGCACAAATCCGTCACGCGACGTGTCGAAGGGGCGTGACGCCGTCTCAGGGGAGTCGTTGCGCTTGGACAACGCCTGCATCGCGGCGAACGACGCGATGGGCATCGGGTGGATTACCGCTTCGGTTCCACCGGCGATCACCACGTCGGCGAGTCCCTGCTGGAGGTGCTCGTAGGCGTTGGCGATGGCCTCGGTGCTGGATGCACACGCCGACACGTCGGTGCGAGCGAAAGCACGCGAGGGGATCGACATACTGATGGCGGCCGCCGCGGCGTTCGGCATCAGCATGGGGATCGTCATCGGGAGAACACGACGGGGGCCCTTTTCTTTCAGGGTGTCCCACGCGTCGAGCAGTGTCCAGAGTCCGCCGATGCCTGTCGAGTAATCGACGCCGACTCGAATGGGATCGACGTCAGGCGCACCGGCATCCGCCCACGCTTCACGCGCAGAGATGAGGGCAAACTGGCTGGAGGGGTCGAGGCGCTTCCACTCGACGCGCTCGAGAACATCTGTGGGTCGTACTTTGGCCTGGCCGGCGAACTTGACGGGGAGGTCGTACTTCTCTACCCAGTCGTAGTCCAGCGGGGAAATTCCGGACTCCCCAGCGAGGAGAGCCTTCCAGGATTCCTGGGCCGTTCCGCCGAGGGGGGAGGTGGCGCCAATTCCTGTGACAACAATTTTTTTGGTCATATCAACGTCTTCCTGATGTATCCGGGACACGCGCGGGCGGGCCGACCAGGTCGTCAAACGAGGTCGGCCGCCGCGAATGCTGGTGCTAGCCCTGAGCTGCGGTGATGAAGCGGACTGCGTCACCCACGGTCTTGAGGTTCTTGACCTCTTCGTCGGGGATCTTCACGTCGAACTTCTCTTCAGCGTTGACGACGATCGTCATCATCGAGATGGAATCGATGTCGAGGTCGTCGGTGAAGGACTTGTCCAGCTCAACCGTGTCTGTCGCGATGCCGGTCTCATCGTTGATGAGCTCTGCCAGTCCGGCGAGTACTTCTTCCGTGGACAATGCCATTGTGTTATCTCCTTGAGGTGTCGTATGACCGTTGATTAGCTTATTAGGGCAGGACTACAACCTGCGCCCCAAACACGAGTCCAGCTCCAAACCCGATCTGAAGTGCGAGTCCGCCGCTCAGTTCGGGGTGCTCTTCGAGTAGGCGATGGGTGGCGAGGGGGATGGATGCCGCGGAGGTGTTACCCGTTGTCGCGATGTCGCGAGCGATAACCACGTGCTCGGGCAGCTTGAGCTGCTTTGCGAACTCGTCCACGATGCGCATGTTGGCCTGGTGGGGGATAAACGCGGCAAGATCGTCGGACGTGATGCCGGCAACTTCGAGCGCGCGCTTGGCAACTTTGGCCATGTCCCACACGGCCCAGCGGAAGACCGTCTGACCCTCCTGGCGCAATGTCGGCCATTCGGAATCTCCGTTTTTGAAGTCGACGAGGGTCGCGTTCATACCCACGGCATCCGCCTTCGATCCATCCGATCCCCAGACGGGAGCGGAGATGCCGGGCGTGTCGCTGGGGCCGATGACCACTGCGCCGGCGCCGTCACCGAGGAGGAAGGAGATGGAGCGGTCGGCGGGATCAACCAGATCGGAGAGCTTTTCTGCTCCGATAACGAGCGCGTAGTGCGCTGCGCCGGTGCGGATCAGGGCATCCGCCTGGGTGACGCCGTAGCTGAACCCAGCGCAGGCCGCGTTCTGGTCGTAGGCGGCGGCGGGGTTAGCGCCCACGCGGTCGGCCACTACGGCAGCCATGGACGGCGTCTGGCGCACGTTGCTGATGGTCGCGATGATCACGAGGTCGATCAGCTCGGGAGCCACACCCGACTTCTCGATTGCTTCGCGCGCGGCGTCCGTGGCGAGGTCAACCGCGAGGATGCCGGCGGACGAGCGGGTGCGGGTGATGATGCCCGTGCGCTGCTGGATCCACTGGTCACTCGAGTTGATGGGTTCGATGAGTTCGGAGTTCGGCACAACCAGGTCGCCGCGCGCGGCGCCGTAGCTGTAGATACGGGTGAACTCGGAACCGTGGGACTGCTTGAGGGTGGGGGTGGTCATTCTGTCCCGTTCATCATGTCGTAGGCGGCCGCAAGGTCGTCGGGGGTCTTCACTGCAACCGTGGGCACACCTTTGAGCCCGCGTCTGGCGAGTCCAGCAAGCGCACCGGCGGGGGCGAGCTCGATGAGCCCGGTCACACCGGCGTCTGCGAGAGACACCATAGTTTTGTCCCACCGTACCGGCGACGACACCTGGCCGACGAGCAGGTCGACAAAGCGGCGCCCATCTGTCACGCGACTGCCGTCGTTATTGGTCCAAATGGGGAGAATGGGGTCGCTGGCCGTCACCGTGGTGGCGAACTCGCGAAGGTGGTCGACGGCGGGAGCCATGTACTGCGTGTGGAATGCTCCGGCGACCTGCAGCGGGATGACACGGGTTCCGCGGAGCGGTTCGTCCTGGAGCGCGGTGAGAGCGTCCGGTGCGCCGGCAACAACGATCTGGCCACCGCCGTTGAAATTGGCGGGGGCGAGGCCCAATTCGGTGAGGCGCGCGAGAAGCGCTTCCTCGTCACCACCCAGCACGGCGCTCATACCCGTGGGCGTTAGCGCGGCGGCGGAGGCCATTGCGACGCTCCGTTCGCGGACGAACGCCATGGCGTCCGTTTCGGAGAGGATGCCTGCGGCGGCAGCGGCGGTGATTTCACCAACGGAGTGTCCGGCAACGCCCGCAACCTTCTCGCGTCCATCGTTGGCGAACAGCGCGGTCAACGTGAGCAGTCCGGCGGCAACGATCAGCGGCTGGGCTACTGCGGTGTCGCGGATCATGTCGGCATCACTCGTGGTGCCGTGGGCGACGAGGTCAATCCCCGCGACATCCGACAAGCGGGTGAGCTGATCGCGAAACCGTTCTTCGCTGAGCCATGGTTCAAGGAAGCCGGGGGTCTGAGATCCCTGGCCGGGCGCTACAACAACAATCATCCGTCTAGTCTGCCAACCTTGAGCCCCAGTTGCTGTAGCGAACGGCCCAATCATTCGGCGTTTCGTTGTGCGAGTCCTCTAAAATCGCTGCTGAGTGCTGATATCGGGTTGTGTGTGGCGTCGTGCTCGGCGGAAATCTTCTCCGAAGGGCGTTTGAGGGGCAGCTCATTTTCGGCGCCAGATTCGGGAATTCAGGAAAACGCAGACGGCGCCCAGGCGAGTGGTGACGCGTGGCCCAGAATCGCTGGGATCTTCGAGCCAGGCAATACGGCGGTCCTGCAGTTGTCCTGAATTCCCACAGGTGACGACGGACGGAAGGTACGACAGGGACGGCGGACTACCGCGACGGGGACGGGGAGCGTTAGCGCTTGCGGGCGGGGTCGGGCTCTGCGATCGACCCAACGATGAGGGCCGCCTGGAGGATGAGGGCCTCGCGTGCGCCCGTCGCATCCCAGCCAATGACTTCACTGATGCGTTTGAGGCGGTACCGCACCGTGTTGGGGTGCACAAAGAGTTCGCGGGCAGTCGCTTCGAGGGAGCGACCGTTGTCGAGGTAGCACCACAGGGTGCCGAGAAGTTCGGACGAGTGCGCCTTGAGGGGTTTGTAGATGCGGTTGATGAGAGTGGAGCGTGCCAGCGGGTCACCGGCGAACGCACGCTCGGGCAACAGATCGTCGGCGAGTACGGGACGGGGTGCGTTGCGCCAGGAGCGTGCAACGGCGAAGCCGGCGAGGGCGCCCTTGGCACTTTTGGATGCGTCGACAAGGCTGGGCACCTCGTGGCCGAGCACCAGGTGGCCAGGGCCAAAGCCGGGCTCGAGGCGCGCGGCGATGTCCAAGAAGGGGAGGGGAGCCGCGGAGTCGTCTTCGCCCTCGAGCGGGGCGGGTTCGGCGCGGCCGATAACAAGGACGAGCCGGTTGCCCTGCACGCCGATGAGCACGTCGGCATCAAGGTGGCGGGCGGTTCGACGGAGCTGGTCAACGTCGAGAAGACGGGGAGTGGTCCCAACCAGGACGCAGACTTCGCCGTGGCCGTTCCACCCCAAAGCCGCAATACGGCTTGGTAGTTCGGTGTCGTACTCGCCGCTCAGTATCGAGTCGACGACGAGCGCTTCGAGCCGGGCGTCCCACAGGCCGCGGGCTTCAGCAGCACGGGCATAGACATCTGCCGAGGCGAAGGCTATTTCGCGGGAGTAAAGAAGAATCGCTTCCCGCAGCACATCGTCGCCTTCACCGACGCGCTGTTCCACAACTTCTACCGTGATCCGGATGAGCTGCAACGTCTGCTGCAAGCTCACCGATCGGAGCAGCTCACGGGGGGCTGCGCCGAAGACGTCCGCGGCAATCCACGGAGTCGCTTTCGGGTCCTCGAACCAACTAATGAACGAGGTGATACCCGCTTGGGCGACAAGGCCGACGGCCGACCGCCGCCCCGGTGGCATATCGCCATACCAGGGCAGCGTGTCGTCCAGTCGTTTCAACGTGGCAGTGGCGAGCTCACCAGAAATGATGCGCAGCCATGCCAGCGTTTGTTCCTTCGTCTTCGGCGTCACGTGTGGCTAGCTCTCGCCGCCAGCCGATCCCGTGGTGCCAGCGTTCACATCGTGAAGCTGGTACATCTCGATGGCACGAGCGGGAATGCTCGGGTCCATCTTGCCCTGGGCGACGAGCGACTCAAGGGTACGCACAACAACCGACGGTCCGTCGATCTTGAAGAACCGACGAGCAGCGGCACGCGTGTCGGAGAAACCGAAGTCATCGGCACCCAACGTTGCGAAGTCGCCGGGCACGAACTGACGGATCTGGTCCGGCACTGCGTGCATAAAGTCGGTGACCGCAACAAACGGACCCTGGGCATCGCGCAGCTTGTTGGTTACGTACGGCACGTGGCGCTCTTCATCCGGGTAGAGGAAGTTGTGCTCGTCCGCAGCGAGACCATCGCGACGAAGTTCCGTCCAGGAGGTGACGGACCAGACATCGGCCGACACACCCCAGTCGTTCTCGAGGAGCTGCTGGGCTTCGATGGCCCACGGAACCGCGACACCGGAGGCAAGAATCTGCGCCTTCGGTCCCTGGTTGTATGCCTCGGAGACACGGTGGATGCCGCGGAGGACACCCTCCACGTCGAGACCCTCGGGCTCAGCGGGCTGAATGATCGGCTCGTTGTAGACGGTCACGTAGTACATGACGTTGGGATCCGGGTGGTTCCCTCCGTACATACGCTCGAGTCCTGCACGAATGATCTGCCCCATCTCGTACCCGTACGCGGGGTCATACGACACCACGGCGGGGTTGGTGGATGCCAGAAGCAGCGAGTGACCGTCAGCGTGCTGAAGTCCCTCACCGGTCAGCGTGGTGCGTCCAGCGGTCGCTCCGACAATAAAGCCGCGCGCCATCTGGTCGCCCGCAGCCCACATGGCATCGCCCGTGCGCTGGAAACCGAACATCGAGTAGAACACGTAGACCGGGATGAGCGGCTCGCCGTGCGTCGAGTACGACGTGCCCGCTGCGGTGAACGCAGCGAAGGCGCCGGCCTCGTTGATGCCAACGTGCACGATCTGGCCCTGCGGGCTCTCCTTGTAGGCAAGGAGCTGCTCGCGGTCGACGGCCGTGTAGTTCTGGCCGTTCGGGTTGTAGATCTTCGCCGTCGGGAAGTACGCGTCCATACCAAAGGTGCGTGCCTCGTCCGGGATGATCGGAACGATGCGGTGACCGAAGCCCTTGGAGCGGAGGAGGTCTTTGAGCAGACGGGCGAACGCCATGGTGGTGGCGATCTCCTGCTTGCCGGAGCCCTTCTTCGCGATCGCGTACGCCGAATCGTCCGGAAGGTCGACCTGGGTGAACTTCGAGCGGCGCTCCGGAACGTATCCACCGAGCTCGCGACGACGCTCGTGCAGGTACTGGATTGCCTCGTCGTCTGCGCCGGGGTTGTAGTACGGCGGCTGGTACGGGTTCTCCTCGAGAACGGCGTCGGTGATCGGGATTCGCATCTCGTCACGGAACATCTTGAGGTTGTCGAGCGTCAGCTTCTTCATCTGGTGGGTCGCGTTGCGGCCCTCGAACGACGGGCCGAGGCCGTAACCCTTGACCGTCTTCGCGAGAATAACGGTGGGCTGGCCGGTGTGCTCCTGCGCGGCCTTGAACGCGGCGTACACCTTGCGGTAGTCGTGTCCACCTCGCTTGAGGTTCCAGACCTGCTCGTCGCTGTAGTCCTTGACCATCTCGAGCGTGCGCGGGTCGCGACCGAAGAAGTTCTCCCGAACGTACGCACCGGATTCGGCTTTGTACGTCTGGTAGTCACCGTCGGGGGTGCGGTTCATGAGGTCGCGAAGCGCGCCCTCGGTGTCCTTGGCGAGGAGTTCGTCCCACTCGCGTCCCCAGACAACCTTGATGACGTTCCAGCCGGCACCGCGGAAGAAGCTCTCCAGTTCCTGGATGATCTTTCCGTTACCGCGCACCGGTCCGTCGAGGCGCTGCAAGTTGCAGTTGATAACGAAGTTGAGGTTGTCGAGCTTCTCGTTCGCTGCCCACTGAAGGGCACCGCGGCTCTCGACCTCATCCATCTCGCCGTCACCCAGGAACGCCCAGACCTGCTGGTCGGTTGTGTCCTTGATGCCACGGTTCTGGAGGTACTTGTTCGACTGCGCCTGGTAGATCGCGTTGATCGGGCCAAGGCCCATCGACACGGTCGGGAACTGCCAGAAGTCCTTCATCAACCGCGGGTGCGGGTACGACGAAAGTCCACCGTTTTTGTGGGACTTCTCCTGGCGGAATCCGTCCAGCTGGTCCTCGCTCAGGCGTCCTTCGAGGAACGCACGGGCGTACATACCGGGGGATGCGTGTCCCTGGTAGAAGATCTGGTCGCCACCGTTTGCGTGATCCTGTCCGCGGAAGAAGTGGTTGTGTCCCACTTCATACAGCGCGGCGGATGACGCGTACGTGGCGATGTGGCCGCCGACACCGATCCCGGGCCGCTGAGCGCGGTGCACCGTGATGGCAGCGTTCCAGCGGATCCAGGCACGATACCGACGTTCGATATCTTCGTTGCCCGGGAACTCCGGTTCGTCGCCCGGAGCGATGGTGTTGAGGTAGTCGGTTGTTGGCACCATCGGAACTCCGAGGTGCAACTCCTTCGACCGCTTGAGCAAGCTCAACATAATTTCGCGACCGCGTTCGTGGCCTTGCGCTGCGACTAGTGCGTCGAGCGACTCTTGCCATTCGGCAGTTTCTTCCGGATCGTTGTCGGTGTTATTCACCGAGTATGGATCCTGATCGTTCACCGTCACCCTTGACCTCTTCCTGGTAGAGACAGATCTACCTAGCCTTCCACAATGTCGGGGTGCGTCTTTGTGGAATTGCGACTAAGCAGATCAATTCTAGATGTGACTTTCCTCTTCCCAGTGCCCCATTGCCCATACTCGGGGCGTAGGATTACCCCTCGTGTTTACTTGGCCGGTCGGCCTGGCACGAAAGGATTGCACCATGGCTCTGGAGAATGACACCCGAGCACCTGACTTTGAACTCCCGAACCAGTTCGGGGAACACGTCCGCCTCAACGACTTTCTCGGTAAAAAGCCGGTCGCGCTCGTCTTTTTCCCGCTGGCGTTCTCAGGCACGTGCACAACGGAACTCTGTTCACTTCGCGACAACCTGTCAATGTTCAAACAAAGCGGTGTGGAGTTGATCGGAATCTCCGTCGACTCCAAGGCAACGCTTCGGGCATGGGCCGAGACCGAAGGCTACGATTTCACCCTCCTGGCCGACTTCTGGCCGCACGGTGACGTTGCGAAAGAGTACGGCGTGTTCCTGGAGCACAAGGGATTTGCCAACCGCGCGACATTTATCATCGACACTCGAGGCATCATCCGGGCGAGCTTTATCACCGCTCCGGGAGAGGCTCGTTCGATCGCCGAATACCAGGCGGCCCTTGAAACGGTTCTTCCCGTCAAGGTGTGATTCGGGATGCTCCGCGCCCAGCTCTGTTTGGGCGCGAGCATCCGCCCTATCACTCGGCTGAGCTCGGCGCGACATCTCCTGTAAACCGGTAGCCCATTCCGGCCTCCGTGAGGAGATACCGCGGAGAGGACGGTTCGGGCTCGAGCTTTTTGCGCAGTTGCGCCAGATACAGGCGCAGGTAGCCGGTGTCGGTGGTGTACTGCGGTCCCCACACCTCGGTGAGCAATGTCTCCCGTGTGACGAGCCGCCCGCTGTTACGCAGCAGCACCTCGAGCAGTCGCCACTCGGTTGGAGTGAGCCGTACTGCCGCGCCCGATCGTGTGACCCGGTGGGCCGCGAGGTCGACGGTGACGTCGCCGAAGGTGATGGTCGGTTCGTCCATCGCGGCGGGGGTGCGCCGCGTCAACGCCCGCAGGCGCGCGAGCAACTCGTCCGCCGCGAACGGTTTGGTGACATAGTCGTCGGCACCGGCATCCAGCGCTTCGACCTTGTCCCACGACTCGCTGCGCCCTGAGACCACCAGGATCGGGATGGTGGTCCATCCCCGAAGTGCTTGGATCACCTCAATGCCGGTGAGCCCGGGCATCCCGAGATCGAGCACAACCACATCGGGATGCTCGGCGATCGCCGTACTCAGCGCGGCGGTGCCGTCGTGTGCGGTCAGTACCTCGTAGCCGCGGGCGCTGAGTGTGATGCGCAGGGCGCGGAGGATCTGCGGATCGTCGTCGGCAACAAGGATTTTCACAGGGACGCCTCCGGGAGTTCAACAACCATGGTCAGCCCGCCTCCGGGAGTGTCTTCGGCGTCGAGGGATCCGCCCATTGCTTCGGTGAACCCCTTCGCCAGGGCGAGGCCGAGCCCCACACCGGCCTCGTTATCGATATCGCCGAGACGCTGGAAGGGAACAAAAACTTCTTCACGGCGCTCGGCGGGGATGCCGGGACCGGAGTCGATGATGCGCAATTGCACACGACCCGCGAATTCGCTCGTCGCAACGATGGGCACTGATCCCGCGGGGGAGAAGCGCAGTGCGTTCGAGAGCAGGTTCACAATCACCCGGCCGAGCAGAACTTCGTCGGCGGTGACGTCGCTGACGGGGGACAAGTCGAGGGAGACATCGCCTGGCGCCAGGTGCAGTTCGTCGAGGGCGGCGATAACGGCGGCGTCCAGGGCGACACGAGCGGGCTGGACCCCGAGAGCACCGGCCTGCAACCGGCTCACGTCGAGCAGGTTGACCACCAGCACCGTCAGTGCGGACAGGCTTTCTTCTGCGGTCTCGAGAAGTTCGTCGCGGTCGTTCTCCGTGAGGGCGCCGTCGGTCGACCGCAGAGCGGTGACGGCGGTGGTGGCGGACCCCAGAGGACGACGCAGGTCGTGACCCACCGCGGCAAGCAGTGCGCTGCGCAGGCGGTCAGCGGCGGCGAGCGGTTCCATCCGGGCGGTTTCGCTGGTCAAGCGGCGCTGTTCGAGGGCCGCTTCGATCTGGGTGGCGAAGACACCGAGGATTCTG